>Ga0247664_1000143_pt1 | contig 18035 bp, 12 predicted proteins | sample CNK05_metaG_FD_182715 | JGI IMG/M metagenome (GOLD analysis project Ga0247664, IMG submission 182715) | Soil microbial communities from Purdue University Martell Research Forest, Indiana, United States - CNK05 | ecosystem: Environmental > Terrestrial > Soil > Temperate forest > Bulk soil...
TTCCGGGCAACCGGTGTGGAATACGGGCGGCGCCGACGCCGTCGTGCATGCCTTGGCGGTGCTGGGAGATCGCTTATACGTGGGCGGTGAGTTTAATCAGGTGGACGGATTGCGCCGACCGCGCATCGCCGCCATCGCCTTGCCCGGCGGCGGCTTGGTCCTGAATTGGAGTAATAATTTTGATGGACCCATCCGTGCCTTATTGCCGCGGGACAATGACGCGTTGTACGTGGGCGGCGATTTTACTACGGTGGCTGGGGCGGTGGCGGCGGAAACACGCCACGGATTGGCGGCGCTGGATCTGACGACCGCGGGTCTAAAGAGTTGGGATCCGGACCTGCAGCCCTCCGGCTATGAAGCGCGTGCGCTGACCGCTGCGGGGAGCACGATTTATGCGGGTGGATTTTTTGCGCGAGTGGGCCAGCTTGCCCGCACTAATTTGGCTGCGCTCGACGCCGGCACCGGACTGGCCATACCTTGGAATCCCGGAGCCGACGCTGAAGTCGACGCGTTATGCCTTGGCGATGGGGTGGTCTTTGTGGGAGGGGCCTTCAGCACCGTGGCGAATTCGACGCGCTTGGGATTGGCGGCGGTTGATTTCAACGGCTTGCTGCTGGATTGGAACCCTGGTCGCGAGGCCGGGAACGCCGTGGAAGCCCTTGCGGCGGGAAATTCCTTGCTCATTGCCGGGGGTCGGACACTGCAACTCGCGGGTCCGGCGGGCTCGATGTCCCTCGGCGCATTTCCCAGAATCGGTTCTCCGCGGATCACGCAGGCTCCGCGTGATTTGAGCGTGATCGCGGGGCAATCGGTGATCTTTCAAGCCATCGTCGCGGGCACGCCGCCGTTGTTTTTGCAGTGGCGCAAGGATGGTGTGGCGATTCCGGGCGCTAACTCGGAACTGTTAGCTGTCCAGAGCGCCTCTCTGGGAGACGCCGGACGATATACCCTCGTCGCGACCAACGCGGCCGGCGCTGTCGCGGCGGAGGCCGTCCTTTCGGTGCAACAGCCGGTCAGAATTCTTGCGGGGCCGCTGGACCAAACCGTGACGGCCGGAACAACCTTAACACTGGGAGTGACGGCGATTGGCGTGCCGTCGCCGCTTTACCAATGGCGGCGCAATGGCATCAACATTCCGGGGGCGGTTTTTTCCACGCTCACGTTTCCCAATGCGCAGCCGGCGGACGGTGGTTCCTATGAGGTGGTGGTGTTTAATGGCGCGGGCGCGGCCGTCAGTGCGCCGGCCACCGCGATTGTCACGAGTCCGGCGCTGCCTTTTGCCGACTTGTTTCAAGACGCCGGCAATTTGAACGGCAGCTCCGGCGTAGGGTCCGGCGACAACCGGGTGGCCGGGGTGGAGCCTGAAGAACCACGTCATGTGGGCAAAGTGGGCGGACGCTCGGTCTGGTTACGCTGGGTTGCGCCCGCCGGGGGCTTTGCGACCTTTAACACCCGCGGCAGCACTTTCGATACGCTGCTCGCGATTTACACCGGCACCAACTTGACGAACCTGGTCCGGATTGCAGGCGACGAAGATCTGGGTGGATTCTACACCAGCGAAGCCACTTTTAATGCCGTCGCGGGCGTCGATTATCGGATCGCGGTGGACGGGTTCGCCGGTACGTCGGGCCACATTGTGTTGAGCTGGAACCTGGAAGTGTCCTCCGTCGACGGGCCACGTCTTATCAGCCAACCCAGGAGCCAGTCGGTTGGGGCCGGGCAAACCGCCTCGTTTCGCGTCACGGCGGCTGGGCCTGCCACTCTCCCACTCTTGTATCAGTGGTACTTCGGTTGTCGCACGATCCCGGGGGCGACCAATGACGTGTTATCTATTCCGAACGTCCGCCGGCGTAACGTCGGTTCTTACCACGTCCTGGTGCAGAGCGGGACGCATACGATCGAAAGTGCGGAAGCTGCTTTGGAGATTGGTGCGGTTCCTGACATTGTGTCGCGAGATAAACTCGAGGATCTGCTGTTTCCGCCGGAGCCATTTCAGCCGGCCGCGGCGGCGGTGCCCCCTGGATTTCTGAGCGTCTCGCTGGGGGTGCTCGGGGGGCAGGGCATCGACACGAGGGGCGGGGGCGCGACGGAGAGTTTGTTCTGCAGCGGGGTTCCGGCGAGTGCTTCGAAGTGGATCGGGTTGCATCCGACGCTGCCTGCGACCTTGCTCATCGACACTGTGGGAAGCCACCTCGATACGGTCTTGGCCGTTTATGATTTCACAAATGTCTTTGCCCCAAGGGCGGGCCTGGTGCTGTGCGACACTAACAGTGGACCGGATGGAGCCAGCCTGGTGAAGTTCGATGCGCGGGGCGGCGCCAATTACTTGGTGGTAGTCGGGGGCGTGAATCGGGCGGAGGGTTTGATTCCGTTAAACTGGAAGCTGGGGCTGCCACCTGGGATCGTTGCGGCCTCGGCACCGCGCCTGCGCATTCCGGCGGGAGGAAGCAACACGCTTTGGGTCACGTTGACCAACGATTTCGACGCGACCTATCGGTGGTTCCGCAATGGGCAAATGATCGCAGCCGCGACCAACCAATCATTCGTCCTGTCGGATGTCGGCCCAGGTGCCGCGGGCCAATACACGATGGTGGCAAGCAATTTCGCCGGGTTGGTCACCAACACGTTCGTCATTCAGGTGCAAGGTTCTTACTCACTCTTTGCACAAATGCTCTCAGATGGTTTCTATCAGGTGATGCTGCCGGAAGCGGACGCAGCCAAAGTCATCCTCGAGGTGTCGGACGATCCTTGGGCCGGCCGCGGATGGCGGGCTGTCCTTACCAACGAGCCTTCCCAGGCGGTGCCCTACTACCTCGAAAAACCTTCCAGCCAGGCGGTTCCACGGTTTTTCCGGGTCAGGATCGAGCCTTCCGAGTAATTTCGTCACATCGCTCAAAAGTCGAAGGATTCCCCTGCGCCGCTGGACATTGCCGGTGGGCTGTTTGACGACCCACGCGCTTTTTGGGAGAGTGCTCCTTGCAGCCTAAGTTGGCTGGCCTTCCTACCAGCCAACGCGGGGGACCCAATCCCGGCAAAACATCCGGGGCGGGGCGTACGGCAGTGGCGAACCATTGTCGGGGTCACTTTCAGGACCCAGCCCGTCAGCTAACCTCGTCGGCATCTGGAAGGGCGATCCTCTAGGTCCCCGCTCGGGCGGGGCACTCACGGTCACCCCGAAAAAAAACAGCGGCGCTGCCAGCGCGGTGCTGAGCCGTCGTTTGCTGGCGTCGAGATGGAGGGTTGGTTATGACAAACTGGATCATTCTTGGGGTGATTGTCCTGGGGCTGTTATTTGGCTGGACCCTGGTGTTGGGCGCCGTGCTGATTCGCGAGCGACAGGTCGGGATCGTGGTCAAGAAATTCGCCTCCCGCGGTCTGCCGCCGGGTCAGCTGGTGGCGCTGAACGGTGAAGCCGGTTATCAAGCCGACACGTTGGCACCGGGCCTGCATTTCGGCTACTGGCGCTGGCAGTATCGCATTGCCAAAGTGCCCGTGACGGTGGTGCCGCAGGGCGAAATCGCCTTGGTCCTGGCCGCCGCCGGAGCGCCCATTCCGGCCGAACGCATCTTGGGCCGCGCCGTGGACAGCGACAATTTTCAGGACGCCCGGAAGTTCCTGCTCAACGGCGGCGAGAAAGGACGCCAGTTGGGATTGCTCACCGCCGGCACCTACCGGATCAATACGGCACTGTTTAGCGTGATTACCTCCGCGTCGGCCCAACCACACGGCATGACCCCGGATCAACTCCAACTGCACCGTGTGGAACCGGACATGGTCGGCATCGTGACAACCCTGGACGGACGTCCGATTGAAGCCGGCGAGATCGCGGGGCCGACCATCGCGGGACACGACAATTTCCAGAATGCTCAGGCCTTCCTGGACGGCGGGGGCCGCCGCGGGTTACAGGAGCAGATCCTGTTGTCCGGCACCTGGAATCTCAACCCATGGTTTGCGCAGGTCGAACAAGTGCCGATGGTGCAAATCCCGATCGGCTACGTCGGTGTCGTCATCTCTTATGTCGGCAAACCGCACGAGGACGTCAGCGGCCTGGAGTTCAAGCATGGCGACCTGGTGCATGCCGGTCACAAAGGTGTCTGGGTGACGCCGCTTTATCCTGGCAAACACCCGATCAACACCCGCATCATGAGTGTGGAACGAGTCCCGACGACCAACATCGTGCTCAATTGGGCGACCCGGACGGAGGCGCATAACTATGACGCCAAACTGTCGTCGATCACGGTTCGTTCCAAAGACGGCTTCGCCTTCAATCTGGACGTCGCCCAGATCATCCACGTGGGCGCGCTCGATGCGCCGAAGGTCATCTCCCGGGTGGGTTCGATGCAAAATCTGGTCGATCACGTTCTGCAGCCGATTGTCGGCAATTACTTCCGCAACTCCGCGCAGGATTACACCGTGCTGGACTTCCTCGGCGCCCGCAGCCAGCGCCAGGTCGAAGCCGCCGAACACATCCGCGCCGCCATCGGCGCCTATGATGTGCAAGCCATCGACACGTTGATCGGCGATATTAACCCGCCGGCTACCCTCATGCAGACTCAGACCGATCGCAAGATCGCTGAAGAACAACGCAAGACCTACGAAGTGCAGGAAGCCGCCCAAAAACAACGGCAACAACTCGTGCGCCAAACTTCCCTGGCCGATATTCAGCAGCAGGTCGTCGGCGCCGAACAGGGCGTCAACATCGCCGAGTTGCAAGCCAACGCCCACATCAAACAGGCCGGCGGCGAGGCCGAAGCGACCCGGCTCCGCGCCCTGGGCGAGTCGGAAGCCATCCGGGCCACCGGTCACGCCAAAGCGGAAGCGTACCGTGCGGGCGTCGAGTCCCTCGGTGCCCAGGGTTACACCGTCATGCAACTCATGCAGATCGTCGGCGAACGCAACGTCCGCATCGTGCCCGATGTCGCCGTCAACGGTGCCAACGGCAGTACAGGCCTCGTCGAAGGGCTGCTCGGCCTCATCGTCCGCCAACAAACCACCGCGCAAACAGAAAAATGACGGACAGGAAGATGTCGGGCAGAAAGATGGGGCAGGGGATGATGGCAGAAAGATGACTGGCAGGAAGATGGGGCAGGGACGACGTAGAAAGATAACGGGCAGATGGAGGGGACATTCTCGTCCCCATCTTTCTGCCGCCCATCTTTCTGCCGCCGACGCCGATCTTCCTGCCGATCACAGCACCACTTCGGTACCCACGCCGGCGTCGGTGAAGATCTCCAGCAAGACCGAATGTGACATACGGCCGTCGACCAGGGAGACCTTTTCAACGCCCGAACGGATGGCGGCGACGGCGCTATCGATCTTGGGGATCATGCCTTTGTCGACCACGCCGCTTTTCTTCAACTCGGGCACTTCGCTGGTGGAGAGGTGCGTGATCAAGGTGGCCGGGTCATGAGGGTCGCGCATTAACCCAGGTACATCGCTCATGAAAACCAGGCGCCGGGCCTGCAGAGCGATGGCCGCCTGGGCCGCCGCGACGTCCGCGTTGCAGTTATAAATCCTGCCGTCCTCGCCGCACGCCGTCGGGCTGATGACGGGCGTGATCCCTTGGGCAATGCATTCCAGCAAGGGCGTGGTGTTGACCGAGATCACTTCCCCGACATATCCAAGATCGAGTTGGGCGCCTGGTGTGCTCTGGTCCTCCAGCCACAGCTTGCGGCACCGGAAGATCTCGGTGCCGGCGAAGCCACGGGCGGCGCCGCCCAGACCATTGATGGTAGCCACGACTTCCGGATTAATTTCCTGCGATAACACGCGGTCCACCACCTCGACGGTGGCGGCATCGGTGACCCGTTGGCCCTGGACAAAGGCGGATTTGAGTCCGGCTTGTTCCATGGCCCGGCTGATCGCCTTGCCTCCCCCATGCACAACCACCGGATTAATCTCGACCGCCTCCAGAAAAATAATGTCGCGCGCGACGCTCGTGCGCATGCCGGCGTCGGGCGAATCCATGAAACTGCCTCCGTACTTGATGACAAACGTGGCGCCATTGAAGCGTTGGATATAAGGCAACGCTTCCAGTAACGTGGCAACCTTTGAGATCAGATCCTGCATGAGTGGACAGAAGTCTAGCCGGGGCCCCAGTTCCGATGAAATGGAATTTTCAATTCATCGGGGAGCACCGACTGCGGCATTCCGCATTCCGCATTCCGCATTCCGCATTCGTATCATCCTCCCAACGACGCGGGGTCGCTGACATCGCCTTTATTGAAATCGACGTAATGTTCGGTGAGATCGGCGGCATACATCACGGCGGAAGCGCGGCCGAGGTTCAACCGAATATGCAGATCGAATTCCGGCGCGGCGGCGGCCGCGCACAGGTCGCGGAAACGGATCGAGGTCGGCTGGCCGCCTCGCAAGCTCCATAGGATCTGGCGACTGTCCGGAGCGCTGTAACCGATATCCACCTTCTCCTCCACGACCCGGGCCTTGCTGTAGCCCAGCGCATCGATGATCCGGCCCCAATTCGGATCGCCCCCGTGCCAACTGGTTTTTACCAACGCGCTATTCGCCACCGCCCGGGCGGCGGCGTCGGCTTCGGCCCCGTTGCGCGCCCCGCTGACGCGCACTGTCACCACCCGATGCACTCCTTCGCCATCGCGGACGATCATCCGGGCCAACGCCAGACACACGTGCTCGAGCGCGGCCTGAAAGCACACAAAATCGCGCGAGGCCGGTGCCCGCAATTTTGCAGGTGGATTGCCGGCGAGCCCGTTGGCCAGGACAAGGACGGTGTCGTTGGTGCTCATGTCGCCGTCCACGGTGATGCGGTTGAAGCTGTGGGCCACGGCTTGCTGAAGCGCCACGCGCAAGGCGGGGGCGCTAATGGCAGCGTCCGTGGTAATGAAGCACAGCATGGTGGCATGGAGCGCGGATGGGCTGGCCGCGGGGCGGGCTCCGGTTGCGCTCATGCCGGGCTGGATCATGCCGGCACCCTTGCACATGCCACCGAGCCGCACGCGCTTGCCGCTGAGCTGGAATGCGACGGCGATTTGTTTGGGGCGCGTATCGCTGGTCATGATGGCTTCTGCGGCTTGGGCGGCATGGAGCGGAGAACTCCCAAGTTGCCGGGCGGCTTGGCCGATGCCTGACTTCACATTGGCCATGGGCAAGGGCACGCCGATGCGTCCGGTGCTGCCGACCAGGACGCGGCCGGCGGGCAGATGGAGCGCCTGGGCGGCCAGGGTGGTCATGGCGAAAGCGTCCTTGAATCCCTGGAGGCCAGTGCAGGCGTTCGCATTGCCCGAATTGATCACGATGGCCTGGGCGATGCCCCGGCGCACGCGTTGGACGCAAACTTTAACGGGCGCGGCGCAGATCTGGTTGGTGGTAAACATGCCGGCAGCGGTGGCCGGTGCCGTGGAAACGAGCAGGGCCAGATCCCGCTTGGGGCCTTTGTTGGAGCCTTTGCCGGTGCCGAGGCGTTTGATGTCGCAGAATACACCCGAGGCCAGGAACCCTTGCGGAGCGACGATCGATCCCGGGACTTCACGCCATTTGTTCTTTTTCATCACAGCAATCCGGTGGTTTCGGGGAATCCGCAGAGAATGTTCATGCTTTGCACGGCTTGGCCGCTGGCGCCTTTCACGATGTTGTCTTCGGCGCTCATCACCACCAAACGACCGGTGCGCGGGTCGACGCGCCAGGCGATCTCCAGCGTATTGGTTCCGACTACGTTCTTGGTATCCGGCAAAGCCTGGCCTTGCAGCAAACGCACGAAGGGTTCGTTGCCGTAAGCGGCTTCGAAACAGGCCGTGACTTTCTCGTGCCAGGCCGCCGCCTGCGCCGGTTGGGTGAAGTGTTCAGTCGGCGCGAGGTAGAGCGTGGTGAGAATGCCGCGGTTAACCGGGATGAGGTGCGGCGTGAACTGGATCACCACTCTGCTCCCCGCCGCCAGCGACAGTTGCTCTTCGATCTCCGACAAATGTCGGTGCTTGGGCACGCCATAAGGCCGGACGCTTTCGTGGCATTCGCAAAACAAGTAATCCGTCTCGGCCTTGCGCCCCGCGCCGCTCACGCCACTCAAGGAATCCGCGATGATGCTGGTGGGATGGATGAGCCGGGCGCGCACCAACGGAAGAGTCGGCAGCAGAATGCTGGTGGGATAACAACCGGGGGAAGCGATCAACAGCGCGTCCTTGATTTGGGCCCGATAGACCTCCGGCAGCCCATACACGGAGCGCTTGAGCAGTTCGGGCGCCGGATGTTCGTGCCCATAAAACTCTCGGTAAACCGCGGCGCTCTTGAGCCGAAAATCGGCGCTCAGATCAATCACGATGCTGCCGGCCTGCGTCAGGGGCACGGCAAATTCCGCGGCCACACCGTGGGGCAGGGCGAGGAATACGATCTCGGCTTGTTTGGAGAGCAGTTCCGCATTCGGCTCAGTGAAGCGCAGCGTCCGCGCGCGCGGATGGCTGGCGAACTTCGGAAACACCTGGGCGACGGGCTGCCCGGCGTTCTGACGTGACGTAACGGCACTCAACTCAACCCGTGGATGGTTCAAGAGCAGCCGAACGAGTTCCTCGCCGGAATATCCGGAAGCCCCGACGATGGCGACCTTTTTCATAAACAAAAGGAACGGGCGTTGCTTAGCAAACAGCGGCCTGCTGTGTCACCAACGGAGTTGCGCGCGCCCAACGCGTCATTTCTCATAAAAATGCAAAAACCCCGCGAGCCTCGCCCGCGGGGTTTGAAATCGGAGCAAGGAATTAGCGCTTGGAGAATTGGAAACGCTTGCGCGCGCCGGGTTGGCCGTACTTCTTGCGTTCCTTCATGCGCGGATCGCGGGTGAGCAAGCCGTCGGCTTTGAGCGCCGGACGCAGACTGGGCTCGGCCACCAACAGCGCCCGGGCGATCCCGTGGCGCACCGCGCCGGCCTGGCCGGTTGGACCACCGCCGCTCACATTGACGCGCGCGTCGAAACGTGCGCCGGTCTGCGTCACGGTCAACGGTTGGGTCACCATCCCGCGCAGCACTTCGGTCGGGAAATAGTTTTCCAAAGCGCGCCCGTTGATGAGGATTTTGCCCGACCCGTTAGCCAGACGGACCCGGGCCACGGCGGTCTTGCGCCGGCCGGTCGCGACGAATTCGTTCGTTTTGGATGCAGCCATGTGAAGTGGAGGTAAAAGAACCAGTCAGGATTAAAGCCAATCAATTCGCCGCCTTAAGCGGAGCCGGTTGTTGCGCGCTGTGCGGGTGATTTGGTCCCTTATACACCTTTAGCTTGGTCAGCAGCACGCGGCCCAGCCGGTTCTTGGGAACCATCCCGCGCACCGCATGGTGGATCAGCTCTTCCGGATGTTTGGCGCGAACCTGCGCGACCGAGCGATATTTCTCGCCTCCGCGCCAGCCCGAGTAACTCATATACTCTTTGGCTGTTTCCTTCTTGCCGGTAACCCGCACCTTCTCGGCGTTAATCACCACCACGAAATCGCCTGCGTCCAGGTGCGCCGTGTAGACGGGTTTGTTCTTGCCGCGGAGGATGTCGGCCACTTGCACGGCTAGACGGCCCAACACCGCGCCGTCGGCATCGATGACATGCCACTTGCGCTGCGGCAAATTCACTTTCGGCAGAAACGTTTTCACAGATAGCTTTTCACTCAGAACCAGAACCAGTTTTAAGGAGCGGCGAAACTATCAAACGGAAGACCCAAGTCAATAGCCATTTCGGCCTTTTTGGCACAGCCAGGCCACCCGGCGACCCCGCCTGACGCCGGCCTGGCGCACCTATACATCGCTAGCCAATGGCGTTGCATCTCGCGTAAACTTCGCTCATGCGCCAGCCCAATTCAGTTCGCCGCACAGCGATTGAGGGTCTGCGGGTCCTTTGCTCCTTCGTCTGGTTGGTCGTCCTTTGGATGTTGCCGCCAGGTGCGTTGCTGGGGGCGCCCGCGGAGCCCGGCCCGGCCAGCCCGGTTAAACCATTGCGCGCACTGCTCATTACAGGCGGATGTTGCCATAATTACCCCTTCCAAAGCAGTCAATTGACCAACGCCCTGGCGAAGTTCGCCGCGGTCAACTGGACCATTATTCAGGAAGGCGGCGAGGGCACAAAGGCGCAGATTTCACTCTACGATAATCCGGCTTGGGCTCAGGGCTATGATGTGGTGGTGCATAACGAGTGTTTCGCGGACACCAGCAATGCCGATTACATCCGCAAAATCACCACGGCGCACCGGGAAGGCGTCCCGGCCGTGGTCATCCATTGTGCCATGCATACCTACCGCGCCACGGACATCGATGATTGGCGCCAGTTCCTGGGGGTCACCAGCCGGCGCCACGATCATCTGACCCGGTACCCCGTGCGCAAGCTGCGCTCTAATCATCCCATCGTGCAGGGCATGCCCGAGGATTGGGTCACGCCCATGGATGAACTTTATATTATCGAAAAGCTCTGGCCCACCGCCCGCATGCTCGCTACTTCGCTGAGCGAAGAGGATGGCAAGGTCCATCCCGTCTTGTGGGTCAATCAATATGGGAAAGCCCGTGTCTTCGGCACCACCTTCGGACATTCCGAGGCCACCTTCCGCGACCCGGTCTTCCTTGATTACGTATCGCGCGGGATCTTGTGGGTGTCCGGCCGGCTGGATAAATAGGGGTTCGGAAAAGCGGAAAGCGGAAAGCGGAAAGCGGAAACGGGGCGGCTGGGGCGGCTTTGGGTTCATGGTGCCAATTTGCTCACAAGCTTGACCGCTGCTGCTGGAATTGAGACAAGGATCCCATGACCACCGCCGTCCCCCCAGTCCTCACGTTGTTGGCCTCCGCTTTGGTGGCCGCCGCAGGCGATTACACCATCCACAGCTTCAAGACCGTTCAGCTCAACAACGAGTTCTGGTCCGAAGGCGCGAACGTGGGAGACTTCAACCGCGACAGCAAAATGGACATTGTCTCCGGACCGTATTGGTACGAGGGCCCCGATTTCAGCAGGCGGCACGAGTATTATCCGGCGACGAAAAACTTTAAGCTGAAGCAAGCGGACGGCACGGAGCGGACGATCCCCGGCTATGAGGGGGCGCTGGGCAAGAACAACGATTACTCGGACAACTTTCTCGCTTTCACTTACGATCTGAACGGGGACGGCTGGACGGATATTTTGATCCTGGGTTTTCCGGGCAAAGCCTCTTATTGGTTCGAAAACCCAAAAGGCAAAGAAGGCCACTGGCCTAAACATCTGGCCGTGGATTACACCGACAACGAATCGCCGACCTTCGCCGACCTAACCGGGGATGGGAAACCTGAGATCATCTTTCACACCCGTTTCCAGGAAGGCACCAATATGGTGAGCTACCTGGGGTACGCCGAGCCCGACTGGGCCAATCCGACGGCCAAGTTCAAGTTCCATAAGATTTCACCGGGCGGCAGCTGGCATTGGTTCAACCACGGTTACGGGTTTGGCGACGTCAATGGTGACGGCCGTAATGATCTGCTCGAGAAGGATGGTTGGTGGGAGCAACCAGCTTCGTTGGCCGGCGACCCGGTCTGGAAACATCACAAGGTTAAGTTCGGCACGGGCGGCGCCCAAATGTACGCCTATGATGTCGATGGCGACGGCTTGAATGACGTCATCACCAGTATTGCCGCGCACGGCTACGGGTTGGCCTGGTTCCAGCAACTCAAGGAACGCGGCCCGGACGGCGAAATCCGCTTTCACGAAAACGTTTTCGTGAATAAGGAACCCAAGGAGAACCGGTATGGGGTCAAGTTCTCGCAGTTGCATGCCATTGATCTGGTGGACATGGACGGCGATGGCCTCAAGGACATCATCACCGGCAAACGTTTCTGGGCCCATGGTCCCACAGGCGATGCGGAGCCGGGCGCGCCCGCTGTGCTTTATTGGTTCCAATTGGTGCGCGGGGCCGATCATCAGGTGGATTTTATTCCTCATTTGATCCACAACGACTCGGGCATCGGCACGCAGGTCTTGGCGCGCGATGTCAACGGCGACGGGTTGCCCGACGTGATCGTGGGCAATAAGAAAGGCACGTTCGTCCACCTGCACTCCGCCAAGAAAGCCAGCCGTGAAGAATGGGAACAAGCCCAGCCGAAGGTCTTCGGCACGCAAAGCGCCTCGGCCCAGTAAGTGAGCGGCAACAGCGCGAAAATCTTTTGGCCCAGGGCCAAATCCTGAATCGCGAGTTGTGCGCACGTTTACGCCACAGGTCGCAGCAATGGAAGCAGGTGACCGCGATGACTGGTTAACTCGTAGCGACACCTCAACCCTAAGCACCAAGCTCCGGCTACAACGGAGGAATGCCCGCCAGAGCCGTCTGCAGCCGATCAGTGGTGCCGTGGCGCGCGCACCACCCCTCGATATAGGCCATGTCCAGAGTTTCTGGACCCTGGACGGCCAACACATCGCGAGCATCATCGAGATCCTTGTTGCGGCCCCAGCGGAGCTTTTGGACGATCACATCCTCTGGAGTAGGCAGCCAGGTGGCGCGGCCAAGCATCGGAACGAATACTTGCTGGCGACGGGCGAACTCCGATTGCACGAATGGATCATCGATCACCTCGAACAGCTCGACCTTGAAGGGCGGCGACGATCGGCTGTGTCCAACGTGTCGGGGGCCCCAGGTCAACGTGTCGAAAACCACCTGGGAATCGAACTCAACGAACGGTTCGAGGTTCACAATTAAGGCGCCCAAGCCGCCCGCTACGTTGACCGCCACCAGCAAATCGACATCGCGGGTCGACCGCGGCACGCCATAAGCCCCGGCGGCGATGGCTCCGACGGCCATGAAGTCCACTCCGGCGGATTCCGCGGCTTCCACGACTTTGGTCGCAAGCGCCTCGAGGGTCATTCGCGACTGGGTTTATGCGTCACATAACGACCTTGGTCACGGACGCGGTCCAGGCGCTCCATCCAGCGTCTGACCTCCGCCCACCCGGCCACCTCATCCCGCGTGCCCAATCGGTGCAGGGCGCCGCCGAGCATCATGCCAAACTGGTGGTTTGACAGCTCAAATATCTCCGCCAACCGCTCCTCCGTCGTCATGCGGCGGGCACGCAGGATTCTTTCTCGATAGATGTCGTCCTGCAGGGCCTTCAGCGCGGCCGGGTTATCGTGGAGGTTGGCCATCCGCAGCATGGTACCGAAACGCGACGTTCGACGCAACGAAACGCCAAAGAGCAGACTCAACCAAAGCGTGACCTAACCCGGCCTGGCTGCCGCCAGCCCAAGAATCGCCGGCAAAGAACATCGACAGCGGGCGGGCCGGGCGGTATTCCTTTTGCATGAACCGATTTCCTGGCAGCGGGATGGTTTCCCTTGTTCTGATTCCCGGCCTTTTTGCTGCCCTTCTGGCGCCGCAGGCTCAGGCCGAGGAACTGCACGTATTCAAGAAACTGCAGTTGCACGATCAATTCTGGAGCGAGGGCGCCAATTTTGGGGACCTCAACAAGGACGGCCAGAACGATCTGGTGGCCGGCCCGTGGTGGTGGGAAGGGCCCGACTTCAAGGTCCGCCACGAGTATTATCCAGCCAAAGCGACCTTCCAACTGAAGTTGGGTCCCATGACCTCGGTCACCGTGCCCGGATTCGAGGGGACCTTGGGGAACAAGAACACGTATTCCGACAATTTCTTCGCTTGGATCTTCGATTTCAATCGGGACGGTTGGAACGACATTCTCATCGTGGGATTCCCCGGCAAGGACACCTCCTGGTTCGAGAATCCCAAGACCAGCGACGGAACTTGGATTCGCCACCAGGTTTTTGACCAGACCGACAATGAATCGCCTACCTGGACCGATCTCACCGGTGACGGGCGGCCGGAGTTGGTCTGCATTACCAAGGGTCGCTACGGGTATGCCACCCCCGACTGGAGTCATCCAGAACGGCGCTGGACATTCCATCCGATTTCACCCGACAACAAATACGGCAATTTCACGCACGGCATGGGCGTGGGCGATGTCAACGGCGATGGCCGTCTCGATCTGCTTGAGAAAGACGGCTGGTGGGAACAACCCGCCACTCTGAATGGCGACCCGCTCTGGACGTTCCATCCCCAGGCTTTTGGAGTGGGCGGAGCCCAGATGTATGCCTACGACGTCAATGGCGATGGCCTCAACGATATCATTACCGGCCTGGCCGCACACGGATTTGGCCTCGCCTGGTACGAACAAACTCGGGCCGGCGACCAGATCCAGTTCCGCGAACACATCATCATGAACAAAGAACCGCGGGACAACAAATACGGCGTGAAATTCTCCGAACTGCACGCGATCGAGTTGGTCGACATGGATGGGGATGGGCTTAAGGACATCGTTACCGGCAAACGGTTCTGGTCGCACGGGCGCACCGGGGATCCAGATCGCAACACCGCCGCCGTGCTTTATTGGTTCAAACTGGTGCGGCTGCCGGACAAGACGGTGGATTTCATTCCGTATCTCATCGACAACGATTCCGGGGTGGGCACGCAGGTCGTGGTGGCTGACATTGATGGCGACGGCCTGAACGACATCGTCGTCGGCAACAAGAAAGGCGTGTTTGTGCATCGCCACGAAAAAAAATCGGTGAGCCACGAGGAATGGGAGAAGGCGCAGCCCAAGCCGTCCGCTCCGGCCAACGCCAGCGTGAAATAGTCGCCGCCTGAGGCCACGCCCACGGGTGGTCATCATGGGTTAGTGTGCTGTAAAGCTAGATCGGTTACAGCACACTGGTCGGTTGGCGTTGGGTTTCCTTTCAGGGGATCGGCAGCTTGCTACTGCCCCGCGCGGTAAAACTTCCCCCCGGACAGATCGGCGGTTGCGTCGGTAAAGATGATGCGGCCGAGTGTGTTGGTGGTTGCGCGCAGTTCGCTCCAGGCGGCCAAATCGCTTGACCCAAAGACCGTGTAAACACCCGGTGGACCGGTGAGCGTGAACTCAAATGTCCCAGCCACCGTCCGGCATGGTGAGACAAGGTCGACCGCCAGAGGGTAAGTGAAGACGGAGACGCCTCGAGTCCGCAGGGAGGCGACGGTCGTGGCCAATTTTGCATCCGCCAGCGAGTCGGATAAAATCAAGGTCGCGAGCGGATTGCCATCCGTGATCAGTCCGGTCAACTGTTGCAGATCGGGCGGCAGGGTCAGGCTGGTGAGTTGATTGGCGCCCAGGTCAAGCGTGCTCAAATTGGTCATGCCCGAAGGCAGCGTCAAACTGGTGAGTTTATTCCCGCTGAGGCGCAGGAAGTTCAAACTGCTCATGCCGGCAGGCAACGTGAATTGTGAAAGCTGATTGTTGCCAACATCGAGAAAGCTCAATTCCGTCAGGTCCGGCCGCAGGGTCAGATTTGTCAGTTGATTGCCGAGGAGAGTGAGCCGGTTTAAGTTCGACATCCCCGCAGGCAGGGTGAGGCTGCGGAGGCGATTAAAATCGAGCACAAGGCCGCCTACCCTGCTTAGATTCGCGGGCAAGGTGAGGTTCGTCAGCTGATTGGCGAAGATCAGAACAGTAACCACGTTCGTCAGGTCCGGAGGGAAAGTGAAGCTGGTGAGTTTGTTTCCCGAGAGGTCAAGCTTCGTCAACCCGGTCAGGCCCGCCGGCAAGGTGATGTTCGTGAGCTGATTGCCTTCGAGGAAGAGGATGTCCAGATTGGTCAGGCCGTCTGGGAGCGAGCATTGGGCCAGCGAATTGAAACCCAGGTCGAGCACGGTCAGATTCGGCGTTCCGCTGGTCAGGACAAAGTTGGTGAGATGATTGTTGAAAAGAGTGAGCCTCTCCAGGTTGGTTAACGCATCCGCAAGAGCGAAGTTGGTGAGGGAGTTGGAATCAAGACTAAGCCCGATCAAATGACGAGCCGCTTCCAGCCCATCCACGCTGGTAATGCTCCGGCCTTCGGCGTTCAAGTTCGTCAGGCTGAGCAGGTCCGGCTCGGTCAAGGGCCCGGTGGGCTTCTGCAGGGCCGCCCGGATGGCGGCGTTCAGCCCGGGATCGGGAATGGACACATCCTGAGCCGGCGTCGAGGCGATGAAGCTGGTCAACGCCAGCAGGGTCGGAACAAGCAGCCGGATAAACTGAATGATGGTCTTCATCTGAGTCGGGCAAGGTGAGGCTTCATTGCGGTTCCATCACGAGCACCACCCGGAAGCCGAGGTCCGAGTCGGTGAGGAATGCGCCCGCGGGAAACAAGGACCGCTCGGCCGAGCGGCAGGATTGTTGGCTGTTGTCGTAAGCGCCACCGCGCATGACTTTCCGCCCGCTGGCGCTGGAAACAGGACCTGTCGGATCGGTCTGAACCCCGCCAGGCAGGAGGTCGAACCAATCCTGACACCATTCCCCGACGTTCCCTTCCATGTCGTACAGTCCCCATGGATTGGGAAGCTTCTGCCCGACCGGGTGCGGGGTGATACCGCTGTTCGAAGCGTACCAGGCGTGATTCGGGAGGCTGGCGTAAGCCAGGTCGTCCCCGTAGCTGAATCGCGTCGAAGTGCCGGCGCGCGCGGCGCATTCCCACTCAGCCTCGGTCGGTAAACGATACCGGCTCCCGCTCGGAACGCGCCCGGCCGCGAGTTCCCGCTCGGTCAGCTTCGCGCAATAGTTGGTGGCGTCGGGCCAGCTGACGCTGGAAACCGGACGGCTCAGATCACCAAGGAAGACGCTTGGGTTCGTGTTCATGACCGCGAGGTACTCGCCCTGGGTCACTTCATATTTGCCGATCCAAAAACCGCGGCTGAGGGTCACCGTGGTTTGCGGACCTTCGTCGGTGTTCCGGTCCAATTCGCTGGCCGGGCTGCCCATCAGGAACGTGCTGGGCGGGATGAACACCATATTCGTGGGCGGGCTTTGCAAGAGCCCGCGGTAGAACTTCTGCGGAGACAGGTTGGCTTGTCCATCCTGGAAAACCGCGCGGCCCAGCGTGTTGGTCGCGGTGCCCAGGACGCTCCAGGCCGCCAGATTAGTGGAACCGAGCACGGCGTAGAGGCCGGGAGGCCCCGTGAGCGTAAACTCAAATGCCCCATCCAACGTGCGTTGTGGTGACCCAAGGCGGACCGCGAGCGGGTAGGTAAACACGGACACACCTTGATTGCGCAGCGCCGCAACCTCGGCGGCCAGTTTGGTGGACGCCAGCGTTTCGGACAACACGAGAGTCGTGAAGGGATTGCCAACCACGAAAAACGAATCCAACTGCTGGATGTCCGGAGGCAGAGTGAAGCTGGTGAGTTGATTCTCACTAAGTTCGAGGAAGGCCAGCTTGCTCAGCCCCGCCCGGAAGGTGAGGCTGGTCAGTTGATTCTCGGCGAGGGTGAGAAAGTTCAAGTTGGTCAGACCCGCCGGCAAGCTGAAATTAGTCAGTTGATTGGCGCGGAGGTTGATCAGGGTCAAGCCCGTCAGGGTCGAAGGCACGTTGAAGCTGGTGAATCGATTCCCCTCGAGGTCCAGAACGCTCAAGGTCCGCAGGTTCACCGGCAGCGTCAGGTTGGTGAGTTGATTAAAAAAGAGTTGGAGGGAGAGCAGATTCGTCATGTCTGCGGGCAGAGTGAGACTGGTGAGTTGATTGTCCCAGGCGTCCAACTCGGTCAAGGCGGTCAGCCCCGTCGGCAGCGTGAAATTCGTGAGCTGATTGCGGATGACGCTGAGCAGGTCCAGGTGGGTCAGGTTGGCCGGCAGGTCGAGACGGGTGAGCCGATTGTGCTCGAGGTCGATCGTCACCAAATTCGTCAGGCTGGGCGGCAACGCCAAACTGGGCAGGAGATTTTCCTCGATGCTAAGCCCGTTCAACTTGGTCAGCTCCGCAGGCAAAATAAGGTCGGTGAGAAGGTTTTGGCCGAGATCAAGCGAGACCAGGTTTGTCATGGCTGCGGGCAGGGTGAGATGAGCCAGCCGATTGCCGCGCAGGTCAAGCGAGGCCAGCTTGGTCATGTCCGCGGGCAGGCTCAGGTTGGTGAGCTGATTGGAGAACAGAAAAAGACCATCCAGGTTGGTCATGCCCGCGGGCAAAGTGAGGCTGGTGAGTTGATTCTCGGCAAGGTTAAGACTAATCAATTGCTTCAGGCCCGTCGGCACGGTGAAATGGGCGAGTTGATTGTCATCGAGGTCAAGAG
>Ga0247664_1000144_pt1 | contig 17880 bp, 18 predicted proteins | sample CNK05_metaG_FD_182715 | JGI IMG/M metagenome (GOLD analysis project Ga0247664, IMG submission 182715) | Soil microbial communities from Purdue University Martell Research Forest, Indiana, United States - CNK05 | ecosystem: Environmental > Terrestrial > Soil > Temperate forest > Bulk soil...
GATGATCTGCTGCCGGGCCTGCGCCGGGTCCATACCCTGGGCGATCAACTGGGCGTACTTGGGTGAGGTGGCCTGGAGCTTCTCCTCCGGCGTGTTCATCACCTCGTCAGAGATATTGTTCGCAATTTGGCCTACCGAGAGACCAGCCTGAGTAGCACCGACGTACGCCAATGCGCCCCGGGTCATGCCGGCGCGGACGAGGCTCCCCATAGGTAAAAGCGTGGCAAGCGCGGCGGGCGCGGCCTGTGATGCCTGCAGCATTACGCTGTGAATGACTTCGCCTGGGCCGCCCTGCCAGATGGTCTGGTGTGGGTCAAGATTAGTCCATTGCCGCTCCAGCTCATCCTGCTCCTGCGGGGACATCATATCGCGCCAGTCTTGTGCGGACTGTTGCGCCGTGGTGCGCGCCCAGTTCGCGCCTTGGGTGATGGGGTTCTCGGGGCCAAGCAGTCGGCTGGAGAGATACTCGCCAGCGCCAAGGACCTGCCCGCCAAGTTCCGCCGCGCCACTCATTACGGCCTTACCGGTACCGCTCCAGATATGTTCCTTGGGAGCCGGCGGCTTGTTCAGCGCCAGCGCGTCGCGCATCAACGGGTCGTCTTTCGGCACGCCGGGGGTTCCCGGCAGAGGCAGGGCCTGGTTGCGGATCTCCGCGCCACGTACAGGAATGGGAGTCGGTCGCGGAATATCCTCGATCTCAGGAGTCTCCGTCGCCTCGCCAAAAATATCTCGTGCCATTATTCCGTCCTATTGGGCGGTGAGTTAGTCCAGCAGGGGCAGTCCGTACTGCTGAGCAAGCCTCGCGCGAGCCAGCGGGTCCACATTCGGACCGTACATGGCCGTCGCAATCGCTACTGCCCTTGCTTGATCGTACCCTTTTTCTCGCATCAAGTGGTCAGCAACTGCAGAAGCGCCGGCCAGAGCCGACGGCTCCATGAGACCACTGTTGCGTAGCGCGGTGGTCATGGCGAGCGAATGGTCTTGCTGCGCGCGGCCTTCGCGAATCGCCTGGAGGCGGTCGGCCGCGACATCGCGGCGTTCCTGATTGAGCCCCTCGTAGTAGTTGCCGCGCTGGAAAGCCTCGGCGCCCTGCGCGCGCTGTAGCGGAATCTCGCCCTGGAAGGTGCCAGCGTTCTTGCGCTTCTGCTCCATCATCTCCACGGTCTGTTTCTGGAACTCTTTCGGGTCGCTATAGGTCGACAGCAGGTGATTCAGGTTCGTCTGGTCGAGCCTCACGGGCACGCCAACCGGCTTGCCGTGATCTTCGTCGAAGCCGACACCGATGATGTCTCCGGTCTTCGGATCGAGGCCGAAATGCATTCCATGCCCGGTGGGCATGTAGTTGTAGGCCGTCTTGAGAGCCGCCATCGCACCCTGCTTGTTGCCGGCGCGGTCGAGCGCGATGCCCTGCGCCATGTACTGCATGAAATTCTCATGCTGGAACTTCGAGACCTGATCATCCGCCATCATGGCAGCCTGCCCCATCGGTATTCCGTGGGCGGTCGCTGAGTGGATGATGGAGTTCTTCATCTGGTCCCATTCTTGGGATGACGTGTTGGGGATGTCCTGGTGATCCATCTGGACCTGGGAGAAATCAATCGGCGCATCATGGCCGGTCGGAGTCGGCGGCCCCTGTTGCTCAGGCGCCGCACCGCGCGCGGGAACTGCACCGCCACCCTGGCCGGTGCCAGTGCCGCGCAGGGAGTCAATCATGGCCTGACGGTTGTATGGAGTGATCGGCGTGCCATCGGGTGCGGTCGTCACCATACCGCCGGGGCTCTGCGAGGCGGCGTGTTCAATGATGCTCGGGTCATCTTCGTACGGCGCCGGCGGTCCCTGTTGCTCGGGTGCGGCCCCTTTGGGGGCTGCGGCCGCAGGTGGCGGAGCCCCTTTGGGGGCTGGCTGCGATTCCCACGGGCTCTGGAGCCAATCTTTGACGGCGGTTGCGCTGCGGCCAAGCAGCTTCGAAGCTTGCTGATAAGGAGACTCCGGATCGAGTGCGGTCATCCCTAGGAACTTCGTCCCCTCAGACAGGAGGTGGTGACCAGTGCTCTCCGGCTCCGCAGGTTCAGCGCCCTCAAGACCGGTGGCCGGCTTGTCCTTTGGAGTGACCTCGTTGCCATCGGCGAATCGCTTGATCGTGCGGCCCAGGCGGTTGCGCTGGCCATCGTTGTTCACGTCCTTCTCAAGACTGTTCGGCTGTGGCTTGTCAGCCTTCGGCGCTTTGAAAGGCTGCGGCTTATCGACCGCGCCGCCGTTCGAAAATTTGCTCAGGGTCTCGGCGAAGCGGGCGCGCCGGCCCACCTTGCCCTTGGAGTGCGCGGCCGCATCGAGCTTGGCCTTGGGGATCTTCTGTCCCTGCGGAACGCCGAGATCCTCGTGCAGGGCGCCGGGATGTTTGATCGCACCCTGAATGAAGTGACCTCCGTCAGCCAGCATCGGGTCCTGGTTGGACGGACTCGCCTCAGTGTTGCGCGGCGAAGAGACGGGCTGCTCCAGCTGCGGGTTCATCGCAGCACGGGCGGCCTTTGTCGGCTTGGCCTGGTTGCCTGGCTTCGGCTTGCGAGCACGAAGCGCGCCGGCGTTGCGCGGCGGGATCGGGCCACCATCGGAAAAGTAGCCCTGCGATCCATCGGAGCGCGGAATGGCGCCGGCGCCAGGAAGCCCCGGCTGCACGGCACCGCTCGTATCAGGCCCGGGCGGTGAAGCCGCGACATTGGCCTGGCCAGGAACCGTCGCCTGCGCGGCGGGTCCCATGGCGTGCTGATCCTGTCCAGGGAGGAAACTGGAGAGCTTTTTCTTGGTCGCAGTCCATACATCGTGAAGTCCCGCGCGCACGGGATCGAACAGCATGCCCTGCGACTGCCACGGCGCATAGCCCAGCTTCTTATTGGCCGTGTTGTAGTTGTCAGTATCGGCCTGATTCACGCGCGCGGCGGGGTCGACCAGCTCATCTTTCATGTAGCGGTTCTTGAGGTCGGTACCCTCCATCTGCTGTTCTTTCTCAGCGCCGCTGATTCCGCCCTGCAGGAATGCGCCCCAGTTACCTTGATTGAGTCCCATTAGTGCATTCCCATCTGTTGGCGCTGCTGTTGCGCGGGTGTGTGGTACCGCTCCAGAAGCTTGTCGAAGAACTCTTTGCCCTTGGCGTGCACGACATCGGCCGGCACGACATACTCGCCGACGGAGATCTTGGCCGGGACCTGATCGTCGATGCCGGTGCCATCACTCATGCCGTTGGCCACGATGCCAGGAGGCTGGCCGCCGTTGGCCGCGATCCAGGGACCGGGGATGCCAACCTGCGGCGGGACACCCTGCGAAGGGCTCACTGCCGGATTGCCGTAATCCATACGCTTGCCAGGGATCACACCGCCATTGGCATAGCCCGGCATGGTGAAGCTCGGCGGCGCCATCTGCGGCGACTGCTGGAGCTGTTGCATCTGCGGATCCGCGGCGATCTGTGCATTCGCTCTGTCCATTGCGCCGTTGACTCGGTACTGGTCGAGCGCGCCGCGCATTGCGCCAGCCTCGCCCTGCTTCGCACCCTGGCCAAAGCCCTGACCGAAACCACCGGCATTCGGATCGTTGTACGTGGCGCCAGCCTGAATCTGCGGAATGCCCGCCACTGGCACCATCGCCGCGGGGCGCGGAGCGCCGCCATCAGCATACATGCCGCCGTTGCAATAGGCGCCGGGAGTTTTACGGCCGGGGATCGCGCCACCATCCGCCATCATCGCCATCGCGGCCATACCAGCCACGCTGCCGAGTCCGGACATGAGCGAGTTTGAACCGGCCTGGCTTGCATTGTAACTCGCCATCTGGTTCGCGAACTGCTGGTTCGCCATGTTGCCCTGCTGCCCGTATCCGGCCAGGCCAGTATTCATCATGGTTGAAGGAGCCGAGAGTGCACTCGAACCGGTCGCCGTGGTCTGGTTGCCCAGCCCGACAACGTTTGATCCTGTCGCATTGGCGCCGGCGGTGTAATTCTGGCCGACACCGGCCGCCTGAAGATTCTGTCCCAACGCCTGACTGGTAAGACCCATGCCGGTGAGTTGGCGCTGCTGAGCCGCGTTGTAGCCCGCGTTACCCTGCGCTCCCGCTTGCTGCAGGTTCGCATTCAGGTTGAGCGCTCCAGACTTCATCGTGGACGGGTCGACGCCGTAGCTGCCGAGCTGGCGCTGGTTGTTCAAGCGGGCCGCATTGTACGCCTGCCCCGTCTGGGCCTGGGCCGCGGCGGATGCCTGCGCCATGCCGGCGGGCGATCCATAATTCTGTGCTGTCGAGAGCTGCTGGTTCAGGCCGCCGAGGGTCTGATTTTGGAACTGTTGGGATGCCGCGGAGCCAGCACCGGCCTGCTGGCCAATGAGCGGATTGAGTTGGCCCTGCACATTGGCGGTTGTGGCTTGGTTGCCCGCGGTCGCGTTCTTGGCCCAATCGAGTTGATCGGCGCCAGCCTGCTGACCCATCTTGCCAATAGCACCAGAAGCAGCTTGGCCAGCGGACGTATCCGGGGCCTGAGGAACTGAACCACCACCGAGACACATCAGAGCACCTTCGAGTAGGCTATGGCAATCTGCGCGTAACCCTCTGATTCAAAAAGAACTTTGAGGTGCGGCGCGCCGAGGGGAGATTTGTCTGTCATGATCATATAGTCGGCACCTAGTGCTTTCATTCGTTCTTGAGCCACTTTGAGGAGCCGCCGGGCGATGCCCGATCCGCGGTGTTCCGGGAGCAAATAAAACATGTCTGCGGTCGCCACTGTGCTCTCGTCATGTGCACTGGGGGACAGATACACGAAAAGATACGCCACAAGCTCCTCAGTATCAAGCGCGCGGGCTCCAAAGCAGACGAAGGAACCCCGCTTCTCGCAGGCGGCGTAGTGGTCGTAATTCACCTTGACCTTGTGCTTCTTGTAGTGCACCTCGGTCTCCGCGTAGTGCGCGGCATGCAGTTTCTTCAGACCTTCGACATTACTCGCAATCGACACAGGGCCGATCTCATAGTTTTTGTAGAGCATTATTTCAGGGCCTTGATACCGTCCAGGAGGTTCTGCAGACAAGCTGCATAGTCAGCCTCTGCGTGATCATGTATGAGCAAGTCCCCGTTCGTGGGACCAGCTGGAACAGGGACCGTGCAGCCGGTGAAGAGAGCCGGGGGTATGGGTTGAAACACGGGTGGCGAAGCCACCGTCACCACCTTCTCGACGGTTTCGACTCGGGGCGGCGCCGCTGCGCAGCCAGCCAGTAAGAGGAAGATCACTGCAAAGCGCATGCGTTCACCTGCTTGGCCCACGCGCCGCACGCCGGCGTCAGTAGGGCCTCGTCATATTTCTGTTTCCAGGCTAGTGCCGCTTTTTGTGCCGCCGCCTGAGTCGCTTGCTGTTGCCGAACAGCATCCACTGCCTGTTGCTCCAGCGCAGCTTTCTGACGCGCAAAGTCAGCAGCTGCCGCCGCACGGGCCTGCTCGACCAGGACAGCCCCTCGTTGAGCTTCGTCAGATAATTTTTGCGCGCAAGTGCTTCCCACCCGGCACTGTATTTCGATATCGAGGGATCGATTAGCGGTGGATAGCTCATGGCGAAGCTTGATTTCCTGTTGTCCGAGCGTCAAAAGCAAGCCGAGCGACAGCGCGCCCAGGACGTACTTCAGCACTGCATCAGTTAGAAGGCCCATTGTTTTTCACCGAGTTGAGGAATCCGCGTCTTGCCACAAGGAAGCCGCCGATCACCGTGAGTACTTGAGACACGATCGGCCCGTAGGTCGGGCCAAATATCGTTGCAACCAGATGGATGGTCTGCGCGTCGACATATTCGAGCGCGCCGATCGCGACACCGCCGAACCCCAGGATTTTGGTCCCGTGCTCGTCCCACCAGCGAGTCACAAACTCCGGCACGTTAGGCTCCGAGAGCGGCGTGTACCAGCTGAGTGAGTTCCTGCGTCGGCGAGCCCGGCACATTGGCGTGGCCCGCGGCAACGGCCGCCTTCACGTACTGCATCACGGACTGGTCGGGGTAGACGCGGCTGCCGATCGAACCGGCTGCTACGACTGCGTTGACGAACTCGCTGAGCGAGGCGTCGGCACTGGGGGCATGCAAATTGGTGCTCATGTCTGAATTCCTTCTAACTGCTTGAGAATCTTCTCGGCTCTGGCCGGCGTCTGACTATACCACCTGGTTCTACGGCCGTCAGCTGCCGCAGCGGCGAACTGGCCGCTCCTGATGAGATTATTGAAATCGGTAAACCCCAGGAGTCCATCCACCCCCATTTGGTAAACCATCTCCAGGAGGAGAGTCTGGGCGAGGTCTGGCAGGGCGGCAAAGCCCGGGTAGCGGGTCGCTAGGTCCCGCAGCTCCGCGGCGAGCTTCGACCGCATCAGATAGCGTGCGCCGGAGCCGGTGATCGAGATCGTGATGTACCCGGCATCGAGGAGGGCCTTCCAGTCCTTGCCTGAGATCGGGTTGGTTTCCAGGCAGGTACCCTCGCCCACCGTCCATAGGCCACGGGTGTCCTTGTAGGCCCCCGGCTTGTAGCCCTCGTACTCCGCGGTGTCATTTACGGTCTTGTCGAGATCCGTCATACGCCCCACTTCGCGAGTAGATATGCCTCAATCGAGGCGATCTCCGGCGCTGAAAGTACGCGGTCATAAGCAATGAATTCCGCTATCTCTACGCCGGCGGTCAGAAATTGACTCGCATTGTCGTTGGCAAACAGATCTTGCTTGTTGGTCGTGCCCGCGCCCGTGGTGCCAGAAACGCCGCTGTTAGCCGCGGCGCTCGACTGCCGAAATGCAAATGCACCCGTAGAAGGATCGTATGTCACATTGGCCTGGAACCACGTACCTGCGACCCACGTCGCGGTACTCGTCGCGATAACAGCAATGAAGGGCTCAACAAGAGCGATATGCGCGCCGGACCCTGTCGTGAGATATAGAGAGTTGCCTCCGCCGCCACCGACACTACTACCTGTGACGGCTTGGTTGGTGGCGGGGTTGGCGGGTTTGGCGACTAGGAAATACGTAGTTCCGTGCGCCAGCTTGAATGGTGTGTCGAGCGTATATCCATTGCTGCCGGCAAACGTTATTGCGTTGAGCCCGTTGAGCTGCGCCGCACTGATGACCGTAGTAGACGAGGTGTTAGTCATCCGCGCGCCCTGGCGCCACGGCGTGCGGTCGAATACCGAAAACTGAAGTGCACCGGCTTGCGCGAGAATATTATCTGTCGCAAACCAAGTAACTAGGTCTGGAATCGTACCGGGGAGTGCGACTCCACCAGCTGGCGTATCCCACTTCACACCAAGCGCTTGTGTACTATCGGCTGTTAGAACCTGCCCATTGGAGCCAACTGGGATACGGTTGTCCGCGGTGTCGAAGCCAAATAAGTCACCTTTCGTTGTAAGCGGCGAAGACCCCGCACCTATAGTGAACCAGCCGCGCACGCCGGCGCCATCTGTACCGTAGAACTTATTGTTGCCAGGCGTTGCAGTATCGTTCACCAGCTGAAGCGGCGAACCACTCGAACCATCGCCAGAGACTGAGTACTGCACGTTGACCGTGCTGGATCCACCCGAGATGGGAGTCACGAAAAACTGATTGCCGTCGAGCGTGCCGAACCCCATATCGACGAGATCTTGCACGCGCACGAAGCTGTCGCCGATGTTGCGCGTATTGCGCAACCCGACGTCGATCACGGCGTTGATTGACTGGATGTTCCCAGAGAGCTGCGCAGTCGTCTGGCCGATCGTGCCGACGTCCTGGAACCCGCGGGAACTTACAAGCTTGACTACTTTGTCAGCCATTAGACCGTCGAGAGATCCTTACCGGTCTCTCCCACCTGCAGTGAATACATGTTGGTGTTGCCGAACAACTCGAACTGCCATATATCGTGCTTGAAGCCAGACGGAAGGCGGCGGATCTTGTCATCCGTCACGGTCTGGTCAGACACCTTGATGCCGTTGCAGTAGACCACCACGCGCACGCCGAGGTTCTGCCGCTGCAGCTGGGCGAGGTTGTAGAGTGGGCTGCCGCCGAGGGGCATGCGGTTCTCCACCAGCAAGTTACCAGTGACGAGGCCCTTGTGATATGGCGAGCCACTTGAGCCGAACGGATCCCGGCCATAAGTCGACAGCGGCCCTGCGGCGAGCCGCGCGATGTTGTACGGGCCGTAGGTCGCGAGCACGTTGCTGGAGACGTTGATGTTGCCGAAGTCGGCCTTGACCTTGAACGCGCCGAAGTTCGTATACTTCGGAAGCTGCACTTCCTTTGACACCCAGTGCCAATAGAGGCGCTCCGCGAGATTGGGGTCCCAGTCGTACGCGACGTTGTTGCTGATCAGGTAGGGGTTGCCGGTGTAGCGATCGGTCTCGATACCGGTGACCTGGTTGAACGCCGTGATCGTCCCCATCTCCGCGGAACTTTCCGTCGGGTTGATGAGGAAGCCATTGACGTCGCTCGAATACGCGATGTACTGCAAGCCGAGTTGCGCAGCGAAAATCGTGGTGGGGCTAAAGGTCGCCCACTCTTCCTTCGTCAGGATCGACTGCGTGATCGTATTCAGTCCATCGACATTGAACATCGCAAGTCCATCGATCGTCGGGAAATAAGCTCCACTGACCGTAGACACAATCCCCCGTCGAGACAAACACGGAGTGACACCATCCAGCTTCTGCAAAGTAAAAGCATCGGGCGTCGACCCGGAGCCTAAGTACACATTTGAAGTCGTGCATATGATTGCCGTTTGCGACCAGACAACGATACCCACGATCTCAAACTCTGTCGCGAGATTGTAGGTGGGGTTGAACGCGTGCGGCAGGTACGGCTCGGAGAACAGCAGATTGCGCCCATCAAAACCGATGAGGTAGCCACCGGGCATGAGCGCGAATCCGCTCATCGTCGCCGGAGGCGGGAAGTTGTCGACGAAGTCCAGCGTGTTGTTTAGTGAGACGACGCTATCAGTTGCAGAATCGCTGTAACTACCAGAAGAAGAGATCCACGTAGCGATCGGAACCTGCGCCACGAAGAAGAAACCTGGGTTGCTTGCATTGGGGACTGTCCTGTATATATTCACGAAAGCGATGTTTCGTAGCGCGCCACCGGTCCAGGTCGTCGATCCACCAGAAAGTGCCCAGGTGCCAAGGCCCCCGGTAGCTGTCGTTGGATTGGCCGGGGGTCCTTCTTCATTATACGCCGTTACGAAGGTATAAACGTACGATCGCGTTTCGGTCGTCCCGGCCGGCGGCGTGACAGTTAGAGACGCAACGGGTTGCGGTACACCAAGCAGCCAAGGCGCGTTTCCACCGGTGTTTCCGGCAACGATTCGAGCGAGGGTGTTATACATTGGGGCGCCGTTATCCGACGCCCAGTAGTAGCGCTTGAAGGTGTCACCAAGAACAGGCGATCGGATAATGTCTGTGTTCTTAGACTGGAAGGCCAACCAAGCGTCCACAGTGCCAGTGACACTAGCAGGTATCCGGTAAGCCCGGCCAACAGTAAAGCCAAAACTCGAAAGATCCTTGAGGACCGTAGGTTTGTGATATCCACGAAGTTCTCCCTCCAGGAGCTTGGCATTCTCTGCGGTGGTTGCGGAATTGGGCGGCAGCAAGCGGCGCGAGACGCGCGGCCTGATGCCCCCAAAATTTTCCAGCTTGAAGACAGACATTACGGACCTACGAACTGGATGTAGTAAAGGGCGTAGTAGGGACCAACCGGCACGCTGTGCGTGTGGCCGGGGAGCGCGGCGGTCGTATGCGTGTGCGCGCCGCCGCCACCAGTGTTGGGAGCGCCGGCGAAGCTGCGACGCGAGGCCGCGCCAGTGCCGCCGAACAGATACTCGCCAGGGGCGGAGAATCCGGGAATGCCGATGACATCCACCGCGTTGGCAAAGAAGTAGTCGAACGGGTGTACGTGCGTTGCGATCTCGGATGCAGTGAGCGTGTGATTGCCGATCGTCGGTGTGCCGCCAGAGGTGCTACCCGTGGTGATCGGCAGGTTGCCCGTCGCGCCGAGCGCATACGAGCTACCCGCGCCGACAACGAAGTGGTCCCGCAGATCGGGTGTGCCGTTCGTACCGTCGCAGATCTGCCAGCCCGTCGGGATGTCCGGGATCGATGCGTTCCAGGCCATGATCATGCCGATTGCGAAGACTGGGAGGTTGTCGCCCACGACGAGGATATTGGCGCCGCCGGCCTGCGCGCGGCTGGTGCCGTCGACCGGAACGGTGATCTCGTTGGTCGAGATGCCCGTCGCGCCACGGAGCGGCGTGTTCACGATCTCGGTGGCATTGATCATGCTGATGCCCGAGCCCAGCGTGCCGTTCGTCACGTTCTGCGCGCCCAGGTTCATCGGGCCGGAGAGTGTGTCGCCGTCCTTCTGGTACATGGCCGCTTCCGTGCCGGCCGTGGGCCTCAGCTCGACTCTCGCAAGATTCGCGGTAAAGCCGATCGCCGTCGAGCCTTCCTGCGCGCGGACCACCGTGAGGTTGTCCCCGGTGCGGCCGGTGCACTTCATGTATTCGATGTTGCCGCCGGTGTCCTCCACCGAGACGATGAAGTACTCGGTCCCCGTGAGTGTCGGGAACAACGCTCCTTCGCCGGTCGAGACCTGCACGACGGTGGCGGAGTTATTGATCGTACCTGCGAGGATCGAACTCGCGTCGTTGCTAAACTGGCGATTGCCCATGGGTCACCTTTACGGGAACTGATCCTCGATCAGTACATTGATGGAGAAAATTGCTTCTGTGTCAGTCGTCTGGATCTGCGTCGTGGTGACGAACCGGACCGTGTATTCGATACCATCTTGGCCGCCGGAGACGGTGTAGGCGAACTTCAACCCGTTGGGGTCGATGATAATCCCGGTCACCGCCAGCGGGGTCACCAGGGGATCCGTCAGAGTCTGGTCAACGCCCTGCGCAGTGATGCCACTCAGGACAACATTCTGGACCGTCTCGCCAGGGACGAGGAAGGGCGTGTAGTCGACGCCGCGCTGACGCACGTCGCCCGGCTCCTGTTTATAACGGTTGATGATCAAGTTCGTTGCTCCCTCGACAAATGGGGTCCGCCCCGGCATGTAGGTGAACTCTACCAGATTCAGCACCCCACTGACCTGGGCACCGTACATGACCTCATCATTCAGGAAGTTAGGGGGTATTGGGCCGATCGTGCCGATGCTGAGGTCCACCGGGGTCCCGAGGCTGACTATCGTGCTGGCGGCCGGGGTCTGGGAGACGATCAGGCCCACCGAAGTGGCGGGGCCAGGAACCTGGGTGATGGTCCCCACCGTCAAGCCGGCGGCGATAATCGCTGCCTCGGCGTCGGCGAGCGTGATACCGGTGACCGCGGGCGCCGCCGTGGGGGTGAATACGCCGAGCGAAATCTCAAGGTCAACCGCATCCCCGGTGATGAGCTGGGTGCCAGCGACCGGGTCTTGACTGATCACGTCCCCGAGCGGGACCGTCGCGCTGTAGCTCGACGTGATGGTGCCGACGATCAGGGTGGCGGCGAGAAGATCCGCGGTGGCGGCGGCCTGGCTCTCCCCAACAACGTTGGGAGTGGTGACGCACAGCGCTGCGGCGAACGGAATCGCAGGGGGCGTGAAAGCGACACCTGGCGGGTATCGGCAGAGCCCCTTGGTGATACGGACTTCATCAATACCGCCATCGAAGCCGGCGCCATACTCCGGTACACCGGTGCGCATCTGGATGGAGGTATCGGTGCCGATGCTGCCGGTAATCGCCGGTGTACCGCCGGCGGCTACACCATCAACAAAGAGGTCGCAGGCAGTCCCCTGACGCACGAGCGCGATGTGGGTCCATACACCGGGGGTGACTAGGCTGAAGTTATGCGGGAAGGCGTGTGTCCCGAGACCACCGCCGATCGCCATGCTGGTGCCGTCGCCTGCGGACAGCGCAGCGAACCATCCGACAACGGCGGGTGTGTTGGTAGCGCAGTACACCAGTGGCTGACCATAGGTATGGTAAGCGTTGGGCTTCACCCAATACTCAACCGTGAAATCGCCAGTACTGAGATCGAGCGGGCCGGCGGCTGACACTGGTGTGGTAACCCCGTCGACCGAACTGCCACCACCGTTGACAGAGGCCGTACCGAATTTTGGCGCTGAAGTGCTGAGAGCCGCGGTCCCGTGGAACGTTAGTGTGTTGGCGACGAGCGAGCGGTCAGTCGCGGTGGTCTGTCCGTTCGTCCCGTCGAAGTTGACCAGAAGGGTCACGTCAGAGAAATCTGGATCACACCCGCAATCCACAGTGCTGAACGGCGTGGAGTCTGGAGTGTAGGTGATTCCCACGGGATACCGGCAGACACCCTTCGTGATGCGCAGCTCGTCGATCTGGCCGATAAGCGAGAGACCCGACACCACATTCCCGCTGATGGTAAAGAGCGTATCCGTGCCAATACTTCCACCAGCAGAGAGGGGCGCGCCAGAGGGAACTCCGTTGACAAACATATCGATCTGGTTCCCCTGCCGCACAACGGCGACCGGAGTCCATACGCCGGGGACGATCTGGAACGGTGTGTAGGTAACCCCACTGGACTGGACGACGAGACCGATGGCCATATTGCCGCCAGTGCCGTTGGTTAGCTCTAGAATCCACCCCTGACTGCCCCCAGAACTCGTAAAATTCCCCATGATGGGCTGACCGAACGCAGTAGCCGCGGTAAGGTTCAACCAGAATTCGCAGGTGAAATCCCCGATCGAAAGATCCATCGGGCCGCCAGGGGCGATGGGGAACGTCACCTGGTTGCCGCCGGCGCCATTACTCTCGTATGCAGCCGTACCAAATCGTGGGTTCGCGGTGCTGAGCGCGGCCGCGCCTCCGAAGGTCAGAATATTCCCGACATCGGACGCATCAGTTGCAGTGGTCTGTCCGTTCGTCCCGTCGAAGTTGACTAGGAGGACGACTCCACCAAAGTCGGTATCACACGTCACAACCTAAACCATCCACCGTAGCTCAGGTTTTTGTAGACGAAATATTCCAGGCCATCGAGCACGGCGGGGAGGCCGGGAAGGTCCTGCGAACCGAACCACGCCACGAGCGTGGAGGTCGCGGGCGAGCCGCTGTCAATGAAGAAGATCAAGCCGCCGGCGACGCGCACGTCCGAGACGACGCCAAGCGAGGTCGTATCCCCGGTGCAGGCGCCGTCGGTCGCGCCGAGCCCCGTGATGTCTGCGCTGGTTGCGATGATGTCGGCAGACGAGATGTCGCTCAGGTTCACCTGCGTGGCGAAGTTGGGGACGAACGAGTCCGCCATGACCATCACCTTGATGAGGGCGGTGGGCCAGTTGAGCGCCGCCGTCGCAAAGAGCTGGCGGGCCGCGGGAAAAAGTTGGCTGGCGGATGTGCTCATTACCATCCCCTTCCGACGCGGTTCACATGGCCGAACGGCGCGAAGCGCCAGCTCGGGGCCTGGTTGAAGCCGGTCTTGGCGAGCCCCGCGTACATACCGATGTAGGTGCGGAACTTGCTCTCGAACTGTGCGGCGAGTGCAGGGTTGCTGTAGGGCTTGCCTGGCTGATTGAGACACCGATAGACCACACCGCACAGGATCGCCTCATAGAAATCCGAGACGGCGATGTGCGGGACCTGCTTCACCGAAGCCTTCGGCTTGAGCGAACACAGAACCTGGAGCGAGCCCGGGAGCGATTTCGCCGGCGTCGGGTAGAGTGCCATCACATCCGGACGCAGCATATAGTAGCCGAAAGGCTGATTGTTGGTCGGGACCGGCGGGGTCTGGGTACCGTCGTTGGGCGGCCGGAACGCGATCGGCATGACCGGCACCGCGTTGATGGCAACCGCAATCACACCCACCACGTCGGTGGTTGAGTTGAACGGTGACAGCATGTAGGTGTTCTGGCCCTGGACTACATTCAGGGGGCCGATCGACGCGCGCCAGGCGCGGGACTGTTCGAAGAACTCCCGGCAGGCCAGGATGAGCTGGCGCTTCAGGACGCTCCGGTGGATCCCAGGGACGTACACAGAGGCATCCTTGAGCCAGAGATTCAGGTTGGCCTGGCCCTCGGCGCCGGAGGCTTCGACCGTTGCGTACTGGGTGACCATTACAGTGATACCACGCTATTTTTGAATGCGGCCAGGAACGCCTGGCTGCGGCTGTCCTCGGTGAACTCGTCGTCCACTGCTTCGAGGTTGCCGATGACCCACTCGACGAGCGGGGTGTAAAACATCATCGGAATGGCGAACGGCAGGAGCCAGGACGCCGGGTCGGTGATCACGGAGATGGTGACCACGGGCACGATGAAGTCCTCTTGGGTGTCGTCCCAGAGGTCGTAGAAAGCGTCGGGGCGGATGCCATAAAGCACCTGCAAGCCGCGATTCAGAATGTCGACGAGTTCCTGATCCTGGTACCGCTGGAGGGTGGGATCAGTGTAGAAATCTTGGACGATCTGGCGAGCATCAGCGAGGAGCTGCTGGTAAGTCTTATTGGCCACAATCGTCTCCGGTAGGATGCCCCCCGCCGGCAGATACCGGCGGAGGGACTTTCATCATCTCACTCTTAGGTCTTCAACCCGTTCTTGACGATCGCGCGGCCCATGGCGGCAGCGGTCACGACTTTGAAGCCGAACACCTGCAACCCACGAACCAGGTTGCTGAACGAACGCTCAGACCGGATCGTTTCCATCTTGGTGAACTGCGCGGCGAAGGTCAGCGCCGCAGGCACGCCGAAGAACACCGAGTAGGCCAAGCCCGACGTATCGACCGTCGGCAGGAGGTTGCTGTAGTACAGCGTGAACCGGTCGATCTCGCCCAAGCGGCCATTCCGCAAGATTGAGGTCATGTCACCGGCGATCGAGGCATTGCGCAGGTCGCTCTGCTTGATCAGGGAAGCCATCCAAGACGGGATCACCAGCCAGCGGCCAGACTCCGGGATGTTCGCTTCGTCCAACACCTGTCCGGCCTGAGTGATCAGGTCGAGCACGTAGGTGTTGGCCGTGGCGGGGTTCGCGGAGACGGTCAACGGGGCGGCTGCAGTGCCCAGGTTGATCGCGCCCGTGATGGCGCCGGCGGTTGCACCGTAGTTGGTGGAGGCGATGTCGGTCGTGGTGCTCAGGTAGCTGAGAACCGACGTGTCGACGGCGATCTTCATCTGCTCCGCGGCGTCTTGCGCCCAGATGTTCATGAGATCGATGTCGGACTGCACTTCCATCACGTCATCGAGGGCGACGTTGAAGTACTTGCCGTTGTTGATCTGCAGGACCACCAGGTTGCTGGACGGACGCTGAACAGCGAGATCCATGTCGACTTGGTAGTCAGACACGGTGATCGTCGGACGGGTACGGATGTTGACCGTATCGCCGAAGTTCTTGATTTCACCTTCGTAGTCGGTGTTCGAAATCGCAGCCAGCACGGTCGCGGCGTAGAATTTCTCAACCAACTTCCCCGACCAAATCTGGGGAATGAAGATACCGGAGTACGCCGGGTTCGGGTTGGAACCCACCCACGGACTGCCGGAAATTGGATACACAGTGCTCATTTCAGGAAACTCCTATTACACAAATCTTGTTACGGACGCACCCTGCCCGATTTCTGTGCCAAGAAGATGTCCTTCTCAAGCGCTTGCCGTTCCGGCTCGCGGTTCTTGTAGACCCCCCGTTGGGAGTCCCGGTAGAACGCACTGATCTCTGCCAGGGTATAAACCCGCTGTTGTCCAGACTCGTTTGGAGCGCCTGCATTTGCCGGACCACCGATACCGGTGCCGGGTGCTGCGAGGGAGGCGAGGCTCACTGCCGGGGTTCCTGCAGGGGGTGTGCCCTGGGGAGTCGGAGCTTGCTGCTGTCCTGTCGGAGCGACTGCTGCGTGTTCTTTCATGAAGCCCGTGAAGAAAGCCGCAACTCGCGGAACATTGTGACTTTCGTACGCTTGAACAAGCATAGCACCACGTTTCGCCCCTGAATAGGGGTCCACCGCATCTAGCCATGCTTGGAAGTCGGGGGACTGGTTCACAGCCTCCCATACCGAGTTACCGTTCGCGTCCGTCACGGCAGCGTCCAGGCCGTTGCACATCTGATCGTGCGCGACCTGCGCGGCGGTGCGCCGACTGTCTTCCGCGGTCTGCGAGACCATAGGAGCCATCTGCTGCACCGTCTGCTGAGTGGGACGGAACTGTTCCTCAAGAGTTCTGACGCGGGGCACGACTTCTTCGCGCGCCACGCGGCGCACCACGTCGATCAGGTCAGCGCCGAATTCCTTGACCTCTTGAGCCGTTACCAAAGGCTGCTCTTGAGGAGCCTGTTGGGTAACAGGAGGCTGGGCGAAATTGGCCAAAATCGACTGGGTGGAATTGAGCTGACTCTGCATCTGGGCGAGCTGCTGCTCAAGCTGCTTCTTCTCCTGGTGGAGACGCGGCACCTCGGCGTTGTACTTGCCCTGCAGGACCTTGAACCGCTGCTCGGCGGCCGGATCGTCGGCGGCTGGCTGGGAAACCGGCGCCGGCTGATTGGGGACCGCCGGCTGTGGCGCGGGCGCAGCGGCGCGCGGCGCGTTCGGCTCAGCGGGCGGTTGGGGGTTGAACCCGGGGGTTCCCAAGCCGGGAACTCCGGTGCCGGCCGGCTGAGGCTGGAAGCCTGCGGGCATCGGCGGACGATCGGGACTGCCAGGCATCTGCACCTGGCCTGGCGTCATGCTGACGTCCTCAAGAGTGAGCGTTCCAGCCTTGGCTTTGGCCGCTAGCTGGTTGGCGAGTTCCGTCGAGCGTCGGACTGATTCTGGTAGAGCGGGCATAGCCGTCTTCTCCTATGGTTGGTTTATTTTCGAACTTTGCGAGAACATCGGCAGCTTGACCCACCGCATCGCAGACCTCGTTGGCGTACTCCGCGCGTCCCTGTAAGCGTCCTACAGATTCGCCGCGGGCAGCCACGAGATCCAGCATTGCCTGGATTCCGTCTTGCCGAATGGCCTCTAAAAACTTCTGAAAGGCAGGATACGGGCGCAGCTTAAGTATTGCGTCCGCAGTGTCCCTATCTAATTTCATGAGTTGCCGGTGAACTTCTTGCGGCCACGGCCTGCCATGTGAGCACCGCCATCGCCACCGCCGCTTCCGCGGGAGATGTCGATCGCACGATCCTTATTGCCCTTGGTTTCACCCAAGAACGGACCGCTGGAACTGAAGGGATGGCTCTCGCCCGCACCGCCGCCGCTGCCCGAAGACAGGTTGGTGTTACGGTCCTTGTTCCCGGACGAATCGCCGTAGAACTTGGAGGTCAAGCCACTCTCAGTGTGGGAATCGGTTTCCTGCTTCGGAGGAGACTTTGCGTGCTCGCTGGTCTTCTCGCCGACAGATTCTACTTTCGCCATTGCAAATCTCCTGTTAAACGATCTTCTTACCCGACGCAGCCTTGTCGGGACCAGTGTTGAGAGTCGTGGACTTCTTGCCGAGGTCCGACAACAGCTGCTCCGCGTCTTCGGGGCCCGTCTTGTTGCCCTTGCCGCGAATTTCGGTGGCTAGATGCGACATCTGCGCATAGCCCATTTGGTTTTTCAGGCGATCTTCCCAGGTGGGAGCCGAGTCGCCGCCGGTGCATTCATACACCAGCTTTTCCGCGTCTGTGTGCTTTTTGATCATGATTGTGCGTCCGCTGCGTCCAGAGTAGCTTTCGTCTTTTGCGCGCCGCCCTTACCGGCGCCGGGGCTCGTATCAGCGTCTTTGCTCGAAGCCAGTGGCTCATTGCCAGAGGTTCCGGCCGGCTGGTCCTTCTTGCTGTTCCATGCCTGATTCCAGGCATCCTTCAACGAGTCGATGATGCCACCGTCGCTATAGTTCGCCGCGGCGCCGCCACTCGCGTCCATTCCACCACCGGGTGCGCCGGCAGGGCCGCCGCCGGGCGTCGGCGGAGAGTAGTTGTGCGGGCCTGCGACCACCT
>Ga0247664_1000145_pt1 | contig 17792 bp, 5 predicted proteins | sample CNK05_metaG_FD_182715 | JGI IMG/M metagenome (GOLD analysis project Ga0247664, IMG submission 182715) | Soil microbial communities from Purdue University Martell Research Forest, Indiana, United States - CNK05 | ecosystem: Environmental > Terrestrial > Soil > Temperate forest > Bulk soil | place...
TCGTCCGGTTACCTCTCACCGTATGTCCAAGTGTTTTCTCCCACGGCAATGGTGTGGGCAGACCCTCAAAATGCAAATCCTGCTGGTCGCGAGCATCGGACTCCTTCTGCTGCTGGAGTTTTGTGGGTTCTCGGCGCCGGCCAACGACGTCCGGCTGTTGGGTTCACCCGACACCCGCATTCAGGTGTCCATCCAGCTGCCGGCGCCCGGCTCCACGGAGACGCCGCGGTGGTCGGCCACCTTGCGCGGCACACCGATCCTGACCGACTGCCGGCTGGGACTGCTTACGGCGGCCGACGGCGACCTCATGGCGGGCGTCCGCGCGATTCGTGAGCGCAGCCGGGCGGTTGACCAAGCTGTGCGAGTGTTATTTGGACGTTCAGCCCGCGCGCGCGATCGATTCCGTGAGATCCGTTTCACTCTGGAAACTCCGCAACGCCGTCGCACGGACGTGGTCTTCCGCTGTTACAACGACGCGGTCGCGGTGCGCTACGAATTGCCGGCGTCGGCCGGCGGTCAGGCGCGGTCGGTCACGATTACGGATGAAACCACCTCGTTCCGGCTGGCTGGCGAACCGACTGCCTTTGTGCAGTATCTTGAGAACTACAGAACGTCGCATGAACATGAGGTGGCGCGGGTGCCGTACGCGGAGATCAAGCGCGGGGTGCTCATGGACATGCCGCTGACGTTTTCCTGGGATGACAACTCCTATGCCGCCATCACGGAAGCTTCGCTGCGCCATTATGCGGGCATGTCTCTGATGCGTTCGCCTGGCGCGGAGGCCGGCGATGACTTGGTTTGCCGGCTGACGCCCCGGCCAGACGGCAGCAAGGTGTTGCGCCCGCTTCCCCTGCAGACGCCTTGGCGCGTGGTGCTCATCGGCGATCGCCCGGGGGCTTTGCTCGAGTCCGAGACGCTTTATTGCCTGAACGATCCTTCCTGGATCAAGGATGTGTCCTGGATCAAACCCGGCAAGATCACATTTCACTGGTGGAACGGCGATGTCTACGACGGGCATCCTGGTCCGCCCATCCTTTCCTTCGGGATGGCCAAACAATACATCGATTTCTGCGCGCGGAATGGACTCCCCATTCATTCACTCACCTCGACGGAGGGAACCACCTCGCCCTGGTACTATCAGTCCAAACCAGGAGTGGAACCGGGACCGGACACCGATGTGACGCGGCCGCGCCCGGATTTCGACCTGGCCTCGATTCGCCGCTACGCCGCCTCGAAGAACGTGCGGTTGTGGACTTGGGTGCATCAAGCCGCCCTGCGCGGGCGGGTGGAAGAGGCTTTCACCGCCTTCCAGAAGCTTGGCTGGAGCGGCATGATGGTGGATTTCTTCGATCATGACGACCAGGAATCCGTCGAGTTCGCCGAGTCCGTGCTCCAAGCGGCGGCGCGGCATCATATCCTGATCCATCTGCATGGAGTCTGGAAACCAACCGGCTGGCAACGCACTTATCCTAATCTGATGAACCACGAAGGCGCGTTGAACCTGGAGTACCTCAAATGGAGCGCGCGCTGTACGCCCGAGCACGATCTGAACATGGCCTTCACGCGGCTGATCGCCGGGCCCATGGATTATCATCTCGGCGGCTTCCGCGCCGTGACCCGCGCTGAGTTCAAACCCCACCACGTCGCCCCGAATGTCCTCGGCACGCGCTGTCATCAGCTCGCCATGTATGTCTGCTTCGATAATCCTTCGCCCATGGTCGCGGATTACCCGGCCGCTTATGAAGGACAGCCCGGATTCGATTTGATCAAGTTGGTGCCCACCTGGTGGGATGAGACCCGTGTGCTCGCCGCCCAGGTCGGGCAGTTGCTCGTGACGGCCCGGCGTCAAGGAAAGACCTGGTATGTCGGGGCCTTGTCCGCCCAACGCCCCCTGGAACTCGATCTGTCGCTGTCGTTTCTGGACGCCGCCCGCTACCGCGCCACCATCTGGAAAGACGCCCTCGACGCCGAAACCAATCCCAACCGGATCACCACCGAGTCGTCCGAAGTCTGGCCTGGCGGCAAAATGAAAATCTACGTCGCCCCCGACGGCGGGTTCGTCATTCGCTTCGCGCCCATCGGCAAATGACGCGGATCATGCACTTCAGACAAGATTCTTCCAGAATCTGCCTCTGATAGCTCGGCTGCTGAAGGGGTGAAATTCCCTTGCCCCCAATTCCCTTGCCCCTTTGGGCTCCGAGTGAGTTCTGGGACTCGGGTCAAACAAATAGCCCGGCTTGGATTCTGGTCCGCCACCTGCCAGCACCGCCGGACTTAACGGGAGGGACGCAGAGGTAACGGAGGACTTGCTAAACAAGCTTCGCATTGTTGGTGGCCTTCTGTTCAACCCCGCGCGTGACAGCGCTCCTGGTTCACTAATGGCATTGGACCGCCGATTGCGGGGATTACACGGATGTTCATGCTCCGTTCCGTTGCTCGCCAACTGACGCGTCAATCTTCGCTCTTATCCGTGAAATCCGTACTCCGTGGTCCTCCCAACTCTGCGCCACCACCCGGTTCGTGGTTCGGTTGCCGCTGTGCTGCTCTGGGAAAAATCAGGTCCCCAACCTGTGCATTTATTCAGGAGGGCTTTTTCGTTCTCTCGCCATTCAGGGCGCCGATTTGCTGTGCGCTGTGGTCCCAGGACGGCACGCCGCGTTGCGGCGTTTGCCCGGGCTGATTTATGCCCACGCCGTTGGCGTGGGGTCCCCGATAGGGAGTCGCGTCCCTTGAATCTAGGCGTGGAAACCCGCATGAACCTCCCATGAATCTGCCGTTCCCCTCGACCTCCTCCTTCTCGTTCTCGTCCTCGCATCCACACTTTGCAAAGTGTGGCGACGCTCGGAAACCGAGTTGCAGTCTCCTCGCTGCGAACATGAGGTCGGATTAACCCACCGAGGTTCGAATGTTCGAATTTGGTTGCGGCTCTGCCGCGCTGTGATCCTTGTAATGTTTGCGAATCCCCCTCAAAGGCCCGCCATTCGCGCTCCTGCACCAGCGCTGGTCATTTGCTGAGCGGCCCACTACATTCGGCGCATGTCTTCCTATTCAACCAAGCTGTTCATCAACGGGACGTCGCGCGACAGCGGCGATGGGAAAACGCTCGCGCAGATCAATCCGGCTACCGAAGAGGCTTTTTGCGCGGTGTCCGCCGCCACCGTCGCGGACGTTAACGCCGCCGTCGAAGGCGCCGAACAAGCTTTTGTCAAGGAATGGCGTGATTTCAGCCCCCGGCAACGCGCGGAGACGCTCTTTCAAATCGCCCGCTGCATCCGGGAGAACCTCGAGGCCCTCGCCGCCCTCGAGAGCCGCAACATCGGCAAACCCATCAGCGACGCGCGGGATGAAATCGGATTGGGCGCGCGCGTCTTTGAATATTACGCAGGCGCGATCGGCAAATTCTATGGCCAAACCATCCCGGTGGCGCGGGGCGGATTCGACTTCACGTTGCGCCAACCGATGGGTGTGATCGCGGCCATTGTGCCGTGGAACTTTCCGTTCCCCATCGCTTGCTGGAAAGTGGCTCCGGCGCTCGCCGCGGGGAACGCGGTGGTCCTGAAACCCGCCAGCCAATCACCGCTCACCGCTATTCAGCTTGGGCTGTTGGCGCATCAAGCCGGGCTGCCGGCCGGCGTCCTGCAGGTCGTGCCGGGGGCCGGCAGTGTCATCGGCGACGTCCTCGCGGGGCATCCGCGCATTCGCAAAGTCTCTTTTACCGGCTCGACTGAGATCGGCTCGCGTTTAATGAGTCTCGCCGCGCGCGATCTCAAGCGCGTCTCCCTCGAGCTCGGCGGCAAATCGCCCAACATTATCTTCGCCGATGCGGACGTCGATCAAGCTGCCGCCAGCTCGCCCATGAGCGTGTTTGCCAATGCCGGACAGGATTGTTGTGCGCGCAGCCGGGTATTCGTCGAACGCGCGGTTTACGATCGTTTTGTGCAGGGTTTTCTTGAGGCGACCCGCTCGTTGATCGTGGGCGATCCGTCCCAGGACAAAACCCAGATCGGCCCGCTTGTTTCCGCCGGCCAACGACAGTTGGTCGAAGGCTACATTGACGGTGCACGCCAGGCGCGACGTTCGATCGCCGCCGGCGGCAAGCGTCCGCTCGCCAAGGGCTATTATCTGGAGCCGACGGTGGTGCTGGACGTCGATCTGGCGGATCGGATTTGGCAGGAAGAAGTGTTTGGACCAGTGGTGTGTATCCGGCCGTTTGATGATGAAGAACAGATGCTGCGCGAAGTGAATGATTCGCGCTACGGCCTGAGCGGTTCGCTCTGGACCAACGATTTGAAGCGTGCGCTGCGGATCGTGCGCCGGGTGGAAAGCGGCGTGCTCAGTGTCAATTCCCATTCCAGCGTGCATGTCGAGGCGCCTTTCGGTGGATTCAAACAGAGCGGCCTGGGCCGCGATTTGGGCATGGCGGCGATGGAAGGTTATACCGAATTGAAGAACATCTACGTGGCGGAATGATCCTCACTTAAGACTGAATGAGCTGCAGCAAAGCGTCGCGAGACCCGAAGCCGCCAGGTTTCGTGCAAGCCAGCATTCCGTCCGCCAGTCCTCCCACCCAATGGCCCCACGCCAGGCCGGGCAGGATCTCGCCGCGAATGGCCAGGCCTCGAGGTCGCAACCATCGACAAAGCAACCGGGCGGTGTCCCCTCCCACGACCGCCAAGCCGCCCGGCCGGTGTTCCTGCAACAACGGACTGAGTTGGCGAAGCTTCTTCAGAACTTCGCCAGGCGGTGTCGCGCGAATCGGGATGCGCACCACCACGGTCCGGTTACCGGCCAAGGCCCGGCCGGCGAGCCGCGCCGTCCGCGCGGTCAATGAGGTCACCAGCGCGTTGCTTCGCCGGGCCAGTCGCTCGATCTGCTGTTGTGTAATCGTGTTCGTGGATCCGGAGAAGATCAAAAACGGCCGCGATCTCTCGGCCGGCCGGTGAGGCGAAGGCGGGGCACGGGAGGCGAGCCGCCTGATGGAGGTCCGGCGCCCGAGTTGGGAGGCAAGCGCCCAGGCCATCCCGGCTGAGCCGGCGAGCAACACCCCGCGCCGCAAACCCAGGGCTGCTTGCACGAGCTTTTTCAGGTGCTCTTCCGTGGTTGCGTCCGCCAGCACAAATCGACGCTCGCCAAGCGCGCTTTTCACCTTCGACTGGGAGAACGGGAGAAAGACCCAGGCAAATTGCTCCGGCCCGGCGCTGGCCACCTGGCGGCTTGGTTGAGCGCGGGACGCCAACGCCAGGCGTTCGACGAGCGCGCCCCGATCTGTTCCGTGCACCGTCAGGCGCCCTTGGCGGATGCAACGTCCTTGGACCGGGTTGGCCGGACAGACCAGGGCGGTGGCAAAACCTGCGGCATCGCGGATCGCTGCGACTTCCGCGGCGATATTGCCGTGCAGAGTGGAATCCATCTTCTTGTAGATGACCGCTGCGCCGCGCCGTCGCAGCCAGCGGCAAGCCGCCTGGACCCGACGCCGGGCCAAGGCGGGTGGGCACTGGCGACTGTGACTGCTGAGGATCAGCACTTGCGCGTCGAGCCCGCGGGCGCGCGCTCGATCCAAAATGACCATCGCGCGAAACCCAGCCCGGGCAAAGGCCGCGGCGGTGTCGGTCGCACCGGTCAGATCATCGGCGATGACTCCCCAGGGTTTCGTTCGCCAGGCCGGGTCAGGGATCATGCCGGCGTTTCAGCACCAGATTTTCGATGAAAAACTCCATCATCCGTTCGCGGTTGACCGCCTCGTGGCCGCGATCGGGACCCACCTGCACCTCGAAACTCTTTTCCTCACGTTGCAAGGCCCGGATCAATTGCATCGCGTTATTGGGGTGCACGTTGTTATCCGCGGTTCCGTAAAACAACAGCAGCCGTCCTTGCAGATTCCGGGCGTAGGTCAGCGTGCTGGCGCGGTCGTAGGCTACCTTGTTCTCTTGCGGCAAACCCAGGTAACGCTCCGTGTAGATCGAATCGTATTGCCGGAAATCCGTGACGGGTGAACTGGCGCAGGCGGCTTGGAAAACGTCCGGATGCCGCAACAAACAGAGAATGGAAGCCGTCCCGCCGTAGGAAGTCCCATAAATACCGACGCGCCGGCTGTCGACATAGCGACGCTCAGCCAACGCTTTCACCCCGGCCGCTTGATCATCGATCTCCACCGTGCCCAACTGTTGATAAATGGCGTCCAACGCGCGTTTCCCGCGTCCGTCGGCGCTGCGCGAGTCGAAGGACGCCACGAGAAAGCCAAGCTCAGCCAGGACATTGGGCATCACGAAAGTCTCCCGGGCGCCGGAGGTGGCCGGCCCGGCATAGACGCTCACCAGCAGCGGATAACGTTTGTGGGGGGAGAACGTGGAAGGAAAGTGGAGCAGCCCATAAAGATCGGTCCGGCCATCGGCCGCTTTGAATCGAAGCAATTCCACCGGCCGCAAGCCGAGTTTCTGAAATCGTGTGAGATCGCTTTGGGCGAGTTGGCTGACCAACTGCCCGGAGGGATCGCGCAAAGTCGTGACGGGCGGACTGGAATGAGTTTGAGCCACGTCAATGAAATGACGACCGTCCGGCGCGAAATCGATGGTGTGATGAAAAGTCGGGTCGGTCAGGCGCTCGTCCCCGGTGCCGTCCAGACGGACGCGATGCAACTGGAGTTTCATCGGGTTATCTCCGCTGCGCGCCGTGTAATAGAGGAGCCCTTGTTCGTCGTCCAGCCGGACGATCTTGTTCACCTCGAAACGATGCCGGGTGAGCGTGGCGAGTTCCTGACCACTGAGATCGTAAAGGTAATAGTTACGCCAGCCGGTTCGTTCGCTGGCCCAGACGAAGCGCCGGCCGTCCTTGCAAAACATCATTTCGGGTTCGTTCTCGGTCCAACTCGTGGGCCATTCTTCCCGTACGATCGGGCGGGTCCGGCCGGTTACCGGATCGGCGGCAGCCAGTTCCATGACGTTTTGTCGTCGGTTGGTGCGGTGGAAAAGCAGCTCCTTGCTGTCTCGAGTCCAGGCCACGCCATAAAGATAATGCCCGATCACGTCGTTGCCGAAGGGGTTCCCGTTTCGCGCGTCCACCCGGACCGTGTTTTTGCTTTCCAAATCGTAGATGAGAATGTCCACCACCGGGTTGGTCCCGCCGGCCTTGGGATAGGGCTCGACGTCCACGGTGCTTTGGATCTTGGTCTGACCTAATTGCAGATAGAAATCCGGGACTTGGCTTTCATCGAAGCGATAAAAAGCAAGCCGGCGATTGTCGGGCGACCACCACATGGCCGCATGCTGATCCAGTTCTTCGCCGTAGACCCAGCTGGCCGATCCGAATTTGATTCGCGCCCGTTCGTTGCCTTCGGTGGTAACCGCGATGGCATTGGTGGTGTTGGTGGAATCCGTTGAGCTCAGCCAAAGATTGCGCTCGCGATAAAACGCTTTCCAGCGGCCGTCAGGCGACTTGGCCGAAGTGAATTGACGTCCTCTCTCCCGGCGCTCCGTCGGCTCCGGGCGGTTCGTGTGATTGGTCCCGCCTTCGGCCACGGAGGTCTCCTTGCGGGCGGGCTGGTTCGTGATCGGGCTGGCGGTTTTGGCCGCAAGGTCGTAGCGCCACCGTTTCGCGCCCCGCATAAACTCGAAGGCCTTGCCCCCGTCCTTCCAGGTGACCGCGAGAGACCCCAGCACGACGGCATTGGTGCTGTCCTGGCGCATGCGCGCGTATTGCGCGTAACCAGGCATGTGCTTCAGACGATCCTGGCCGGATGCGTTGATCGCCAAAAGACAGGCCGCCCCCGCACAGGTCGTGAGGATAAACAATGGAACTTTCAAAGGGCGATGCCTTCTACGCTGCGCTCTCGCGAAACTCAAGCGCGCAATCGCGCCAACGGGGCGCATTCGGACACTGCCCCCGGGATCGCGGCCCCGCATGTGCGGGGCCGCTTCGAGATGGGGATCGGAGGAAGTGTTGGGTAGTTCCTTGGTCCTCGATCCGACGGACGATGAAGCGGTCCCGCACATGCGGGACCGCGCACCAAACTGCATTGTTCGGGGGGCCACCAGCTTCCATCCAAGGCCGAGCGCGCGCCGGCAACAGCAAGACCGGAGATACTCTGTCGCGGGATTGAACGGCCGAAACTTTTTTTCATCGCACCTCAAATTCTTGCAAGATTTCGCTGGGCTCGCGCGTGAGTATCTCCGTCAAGGTCGAACAAACACGAACTCGTGCCATGCGAAATTTGCTCCGGTTCTACGGCTTCTCTCTGGTCTCCTCATTGCCAGGTGAGTTCCAGCCCCCTAGGACACCAAGCCTACCCATACCTGGCGCGCCCGTCACACCTCTCGGGCGCTCCGTGGAATTCGGAGCTTTCCTTTTTCTTTCCGGCCCTCTCTCTTGGGGAGAGGTTCCCTCCGCCAACGCGTCACGGCCGCTCCACCAGCCTCGACTCCACGTGACGCATCCTCAGGCAAAGCCTCTCCCCAATGCAGAGGGCCGGAACTATTCATCAACACGAATCAAGAGTTCATCAGCCGGAATGGTTGACGTTCTCCATCCTGTTTCGCCTCGGCGGCCGGTCCGACTCACGTTTTTGTTCCCGCTCTTGCTCCTGCTCCTGCTCCTCTTCCCTTCGGGGTATGAGCTGGCGGTCAACGCCAATCCGCTGGACGAAAACGTCAGCCCGACCCTGGCTGGACCCGTTTTGGTCAACCAGGGCCGCGACCTCCTCTTTAACATCCGTCACCCGGATACCAACCAGGTCTACGAATTGCAGTGGCGGCCTGATCTGGCTGCGGGCGGGCACTGGGAACGGCTCCAAATCGGATATCCAGCGCAAACGAACTTTGTCGTGCGGCCGCCGACCAACACTCAGTGTTTTCTGCGGTTGCGGGTGCCGGCCTTGGCGGCTTGGCCCACCCTCACCATCCCGGAGGACACCAGCGCGTTGCTCTCATTTGTCCGCGTGCAACTGCCGGCCGATGACCGGGCGCAGCTTTCCTTGTCTGTGACCAATGGCCATTTGAGTGCGGGCCCGACGGACCAAGCGCGGGTTGACAGCTCTGCTGAAGGCAAACACCTGCAACTGTCGGGCTCCGCCAGCTTCCTTCGTTCTGTTCTGGCGGGCATCCGTTACCAGCCGGCCACAAATTATTTCGGTCAGGATCAGCTCAGCCTCACGCTCGTGCCGAACGCTTTCGGCTCCGAAATCGATTCCGCTGCAGTCAGCATTTTGGTCACACCGGTCAACGACCCGCCGGTCGTCCGGCCCGATCAATTTCTGGCGCGCGAAGACACGACGTTGCTGGTGCCTGCGCCGGGTGTTCTGGCAAACGACGAGGACGTCGAAGGCGCCCCGCTTTCGGCCCTGTTGCTTGAGCAACCTGCGCACGGATCTTTGCTCCTCGAGGCCGACGGCTCGTTCGCGTATCTGCCCGACCTCAATTTTACCGGCACCGATCAATTCTTGTACCTTGCCTCCGATGGAGACGCCGTCAGCCCCGGCGTCGAAGCGGTGATTGTCGTTCTGCCCGTGCCGGATTCACCGCGGCTCCGGATGACAAACCCCATTGACCGCGCCTCCCTGCCCGTCACGCGACCCGTCGCGCTGGCGGTGGAGGTTATCCAAGCGGACAGCCCCCTGGTTCGAGTCGATTACTTTAGCGACTCGACGCGGATCGCGATGGCCACGGTTGCGCCATTCCGCGCCAACTGGACTGCACCATCTCTGGGCCAGCATGTTCTATCGGCACTGGCCACCGACGTTGCGGGCCAAAGCGCGGGCTCGACCCCGATCACGATCTCCATCGATCCGGACTGCGACGACGACGGCCTGAGCGATGTGCTGGAAATGATCCAGGGCACCGATCCTTGCCAGGGCACGCCGGCTGATCTTTTGTGGCTCCAAATTGTTCATGGGAACTTTCAAAGCGCGGCGCCGGCAACCCAGGTTCCAGAACCGATCACGCTACGCGTATCGGATGTGACCGGCGCGGGACGAGCCGAGGTCGTCGTGGATTTTTCTTCTTTTGCTGGTGATCCGCTCCTGGCCCAGGATCCAGGCGGGCGGTGGCTAACGGCCATGAGCGCGTCGACGGATGCGGCAGGCCTGGTGCATGCCTGGGCCACGACACCCACACGGGCGGGGCGGCTGGGAGTCATTCATGCCTCCCTCCACGAGGGAGGAGGTTCTGAGGTCACGCTGGTTACAACCGCCTTAGGCCCGCAACCCGGCTGGACTTTCGAAGACGTGCCGGTCGCGATCGCGGCGGGCGGAGCTCACAGTTTGGCGCTGTTGCGCAGCGGCACAGTCTACGCCTGGGGCGCAAACGATGTGGGCCAGCTTGGGCCGGGAATTGATCCAGAGCACGTGCCGTTCAGCGCGGTTCCCTTGCGAGTCGCTCAGGTCTCCAACGTGGTCGCGATCACGGCCGGGGCCTGGCACAGCGTGGCGCTCACGGCCGAACACACGGTCGTTGGTTGGGGCGCCTATGCGGAAAATTACCCGGCCACCCCCCCCGCTGGACTCTCCGGAGTGATTGCCATCGCGGCGGGGGAAAGTCATAGCCTCGCACTGTTGGAGGGCGGAACCGTTCGTGGATGGGGCGATCCATTCACTCGATTTCTTCCGCCGGCGAATTTGACGCAGGTAACGGCGATCAGTGCGGGGCGCGGGTTTAGCCTGGCCTTGCGCGCGGATGGCACGGTGGTGGCCTGGGGGCTGGGTCCATTTCATGAGGATCACGGCGAGTTGAATGTTCCGACTGGTCTGCGCGGGGTGCGGGCGATTGCCGCGGGAGGCGAGCATTGTCTGGCTTTGTTAACCAACGGCACGGTGATGGCCTGGGGCGCCAACTATTATGGACAAGCTGCAGTTCCGGCGGGCCTTTCCAACGTGGTGTCCATCGCCGCCGGCTTTGCCCACAGCGTCGCGTTGCGCAGTGATGGCACGGTGGTGGCCTGGGGGGACGATCGGTTCGGACAATTGGGGCGGCTCCAGGATCTCCGGAACGTCACGGCCATCCAGGCCGGAGGCGACCTGGATCGCTCACACAACCTTGTTTTGCGGGCCGATGCCCAGGTCTGGGCCTGGGGCGCCAACGACTCCGGCGAACTTGGGGACGGAACCCAAAGCAGCCGCGCCGTTCCCGTTCTGGTGAGTGAATTGGCTGCTCCCCCGACCGTGACTCTTTCGGTTCCCTTCGAATTGCACACGCCACTGCGCTGAGGCGTCGACGGTGGCAGGAGGCTTTTCCGACTATGAAGACTGATTATGAAAGAATTGTTGTCGCCCGGTGTTTCTGGTGTTTCTGGATGGTTCTGCTCAGCCTCCATGGTTGGTGGCCGCCGCCGGCCGCCGGCAGTTGCGATGTCGTGGTCCGCATCGATGGTGTGATGGTGTCGTCGAATCGGAGCGCGGTCGGATTTCCGCCGTTGCTGATCGATTCAGGGAATCCGGCCATTTACTTCAAGAAAACTGTTCGCCAGGAAGCAACGATCAACAACAGCTGTTACATCTGCCATGAGAACGGTCATCGGATCACGAGCGATTCTTATCGCTACGATCCGGTTACCGGGGCAGGGCCGTTGCACGTGCAATGGTCGGGCTCGATTCGTTATCGCTCTGAAACCAACGGTCTGGGGGCCTTCGAATGTATTTCCACTCGCACCGGGCCCGATCAATGGAGCGATCCCGCCTGCGGCTTCTCGATCGGCGTGCCTCCTGAGGTCGTGGTTTCCAATCGCACTCCGTTCGCTTACACGCTCATTCGCGTTCGCCAGGAGCATGGCCTGGTCGCTACTCCCCGCGGGACTGCGGTCAAGGATGTCGCCGAGGAAACCCAATTGAACATCGAAATGGATGAGGAGCTTGCACTGGCGGATTTTGTCGAGGACGCCAGGGAGGGATTGGAGGCTGCGCCCTGGCCGTCGTGGGGATCGGCCTGGCGCGGCGGGTGGGCGGAACGCGGCGGGCGACACGTCCTCACCGTTTGGAACGATGATCGGGCGGAGTTCAACGCCGCTCTCACCAAGCTAAAGTACCGGATCGCCCTGCGAGGACCCAAAGGGCAAAAACGGCTCATCACGTGGGTGGAACGATTCACCCCGAATGGCGAAGGCCCCATCGTGGATACTCCATTCTCCGAGGAACTGGTTTGCACAGGCGCGGAACAGTTCGCCGAGCTGGCCGGCGGGCCAGAGGGCAAAGTCGTTGCTCCGCCGCCGGTGGCGGGACGAACAGAAGTATTGCTGGTCGGCGAATGGTCTTGCGGCAGCGGATTCTGCCAGCCCGGACGCGGGAAAGTGTCGACCGGCAGTCTCGATATCAACATTAGCTTGGGCAAAACCCTGACCGGCCAGTCCGCCGGTTTCTTGGCGCTGCATGCGGACACGCCGGACCCGTCGCTGACCAAGCCCGACCGGCTGCAACAGTTTATTGACGCTTCGGTCGAGGTGCTTCGCGACGGCCCGCACCTGCGCCAGCTTCGGGCGCCGCAGACACTGGTGTTGATTGTTCCGTCTGTGAACGCTTACGAAATTCGTTTCCATCCGCTCACCACCGAGCGCGACGCCTCCGGCTTTTATCTTGTGAATGGACAGCCGCAGTTCACGTGGCGCATTGAAAGGCCGGGATCAGATCCGGACACGCTGCGCGTCACGCAAACCAGTTACCACGGTTCGTTGGTCAGTGAGTTCCAGTGGCTGGCTTCCGAACAAGCCTGGTCGCTGGTCGTAGGCGATTTGCGCAAAGAAGTTCGCTCGGTCAGCGAAACCAACGGCCTTCGCCTCGAACACTTCACGATCCGGGAGACGGATGATCGCATCGCGTACGAGCAAATGCGCGCCTTTCGCCACGATCCTTTTCTGGGAGACCTTTTACTGCGCGAAGAGATCGGTGACTCCGCCGCGCCGCTTGTCACCTCCTGGAATTACTATACGGATCCCGCGGCCGGCCCTTGGTTCGGCAAACTGCAATCCGTTATTCATGCCGACGGCGCTCAGGAATCCTTGGCCTATGACGAAAGGGGCCGGGTGCGTCTGGAATCGTCTGACTTTGCGTTGGTCGCCGGCGGACACGTGACCGAGTATGCCTATGCGCCGGTCGATGCGCTGGACGACGGTTCGCGTGAACCCGATTCGCCGCGGGTCATTATTGAACGGGTCCTGGGCTCCGAAGTCAGCCGGCGTTATCGCAGCTTCCGGCTGGCCGAAACCCTCGAGATCGAATGCCAGCAGCCCGGCGCCGCCTGGGACGCCCCGGACAACCTGGTGACCATCACACGACTGGCCCAGGATGATCTTACCGGCGAACGGATCGAAACCGTCCTGCGCCCGGATCGCACTCTGGAAATCACGCGGCGGACATCGTCGTCTGACAGTGAGCTTCGCATCGAACGGATCGAAACGGGCGCGCCCAATCCGGATGACACCGCCGTGGTCGATGGGACACGCGTCGAAACTGTTTTTGACCGCGCTGGAAGAATCGTTGCGCAGTCCAGCTACGATGTGCGCTCTGGCACCGCCCTCACGTCGGATACTTACACCTACAACGACCCATTTGGGCCGCCATCCCAAATCGATCATCTGGACGGGACCGCCACTTTCTTTGTCTACGATTGTTGCCATCTTGTGTTGGTCGTCGATCCCGAAGGTACGGTCACCCGTTACACCTACGACCTGTTAGGCCGCCGCGCCAGCCTCTCCCGCAATGGCATCACCGAATTCTATTCCTATGACGCCGCGGATAACTTGGTCCTGACCCGCCGCCAAGGCACCAATGGCTCCATCATGCTGCTTCGGACGGCCGCCTTCGACCTCGCCGGGCGCGAGGTCCAATTTACCGACGGCGCTGACCAAACCACGGCGCGTTCCTTCGCCCGGCATCCGCAAGGAGGCACATTACAACAAACCCAGTTGCCTGATGGCGGGATGCTCAGCGAATGGACCGCGCCCGATGGACGCGCCATCGAGATCTCCGGGTCCGCTTCCCGCCCGGTTCATTACAGTTACGGAGTTGAAATGATGGAGGGTTCGCCGCGCCGATTCATCCTTGAAACAGCCAGGAACTTCGATGGAACGTCGCCCGGCCCGTGGACCAAGACCTATCTGGATGCGCTCGGGCGTCCATCGCGAATGGTCCGTGCCGACGGCGCGATCCGCGAGTTCTTCTACAACGCGGGCGGCCAACTCCGCAAACAACGCGACTTCGACGGACGCGCCACGCTCTATGCTTACAACCCTCGGGGAGAAGTGGAATTCACCGCCTTGGATGTCGACGACTCGGACACCATCGATCTTGCCGGCGTCGATCGGGTCTCTCGCCAGGTCACCGATTTCGTGGACGGCCGTCAACGAACCCGTCGATATGTGTGGCCTGTGGCCGGTGTCGACGCGCCGCAACTGGACAGCACCCAGGAAAGGTCGCTGGATGGTCGCTTTACGCTCCTGGCCGACGGCGGGAGGAGTGGGTCCACGGAGATTGAATTGCTCGGCGATGGTTTGCTGCGCAGGACCGTTCGCGCCGAGGACGGCTCCACGACCGTGGGTCAATTTACGCAGGGCCAACTTCGTTCGCTGACCCGCGCGGCGGCCGGAGGCGAAGTGTTGGAGCAAGCGGAGTACGCTTATGACGCTCATGGCCGGCTTCTCTCCGTGACGGATAAACACACCGGGGCGCTGGTCGAGTATCAATATGATTCCGGCGATCGCATGGCCGGCGCGAAGATCTCTGAACCCGGTCAGACAGCTCTGACCAAGAAGTTTTCCTATGATGGCCTGGGCCGCCCAACCCGTGTTGTACTCCCGGACGGTTTGGTGCGCACAAACCTCTACACTGCAGCCGGGCTTCCTCGCAGCCAGTTCGGTGCGCGCGTTTTTCCTGCGGCACAGGAATACGATGCTCAGGGCCGATTGACTGAACTCATGACCTGGTCGCGCGCGGGAACGGTCAAGACCCGTTGGGAATACGACCCGCTCACCGGCTGGCCAAGCCGGAAGATTTACGCGGATGGTTCCGGACCTACCTTCGCTTACACTCCGACGGGATATTTGGCGACCAATCGGTCAGGCCGCACCATCAGCACCCGTCATTATGATGCCGCCGGGGACCTCGACTTTCTTAGTCGCGATGGTGTTGGCCCAGAACTTACCGTTCGCAAGCGAGATCGCCTCGGACGCCCTTGGCGCGTCGAGTATGGAACCAACGTGACGGAATTGGCCTATGACGCATCCGGCCGCCTCAGCAGCGAATCGTTCCACTCCGTCTGGGTCTCCAATATCCTGGATTACGCCGGGCGTTCTGAGGTTATCCAGGTGTCGCAGGGACCCAACGCCACCCCGTTGCTTGAGCAACAGACCCACTACGACGGAGCCTCGCGTGTGCGCGAGATCGTCGCGGACTCCGTCCAGGTGACCTATCGTTATCTGGCCAATTCGTCATTGATTGGAGAGATCCTTTTCCGTGAGCAGGGGCAATTGCGTTTAGTTACCACGTGCACCTACGACAGCCGAGGGCGCCTCACCGGCCTCGCTCAGGCCCCGGCCGACGCACCCGCCCTGACTTTCGATTATCAATACAATGCGGCCGGCCAGCGGACGAATGTGACGGAGGCGGATGGTTCGACCTGGGCCTATGCCTACGATGGCCTGGGGCAGGTCTCGAGTGGACGGCGTCGCTGGAAGAACGGAGCGACTGTGCCAGGCCAGCAATTCGAGTATGCTTACGACCAGAGTGGCAACCGGATTTCCGCTCAGGTCGGAGGGGACGATCGGGGCGGCGGGCTCAGATCGATTGGGTTCACCGCGAATACTTTGAACCAATATCACACGCGGGCTAACCCGAGCGTCCTGGAACTCTTCGGAGAGGCGCCCCCGCTGGCATCGGTTTCGATCAATCAGCTCAACGTGCTGCGGTATGACCGGTATTTTTACTTACCGCTTTACGTCAACCGATCCACCGGCGCCGTTGACCCCCTCATTGAGGCTCGAGCCAACTGGCTGCGCCAGTCCAAGACCAATGCGGGCCGCCTCTTCGTTCCGCCCATCACCGAATCATTTTCCTACGACGCCGATGGTAATCGCATGGCTGATGGGCATTGGAGGTATACGTGGGATGCGGACAATCATCTGATCGAGATCGAGGCGCCGCCGTCGGTTCCGGACACCGCGCGCGGCAAGCTGTCTTTCACTTACGATTTCCGCGGCCGCCGGCTTGGCAAGTCAGTCTGGCGCTGGGACCCGGCAGCGCGCGATTACCAACTCGTGTGGTCCCGCAAGTTTGTTTACGACGGTTGGCGGTTGTTGGCGGAATTCGATGAACGGGAGGTGCTCGTGCGTTCCTATGTCTGGGGCCGGGACCTCACCGGCCGGCGCGAGGGAGGCGACGTTCTCAACACTTTGGTGGCCATGATCGATCACCTCGCTGGATCCATCTGTTTTTACGCTCAGGACGCGCAGGGCAACGTCCGCGCCCTGGTCGACGGCGCCGACGGACAGATCGTCGGACGCTATGAGTACGGCCCGTTCGGAGAACTGCTGCGCGTCACCGGACCGCGAGGGCGCGACAACCCGTTCCGTTTCACGGCGTGTTATTACGACCATGAGACCGGCCTGATCTACTTCGGGTACCGCTACTATTCTCCCCGCGACGGCAGCTGGTTAAGCCGGGATCCGATCGGGGAACGGGGCGGAGCGAACTTGTATGGATTTGCCCGCAACGATCCTCTGGATTACCGCGACGCGCTTGGTTTGCGGGCGGAATTTCCGCATCGCGATTTGAGCCGGTACCGGGTCTGCAAACGCAGCGCCCTGATCGCCCAACTCCAGCAGGGCGGAGTTGAGCCGGGCGATTATCAAAAGGATTGCTGCCAATTGATCACGGTCCTGATCAAGTTGCCTCTCTGCACCGCCCCCGGGCTCGACGGCAAAGGATTGGGCGGCCACACCGGCATCGGGATCGAGGATGAGTACTACGATTTCGGCCCGGCCCGATCTGTCGGTCCGATCGAGGCGGTGATCGGAGTACCTGGCAGCCCATGGTGGGATGACCCAAACTTTGGCGCCTGGGACACTCAACGGGTGCATTCCACCGATGACATCATGCTCAGCGATATCCTTTCCAATATGGAAGAAGGGTTTGGCCGGGAGCCGTTCGGTCCGGATGGAATGCCCTTGGACGTTTTCAAGATCGAGATGGCCGTGACGGCGGCCGAGGCCGAACGCGCGCGCGATTATTGGCGGCACCGCTACCAGCATCCGGGCTACTACAGGATTTTGGGAGGCCAATGCTCGACAACCGTCATGAGCTCATTGGAACATGCCGGTGTGTACGATCGACCGTTCCTCACCTTTTCGCCGGCGGGTTTCCTCAAATCCCTTCCATCAACCACCCACACTTGCGGGCCGAACCGCGGCAAACGGGTCAAAATCGAACAGATCAGCAGCGAAACGCCCCTCCGCCCAACGCCAGTCAGTTCATGCGCCAACCCCTGAGCCGATGAAAGGCCATCGCTTAGCTGGCGGCCGGCTGGTTTTGTGGATGGCAGCGCTGCTCGTTGTTTCGTGCGCCAGGCCCGCTCCATCGCCGCAGACGTTAAAGGCCCGAGGGATCTGCTACCTGGGCACAGCTGAATACGCTCAACAAATTGCCAAGTTCCAGCTCACCCTGGCGCAGGCCGAAGCCAAGCTCGCCGAGTATCTGCGGGAACACGCGGCCAACCACGACGTCGATCCAAAGTTTCGCGGGACCGGCCGTCACTTCCTGGTCGTCGACGGCGCGTACCACTTCTTTCTTCCGCGCAAATCAGGCGGCATTCCATTAAGAGATCGGA
>Ga0247664_1000146_pt1 | contig 17659 bp, 1 predicted proteins | sample CNK05_metaG_FD_182715 | JGI IMG/M metagenome (GOLD analysis project Ga0247664, IMG submission 182715) | Soil microbial communities from Purdue University Martell Research Forest, Indiana, United States - CNK05 | ecosystem: Environmental > Terrestrial > Soil > Temperate forest > Bulk soil | place...
GGACCAGGTTGGCGGCCGGCGTTTCGGCGTCGCCGATCGTGAAATCGATGGGCGCAAGGACCGAATCCTCGGTGATGGTGCGATTGGAAATGGCCTGCATGGTGGGGGCGGCATTGGCGCGGGTGAAGTTGGTGACCGCATTGTTGGCCGAGGCGGGATCCGGCGCAGAGGTGGTGACAGTCGCGCGGTTGGTCACCTGTCCCGCGGCGGTGGGACGCACCTGCAGGTTGACCGTGACGGCGCCGTTGTTGGGCAGGGTGCCGAGGTTGCAATTGACCACCCCGCCATTCTGGCTGCAGGTGCCCTGCCCCGGGGTGGCCGAGACGAAGATGGATCCCGGAGGCAAGGTATCCGTCAACTGCACGCTCGTGGCAACTGAGGGCCCGCGGTTGGTGGCGGTGATCAGGTAGGTCAGCACGTTGCTGACCGTGACGGGAACCGGTCCGGCACTCATCAACACCGTCAGATCCGCGGATGGATTCACCGTCGTCAGAACCCGGACGGTATTATTGCCGGGGTTGGTGTCGGGGCCGTACCCGGAAGCGGAGACCGTATTGGTGGCGGTGCCGCTTTGATCCAACCGGGCGACGATGCTGGCGGTAGTGAAGGCGCCGCCAGCCAGGTCCCCGAAGTTACACGTGACCACGCCATTGGTGTGACCGCAACTTCCGGAAGGACTCGAGGCGGAAACGAAAAAGGAACCCAACGGCAACGTGGCGGTAACGCGCACGCCGGTGGCAACCGTGAAGAGCTGGTTCGTCACCGATACGCTGTAGGTCACGTTGGCTCCGGCGACGACCGGATCCGGAGAATCCGATTGACCCACCGCGAGGTCGGCCAGCGGCGAGACGCGCCCCCACCATGTGCCCCACCGGCTTTCTCCTGCCACGTGCGTGGCGGCATATTCCTGGATGGTCCAGAGATCCTCGTCGTTAACCGGGTCGACGGCCGTCGCGCTCCAGTCTCCCCAGTGATTAATTCCGGCATCATCGATGAAAAAGTTGGTTTCGCCCGCCTTGAGGACGCCGTCCAACCGGAACGCGCCCGGGCCGTCCTGGTAACTATGGAAAGCGTAGCCGGCCGTGGGATACTGGTTGGCGGAGAAGCTGGTGAACCCCACCAGCACATCTCCATCGGAATTCACGGCCAGGCTGGGATAGGCATACGATTTGACTCCGGTGGTGTCGTTGAGATAGCCGAGTTGATCGATGGTGCCGCCAGTGGTGGTGGACATCCATTGGACGGCCACCCGATTGGGCGCCACGTTTGGAAAGAAAATGTGCTGGCAGATCCACAGGAACCCGTCGCGATAGACCACGTTCTGAATGCGCGCGTCGCCGATGTAAATCTTGTTGGCCGTGCCTTTCTGCGGCGCAAAGTTGGCATAGTCGGGGGCGAAGTTTTCCCAAGGTGTAACCACGCCCACATAAACACCGTTCGTGCCGCCGGGGCCGCTGAAATCGTTGAACACCTCCGCGCCGACAGGCCCGGTGATGCTGAACAAGCGCAGGTAACCAAAATGGCCTTCGCCAGTGTCGTAGTTCCCGTCGAAATTTGAGACCAGCATGTTCGTGGTGCCATTGTCGTAGTTCACCACTGGCACCAGCACGCTGATATCACCCCAGTAGGCCTCCAGATAACGGAAGAATGTGAACTGACCCGTGCCCCCGGCGTAGAGGTTGGCTTTGTTGAACACCCAGATGTCGCAGCTGAAATAGGCATAATTGGTCTTGTCGAACATGTTCGCCGAAACCGTGATCCAATCCCGAGTCAATCCGACATTGGGCGAGTCCGGAAAAATGCTCGCGTTGAGATCGGTGCGAACGGTCCGGCGGATCCAGGTGCCGGTCGGGTCAGGCGTCTGCGATACAGCGATGAGCAAAGCGGCGTTGTTGGCGCCGGGGTTGGCGACGGCCGTGGCGATCCATCGTTGGGCGGCCCGGTCGTAGAGCACACGTGGATCATAAACGTTGGTGCCGCTACCGACTCCCCAAAACGCGCGGAGCGTAAGTGTTTGCAGTGCCGAGCCGGCCCGATCTTGCACGCGAACCTGGCTGGCGAGCGTGGTCATCAGATGGTTGGGGCCGACCGCGCCCTGAGTGTCAGGATTGAAGCTCGTGTCATCGTCAGGTAACGATTGGAAACTTGCGGAGGGAGGCGGCGACGGCACCCCGCTGGCCGCGGCCGTAAAACCCAGATCCGTTCCCGCGGAGGCAGCCGGCACCGTTTGCTCGGCCGGCGCCAACGGGGTCACGGGCGCAAGCGCAGGCCGAACGTGGCCACGAGGCATCGCGGTTTTGCGCAGCTTGGGCCCGGGCGGTGGCGGGGTGAGCGGGGTGCCGTCCTGTCGTTCGCGTTCGGCGAGATCGGCGAAACTGAACACCTCCTGTCCGTGGGCTTGCCCCGGCCAACCCTCCGGCGGGGCTGCCTGAGCCGAAGGCAGGAGACAGAACGCCGCCGACAGGCCGAACACGAGCCAGTTGACCGCCCTTGGGAAGTGTGAGGTGCGTCCGTTCATAAACTTGGGATGGATGTTTGGGGTCGAGATCTTCGGAATGCTTCTTGAGAGGTTCATGGCGCAACAAATCGGTTGGTTCATTCGACGCGAACCCGGTACAGGCGGGCTGGGCTGATGGCATTGGAGTCCGTGGCCGTGACGACATTTCCCGTGCCGGTGAGGGCCGGCAAAGCGAGCCAGGCCGTGGAGTCAGCCGGATCTTGGTACTCGACGACGCAACGGGCACCGGCAGTGCTCGTAAAAGAGATGTCCACCGTGGTCGGGCTTTGTCGCGACAGCGCAGTGATGCGCGGGGCTTCGACGATGCGCAGGGTCGCTTCGGCGCTGGTCACCGAGCCAGACGTGTTGCGCACGACGGCGCTGTAGCTGCCCGCGTCAGCGGCCTGCACGTTCGCGAGAGTGAGCGTGGACCCACTCGCGCCCGCGATGTCGTTCCCGTCATGCCGCCATTGGTAAGTCAACGGAGCCGCACCGCTGGCGCCGACGCTGAACACAACCGTGGCGCCGTTAGTGGCGGCGCGGCTCACGGGTTGTGAAGTGATAACCGGCCCAGCGGAGGAGCCACGCACGGTGACCCGGAACGACCGGCTGGAGCTCGCAGCGCCGTTGTCCCTTGCCACCAGCGTGACCACGGCGGTGCCGGTTTGATTAGTGGCCGGGGTTATAGTGATGGTGCGGTTCGCGCCGGAACCACTCAGGCTGAGAGCACCGGGCGGCAACAAGCTCGGGAGCGTCGAGCTTGCTTCGACTGTCACCAACGCGACATCGCTATCGACGTCGTTGATCGTAAATGGAAGCGGGCCACTGGACGTATTCGCCTGCAGGGTCACACTGGTCAGCCCGTTCAACGTTGGAGGATCATTCACCGGTTGCACCGTCAGGACGAAGCGGTTGGTGACCGATGCCCCGTCCTCATCTTTGACCGTTAGTTCGATCGTGGTTGACCCATTTTGATCCGGAGCGGGAGTAACCAGCAAAACGCGGTTGGCGTCGGATCCGCCGACCACAATGTTTGGATCCGGAACGAGGAGCGGATTGGATGAACGGACGGTGAACGTTAAGGACGCGGCTGGAGTTTCGACATCGGATACCGTAAAGCCGATGGCGACCGGCGTGTCCTCCAGTGTGGTCGCAGGCCCAATGGCAGAGAGCACCGGCGGATCGTTCGAGCTAGCGATGGTCACCAGGAACTGCTGAGTAACCGTGCCATTGGGACTGTATCCGTCAGACACAATGACGGAGACGGAGGCCGTGCCGGTGGCGTTAGGCAGCGGGTTGAGCGTAAGGGTCCCTTGCGTGCCCGGGGAAATGTAAGTAACGACCGGGTCCGGGATCAGCCCGGGGCGGCTTGAGCGGGCGGTCACGACCAAGTCCTGAATTTCATTGGTAGCTCCAGACCCGATCCCGGTCAGGGAGACGACCAGCGGGCCGCTATCTTCCGGCACGGTGCGGTCAGCCAGCGGATCGAGCGTGGGGGCGTGGTTGACCGGGTTGACCACCGTTTCGAAGTTCTGGCTGACCGTCAGTCCGTCGCCATCGGTCACCGTGACGGTGATCGTGCCGTGGCCGACCTGGTTGGTCGACGGACGAACAGTCAACGTCCGGCTGGGGCCGCTGCCCCCCAGCACGAGGTTCGTGTTAGCCACCAGGTTCGTGTCGCTGGAAATCGCCGTGACGCCCAAGCTTTCGGCGGCGGTCTCAGCATCACCAATCGTGAGGGGGATGGCCGAGCTGGTGGTGTCTTGATCCAGCACCAAATCGGGAATTGGGGCCAGGCGCGGCGCGCCGCGAACCGTGACGGTGAAGGTGCGGGTGATGGTATGCTTGGACGCAGCGCCATCATTGACGGTGACGGTGATGGTTGCGGCGCCGTTGGTGCCGGGATTCGGGGTGACCACCAACGTGCCCGTGGCAGCTGGACTCGTATAATTGACCCGCGGGGCGGGAACGACGGCGGAGTTGCTGGAGGCGGCTGCCACAACCAGAGGTTGGTTTTCATTGGTCGCTCCAGAACTGATGCCGGTTAGATTCACGACTTGCGGTCCGGTGCCGGGGTTCAGAACCAGATTGTTGATGGGATCCAGAGTGGGGACGGCATTGACTGCTTGAACCGTCACCAAGAACGAGGTGTTGGTGGACAGCCCGGATCCGTCCGTGACGGTGATGGTGATGGTGGTGGTGCCGGTCTGTTTTGCTGCGGGCACAATCGTGGCTGTGCGATTCGTGCCAGATCCGCCCAGTTGGATGGAGGCGGAGGGGACAAGGGCCGGGTTGGAAGAGCTTGCGGCAAGCGACAGGCTGCCGGGGGCAGTTTCCGGGTCACTCACGGTGAAGGCCAGAAGGCCGGTGGTGCCGTCTTCATCAATGGTCTGGTTGGCGATGGCGCTGATGGTGGGAGGATCGTTGCTGTCATTCACAGTGGCCCGGAAACTGCGGTTGGTGGTTCCGCCTGTGCCGTCGCTGACGGTGATGGTCAGAAGACTCGTGCCGCTTTGGTTGGGCGCCGGAGTGAGACTCAGGACGCGATTGGTGCCGCTGCCGCCGAAGACCAAACTTCCAGCTGGGAACAATGTGGTGTTGCTGGAAGTCACGCTCAACGAAAGGTTGGCGGAAATGGTCTCGACATCGCTGGCGATGAAAGAGACCACGGCGGAGCCGTCTTCTGGCAGAACCTGATCCGGGATGGCAGAAATCGAAGGCAAATCGTTCACCGGGTTAACCGTCAGCACGATGATATTGGTGGCAAAGCCGGCCGCGCTATCCAGGACCGAGACGGTGACCGCGGCGGTTCCAGAACGGTTCGGCGCCGGGGTGAGGGTGAGGGTACGGTTGGCGCCGCTGCCGCCGAGGACGATGCCGGTGGCCGGTAGCAGATTGGTGTTGGAGGAACTGGCGGCCACCGTGAGGCTGGCCGCGGCCGTGCTGGAGTCGCCGACGGTGAACGAGATCGGGCCGGCCACGCCGTCTTCGTTGATCGTCTGATTGTTGAGTCCACTCAGGGTTGGCGGCGAGTTATTGTTGGGCCTGATGTAAGCGGTGAAGGTGCGGCTAATGCTGCCGCCGCCCGAACCGGTCACGGTCACGGTGACCACCGCCGAGCCGTTCGCACTGTTCGGTGGGTCGAAGGAGATGGAGCCGGTGGAATTGGGGCTGGTGTAGCTGACACTGGGATTGGGGATATTCCCCGTGTTACTGGAGCTGGCCGTGACCGTGAGGGTTTCATTCTCGTTGGTGCCGCCGGCGCTGATGCCGGAAAGCGCTATGGTTTGACTGGAGACATTGCCGGAATAAGTCACGTCGCTGAGCGGATTGAGCGTTGGCGTGTCGTTCACCGCTGTCACGGTCAGAACGAAGGTATCCGTGGCGGACAAAAAGCCGTCGCTCACCACCAAGGAAATCAAGGTGGTGCCGGACTGATCGGGGCGCGGGTTCAGTGTCAAGAAACGGTTGGTGCCATCGCCGTTGAATACCATGTTGGTGTTGGCCAGGAGGGTGGTGTTGGTGGAGGTGCCTGTGACGCTCAGCAGATAAGGCGCGGTATCGGGATCCCGAATCGTGAAAGGCACCGTCAGTGAGGTGTCTTCCGGAGTAGTCTGATTGGCCACGTCGCTGATCGTGGGCGGGTCGTTGGCCGCACCTACGGTAACGCTGAACGATCGACTGACGAGATTGTTGGAAGCCGCGCCGTCGTTCACCGTCACCGTCAGAATCGCCAAGCCGGTCGCGTTCGGGGCAAGCGTGAAGTTTAGGGTGCCCGTCGGGTTCGGGCTGGTGTAGGTGACGGTGGGTGACGGAATGAGTGCGGGATTGCTGGAGGTCACCGTCACCACCAGCGACTGGGCTTCGTCGGGTGCTCCCGAGCTGATCCCGGTCAGGTTCACGCTTTGCGGTCCAGCCCCCCCGTGCAGAGCGAGATTGCTCAATGGATCAAGAGTGGGCGGTGTATTGACCGCGCGCACCAGCAAATTGAACGAGTTGGTCAGCGCGTCGGCGCCGTCGGAAAGCACCACGGAGACGGTAGTCGATCCGGAACGATGCAGCCCAGGAGTGATCGACAGAAGACGATCCGCACCGTTCCCGGTGAAAGTGATCCCACTCCCGGGAACCAGGTTGGTGTCGGCCGCACTGGCAGTCAGCGCCAGACTCTCCAGCGGCGTCTCCTTGTCGGCGACGGCCAATGCCAGGGTCAGAACCTGATCCTCGTCGATGGCTTGCGCGGGGATGGCGGAGAGGGTGGGCAGATCGTTCACTGCGTTCACTGTGAGCACAAAACTGCCGGTGCCGGTTGCTCCACCCGGGTCAATCACCCGCAGGTTGATGGTGGCACTGCCATTTTGATCGGGCCAGGGAGTAACGGTCACGGTACGGTTACTGCCGCTGCCTCCAAAAACGATGCTTGCGTTGCCCACCAGGGCCGGGTTGGAGGAAGTCCCAGTGACGACCAACGTATCGGCGGCATCATCGGCGTCCTGAACGACGAATGGGATTGTAATTCCCGGACTGTCCTCGTTGACGGATTGGTTGGTCAGCCCGGAAAGCCGAGGCGGAACGTTCACCGGCACCACCGTGAGGATGAACTGCCGCGAGGCGGAGGTGTTGTTCGTGTCGCGCACCGTGAGCGTCAAGGTGGCCACCCCGGATCGGTTGGTGGCCGGAACAGCGGTCAAGGCTCGATCATTCCCCGTGCCACTCAGGAGCAGACTGCCTTCCGGGAACAAGTTGGTGTCCGAAGAGGTGATCGAAAGTGTCAGCAACGCCGGTGGCGTCAGGTCGTCACTAATCGAGAAGGACATCGTCCGAGTGGAATTCTCCGGCATGGACTGGTTGGGCACTTCGGAGATTGCGGGCGGATCGTTGACCGGCTGAATGGTGACAGTGAAAACGCGCGACGTCGTGGCATTAACACTTTGGCCGTCATCCACCGTGATGGTGATCGTGGCAGTGCCAGTCGCGTTGGACACGGGCGTGAACTGCAGGCTGCCCACCGTTTGCGGATGCAAATACGAAACGACAGGGTTCGGGATTAAGGCCTGGTTGGCGGAAACCGCGGTAATCGTGAGGGGCTGGATCTCGTTGGCGGGGCCGGGGCTGATACCTGATAATGGAACCACCACCGGGCCGTTGTCTTCGGGCAGCGTAAGGTCCGGCACCGGCGCCAGGGTCGGAGGATCATTCACTGCATTCACCTTCACGAGCAGGGACTGGTCCGTCGCCAATCCGTTGGCGTCCGCAACCGTCAGCACGACAAACCCGCTGCCGAATTGATCCGGAGCCGGCGTAATTCGCAGCGAACGAGTGGCGCCCGTGCCCGAAAGGGCGAGACCGGTGTTCAGGATCAAGTTGGTGTTAAGCGAGATTGCGGTGACGGTGAGGGCAGCCGGGTCGGTGTCCGGGGCAATGAGTTGCAGCTGGATGGGAGCAAAAGGCTGATCCTCGTTGCCCGTGATCTCAGCGGGGAGATCGATGGTAGGCGGATCGATCACCGGCAGCACGATGAGCTGGAAAGTTTTCGTATCGAATGCTCCTGGCGGATCCGAAACCGTCACGGTCATGGTGGCCGTCCCGGATTGATTGGTGGCGGGCAGGATCCGAAGGATTCGATCTGCGCCGTTGCCCAGCACGGTGACATTGGTTGCAGGCACCAGGTTGGTATTGGAGGATGAAACGGTCACGGTGAGCTTGGCCAACGGGGTGTTCGAATCACTCAGGAAGATCGGGATATCGAGAACGGTATCCTCGGCCGTGACTTGATCACTGATGTTCCTAAGGACGGGCGGGCTATTGGTGCTGGAGACGGTCACCTCGAAAGTTCGCGCCGTGGTCGGGTTAATGGACCCGCCATCGTTAACCGTGACGGTGACGGTCGTGCTTGCATCGATGCCGCGGGCAGGCGTAAAGCGCAAGGTGCCGATGGAGGCGGGGCTGGTATAGTCGACTGTAATATTCGACACAATCAGGGGGTCACTGGCAACCGCGGTCACGACGAGCGTCTGGATCTCATTGGCCGCGCCGGCCGTGATATTGGAGAGGCTGACCACCTGCGGACCCGCGCCAGGCGCCAAGCTGAGATCGCGCAGCGGACCCAACGTTGGCGGATCATTTACCGGCTCGATAGTGAGGCGGAAAGCGTCGCTCGCGGCCGCCCCGTTGGTGTCCTTGACCGTAACGGTGATGGTGCAGGCACCAAAAGCGTTAGTCACCGGAAACAGGGTCAACGTGCGATTCGTCCCGGTGCCGTCCACCAGCAGGTTGGTCGTAGGCACCACGGCCGAATCGGACGACGTGGCAGTAATCACCAGGTCGCTGGCGAGATCGTCGACGTCTCCTACGGTCACCGCAATCACAACCGGATTATCCTCCGGAGACGATCGGTCAGGGATATCGGAGATGGTCGGGGGATCGTTCACCGGCCGCACGGTCACCACAAACGAATCCGTGGCGATGAGGTTGTCGTTATCGCGCACCTGCAACGTGATCGTGGTCAGTCCAGACTGATCACGGGAGGGTGTGATCCGAACCGTCCGATTGCTGGCGCTTCCGCCAAACACAATGTTGGTGACCGGCACCAACCCGAGGTTCGACGATCCGGCGGTCAACTCGAGGCCGGCGGCCGGAGAGTTGGCGTCGCCTACGGTCAGGGCCAGCGCGGCCGTCGGAGTATCCTCATCGATCTGCTGATCGAGGATATGAGAGATGACTGGAGGAACCAGAACCGTGACAGTCGCCACTGCACTGATGGCAGCGCCGACGGCATTGCTGACGCGGACGCGATAGGGGCCGGTGGCGGCGGCGCTAACGTTGCTGAGAGTTAATGTTTGGGCGGTGGCCCCGTTGAGATCGGTATTGTTGAATTGCCACTGGTAGAATAACGGGGCAGTTCCGGTGGCGGAGACGGTCAGGCTGAAATTGCTGCCGCTCAAGACGGTTTGGTTTTGAGGCGCGGACAGGATAGCCGGAGGCGCCTGGACCGTAGTGGCTCGACTGGCCGCATTATTGCCCGGCACCTGGTCCACAGAAACCGTGGTTACCCCTGCGACGTTGGTCAACCTTCCCAGGCTGGTCGGAACAAGCGTGAGCAGGACGGTTGCTTGAGCCCCGTTGGCGAGTGTGCCGAGGTCGCAGCGGACGAGCCCGCCGGCGTTATCACAGGTGCCCTGACTGGGAACAGCACCCACGAAGGTGGCGCCGCTTGGGACCGGATTAGTCAACTGCACGGAGGTCGCCGGGAGCGGACCGAGATTGGTAACAACTGCCGTGTAAGTCAAAGCAGCCCCTGAGGGCACGGGGTCGGGAATGGCGAGGATGCTGACGGCCAGATCGGCGACAAAACCGACGGTGGTGACAACGCTGGCCACGTTATTGGTCGGGAACGAATCAAACTCATCGCTCGCCACCGTCGCGGTGTTGGTGAGATTGCCGGTGGCGGCGGCCGTCGCTACGATGGTAACCCGCGCACCCGCATTGACGGCCAGGCCGCCAAAGTCGCACAGGACGGTTCCGCCCACATTCGAACAGGCACCTTGCGTGCTGGTGGCGGACACGAAACTGGCGTTCACCGGGAGCGGATCACTCAGGCGCACATTGTTGGCCCGATTCGGACCTCGATTGGTGAGGTTAAGCGTGTAAGTCAACGGCTGTCCCAACAGCGCTTGGTTGGTCGAAACACTCTGCGTCAGGAACAGATCGGTCGCCGGGCGGGCAGTGGTGGCGGCAACAAGGAGATTGTTGCCAGGCACAAAATCCACGGTCGAACCACCCACACTGATTGCGGTGGTCAAAGCGCCTGCGACGGTGGGCGTCACCGTGATCGTCGCCACCGCGGTGGCCGACGGCGCGATCGAGCCGAGGTCGCAAGTGACGATCCCGCCTTGTTGACTGCAGGATCCTTGCGGGGTCGAGGCCGAGACGAAGGCCATACCGGCCGGAAGAGCGTTGGTCACGCGGACCCCACTGGCCGCAGCCGGCCCGAGATTCCGTATCGTAATGTTGTAAGCCAGGCTGCTGTCGACAGCCACGGCATCCGGCAAGTCGACGCCACTGACGGCCAAGTCGGCGATTGGATCCACCGTGGTGATGTTGAGGCGCCAGCCATTGTTGATCGTCCCGGTGTCGCTGGAAAAATCGTCCACCACATACAATGACCAAATACCATTCGGATTAATGCCGGCGAACGTCGCGAGCTTTGGCGCATAAGGCCCGACCGGAGCCGGCGGCGGGAAGCTGTCGGCCTGATCGTAATTGGTCGGCCGATAGGTTCCCGGCACAATCGCGCCCCCGCTGGGCAAGGGAAGATTGGCATTGTCGTCAAAGGTGAGCGTCACCCCGCTAATCACGGCGCTGCCGCCGCAATCCGACATCAGGAGAACGCCCTGTCCGTCCGGACCGACCAGGAGCACGTCCAAGTCGCTGGCAAAGCCGTGGCTGACTCCATTGAGGGTGGCAGTGACGGAGTAGAGCGCTCCGGTCAGGCCGGAGACGGTAATGGTGGACGGGTACGGCGTGGAGATTCCAACCTGGGTCGTGGAAGCGTCCGCGATCGTGAGGCTCGAGGGATTGGAAAACGGCACGCCCGGCACCACACAAGGGGTGGTGTGTGTGACCAAGTTGTCCAGCGGATTGACGTCGCCTTCGTTGGCGGAAACTCGAACAGTGGACAGTGCGGTGCCTGCAGCGTTGGCGCGAGCGATCAAGGTGATGGTGGCCCCGCTGTTCTTGGGCAGGTTCCCGATGTTGCAGACGATCCGGTCATTGACATTGTTGCAGCTCCCCTGGCTGGGGGTGGCGGTCAGCACGGTCATGATCGTGGCAACCGTGTTGCTGACCACAACTCCCGTGGCCGCGGCCGGCCCTTGATTTGTCACAACCACCGTGAAAGTCACATTGCTGCCAACCGGCACCGGATCGGGGCTGTGCACCACCAACGCGGTCAAATCCGCCCCCGGCTGGATCGTCAACAGGTAATCCTCAACTTCCCCGTCCGGAGCCAGGCCATCAAAAGAAAGATCCGGCACGGTGCTGAAACGGAAACGGGCAAAGGTATTCCCGGTCACGGCCAAAGCGGATATGGAGATGGGCACAAGGTTGGTGCCCGCCACCAGCGGCACGTTGCGGGCGACTTGTTCCGTCGGCTCGGCCCAGGTCCCGTTGGCGTTGAAATCGATCCAGCCACTCAGGAATCCGTTGGTGGAGGCCACAACCTGGATGTTGACCATCTGGCCCAACACCAGCGTGGACGGGAAAATGATCCCGTCCTCATCGTCAACGCCTCCATTGTCATCACCGGTGGCGTTGGCGTTTGGTAATCCGTCGGTCTCGGAGTCCAGCAGCAAACCCAGTCGGACCCCGGGCACAATGCGATGCCGCGCCCCGTTGAAGGCGAGTGTGGTGGGGTAGCCCAAGCTTTCCGGGGCATCGCCAAAATCCACTTCGAACACGGTGAGCGACGCGACCGCGCTGGTGGCTTGGCCGCCCACGTTGCTGGCGAGGAGCGTGTAGTTGCCGGCCTGGGCGCTTTGCACGTTGAGCAGCGTCAGCGTGGCGTTGGTTTGGTTGACCAATCGATTGGTTTGGGCGAAGAACCACTGATAACCCAGAGGTTGTGTCCCCTCGACCACGGCATCAAAAACGGCGGTGCTCCCGGCAAAATTGGTGCGGCTTTGAGGTTGCTGCACGAATACGGGCGGCATCACGACGGTGAGGGTGGCGACCACGCTGGTCACACTGCCCAGCGGGTTACTGATGCGGACACGGTAGCCGCCGGCCTGATTGGTTTGCACTGCCGACAGCACCAGGTTGGAAGAGGATTCACCTGGGATTTCGATCGCATCCTGGTCCCACCGGTAGGTCACGGGCCGTGAGCCCGTCACAGAGACCCTAAACGTGGCGGTGGCCCCCACGTTGACGGTCTGACTCTGGGGCTGAGTGGTAATGACTAACGTGACGGGAACGGAGACCGAAGCGGCGCTACTGATGACACTGCCAACCGCGTTCGAGATGCGAACCGTGTAAAGACCTTCGTTGGCCAACTGCACATTGCTCATGACAAACACGCTGTTGGTGGCCCCGGGCAGATCCACCGCATCCTTGCGCCACTGATAACGCAATCCACTGCCGGTCGCGGACACGCTCAAAGTAACGGTCCCGCCATTACTGACGGTTTGGCTTTGCGGCTGAGCGATGATTTGTGGCGGAGCCAACACGGCGATGGTCTTCTTCAAACTGTTGTTGAGCAGGTTGAGATCAGGTTCATTCGCCCCGACCGTGACTGAGTTGGTCATCGAACCCTCGGCGGTCGGCACGACCGTCAGAGTGACGGCGGTCGAACTGTTGGGGCTCAGGAGGCCGAGCGAACAGACCACCAACCCGGCGGAGGCATTGCAGGCCCCCTGCGAACTGGACGCTGAGACAAATGTCGCCCCGGCCGGCAGGGTGTCGGACAGAGTGACGCCAGTGGCCAGGGCGGGGCCGGCATTGGTTAAAACGATTTGATAAACCGCATTGCTTCCCACTGCCACGGGGTCGAGCGTGTCCATTTTGGCGATGGCCAGGTCGGCCACGCTTTCGATGTTCACCTCATAGTCTTCGACTTCGCCGTTGGCGGCTTCTCCGTTGTAGGACAATCCGGCCTGCGTACTGAACCGGAAGCGGGCATAGGTAAATCCGACGTTGGCTCCAGCGGGAACGAGGAAGGTCACGGTATTGGTGCCGGTAGTGAGATTTTTGTTTGTCACGATCTGATCGCCAGGCTCAGCCCAACTCCCATCGCGGCCAAAATCGAGCCAGGCGTTGAGCACGCCATTGGTGGAAGCGATCACCGATGCCGACACCAGTTGTCCGGGCCGCACGGCGGTGTTGAAAAACACTCCATCATCGTCGTCGACACCCGTCAAATCGTCCCCCAACGCCGGCGGGTCAGTGATGGCATCGGGTTCGAAGTCTGCGGTAGCGCCAAGACGCACGCCGGGGACCAAACGATGGCGCGCGCCGTCATCGGCAAGAAGGACAGGGTAGCCGGCAGGAGCGTCGCCAAAATCCATCGCGATGAGAGTCAGTGTAGCCACGGCACTGGTGAGTACTCCAGCCACGTTCGTGACCACTACTCGATAGGTGCCAGCTTGAGTGAGATCAACTTTGACCAAGGTCAACGTCTGATCGGTTGCGCCGGGGATCGAGTTGGTCGCGTTGAAATACCATTGGTAACCAAGGGGAGCGGTGCCGGCCGCCACCACAGTAAAAGCAACGTTGCCACCGGCCAGGTTCGTCCGGCTTTGTGGCGGAGTAACGATGCTGGGCGGCACTAACACGGTCAAGACGGCGGGTTGGCTGACCACACCGCCCACCAGATTTGTGATCCGCACCGTGTAGGTGCCACTGGACGACAGTTGCACGTTGGAAAGGACCAGACTTGAGTTGGTAGCGCCGCTCAAAGCCAGCCCACCAAACTCCCATTGGTACGCCAAAGGCACCGTCCCAGCCGCCGCCACGGATAGATTAGCCACTCCTCCGTTGGTCACGGTTTGGCTGGGCGGTTGAGACGCGATGGAGGGAGCATTCAGCACCGCGGTTACGGCGATCGCCGTGTTGTTGGTCGGCACCGAGTCGAAGTCGGCGCCGGACACTGTCACGCTGTTAGTCAGCGTTCGAGCCGAGCCTGGAGCCACAACCAAAGCAACATTGACGACGGTGCCCTTGGCCATCGCGCCGAAGCCGCAGGAAACTGTTCCTCCGTTCTCCGCGCAGGACCCTTGGGAAGGCAAGGCCGAGATAAACGCCACGCCGGCCGGAAGAACGTCGGTTAGGGCGACGTCCGCTGCCAATGAAGGACCGGCATTCGTCACTGTGATCGTATAAACGAGATTACTGGAGGCGGCCACGGGATCAGGCGCATCCGTTACGGTGGCGGCAAGGTCCGTCACCGCCAGTATCGCAACGGCGTAATCTTCCACTTCACCGTCGGAGGCAGGGCCGCTAAAGGATGCGCCGGAAGCAGTGCTGAAGCGGAAGCGGGCGTAAGAATTTCCCAAGACGGCATTTGCCGGCACGTTGATGCTCAGGGTGTTGGTTCCGGCGACCAGCGCGCGATTGGTGAACACCTGCTCTCCCGGTTCAGCCCAGGAACCGTTTCGATCAAAATCGATCCAGGCGTTGAGGTTTCCGTTCGTGGACGCCACCACTTGCACACCCACGGGCAACCCAATCCGGAGCGGCCCAAGCCAGGTCACTCCATCCTCATCATCACTGCCATCGGCGTCGTCACCGTTAGCCGCCAAGTCGGGGAGACCGTCTAATTCTCCATCGATCAACGCGCCTAAGCGGACCCCTGGAACAATGCGATGCCTGGCGCCATCCTCGCCCTTCAACGTCGGATAGCCAGGCGCATCACCAAAATCAAACAGGACGACGATTAAGGTAGCGACCGCACTGGTGACGGACCCGCTGGCGTTGGCGACCACCACGTCGTAGTTGCCCGCCTGACCGGGACCCGCATTGGGAATGGTCAAGGTGGCATTCGTCTGGTCGTTGAGTTGGTTTCCGTTCTGGCGCCATCGGTAGGTAGGAGTGGTGGGGCTTGTCGCGGTCACTCGAAAGGTCACGGTATCGCCATTGGTAACCGTTAGGCTTTGCGGCTGCGCAGAGATGATGGGCACGGTCAGCAGGTGCAACAGGGCTGGCGGGCTGCTGGTGATGCTGCTGGAGTCGGCGGTTACCACGACGGTAAAACGCGCGCCTTCATCGGCTGGGACCACCGGGGCAGTGACGTAGGTGGCGTTGGTCGCTCCGCTCAAGGGCGATCCAGCACGGAACCATTGGAACACATAGGGCGGAGTGCCGCTCACACCGACCGTGAACGCGGCGGATTGGCCTGGGGCGACAAACGCGTCTGCCGGCAGTGCGGTAAAGCTGAGCGGTTGGTTAAATGCGGAAGGGACGACCACACCGGGTCGGTAGCCGAGGAAGTCGAGGTCAAACGCTCCGCGCTGGGCGGAACTTCCCAGGCCGACAGCCAGATAGTTGGTGGCTGGACCGTCCGAACCGACGCCGGCGGTCACATTAAACACGGTAGGGCTAAGGCCGCCGTCCAGATAGATCGAGACGCGATGGGTACCGGTCTCCGCGCCGTTGTCTTGCACAGTAATCCAGAATTCATGGAAGACGGAGGGATCCAACGCGAGGATGTTCGTGATGCCGCCTTCGCCCGGATCGACTGCGGAGGCACGCACATCTCCGTTCAGGTTGTTCATGTGGAGGCCTGCTTGAGCGAAGCTGAACGTGGTGGTGGTGTTCAGGTCTTCGACCGCCTGGTGGAGGCTGAAGCCAAGAATCATGCCTCCGGCGCCAGCCTGACGCAGGCCGATCATCCCTTTTCCGTCGCTGTTATTGATTAGCCCACTCGGCACTCCAGACAACTCCAGCAATGGATCGGTCGGCGGAGTAAGTCGCGCCCGAAAAGTCATTGTGACGCCGTCATTCAACAACGTGGTGGCATTTGTCACCGTGGGTTCATTGGTGAGATTGTGGGTGAGATAAATGCGGCGGTTGTTGAAGCCGCTGCCACTGGCGGTCGCGTCCTCGATCGTGAGGATCCCGTTGGTGACGTCGATCCCCCCGGCTGGCGGCACTGCCGCCCCGCGACCATCGCCAGCCCAGTTGTCGGTCGAATGATCCCAAGTGCCATCCAAGGCGGCGGTCAAAGACCCAGCCGCGGCGTCACCCTGGAAGAGGTAAGCCCAGCCGCCCTGGGGGACCGGGTAAACTGGGTCACTGGCCAAGCGGACAGTGAGCCGGGCGGGAGCACTGGTGACAGCGCCATCCACATTCGTGACCACCACCGTATAGCGGCCAGCGTCGTTGGTCGTGATGGCACTGAGGGGTAAAGAGCTGGCCGTTTTGCCGCCTAAATCGGAGTTATCCTTTCGCCACTGATAGGAGAGCGGACTGCTGCCCGTCGCTGTGACGAGGAACGTATAGCTCGCTCCTTCCACGACGGTCCGGTTCTGCGGCTGGACAGTGATCTGGGGCGGCGTCGCCCAGACGCTGAGAGTCGAGCCACTGCCACACAGGATTAGCCAAATGAAGAAAGCGAGGCGAGTTCGGTCGCCCGGCCTTTGGGGGGAAAACTCGGAACGACGAGCAAGAGTATCAGCTCCGCAGATACGACAGAGAGCGGCCATACAGCCTGTACTGAATCCCTGCCGCTATTCAGCGATAGAACAGCAGTTCAAGAGTTTACAACGTTTGGGTTGATTGTGGAACGGCAGGACACTACCCAAATTCACCCGTTTTGCAACGAATTATCGGCGTCCACACGCGTTTAACCTTTCCTGGCCTTCGGAAAGCACTTGAGACCAGGTATGCCCCCGTGCGACCATAGCAGATGCCCTCTCCTGTTGCGCCAGTCGCTCTATGTCTTCTTCTGCTTTGGACTGGTTGGGCACAGGCCGCCAACCCAACTGAACCTAGCCCCTTCGACAATGCTCAGGGCAGGCCCCCACGCCTGCTTCTAAAGCTCAAACCAGGGTTTGCCGACCATATGGCAACGCAGAGTGGCGGCATCTCATTGGCCAATGCGGCAATGATACTAGAGTTACCCGCGGGCGCCGTCCTGGAGGAACCCGCCGTGAACCAGCTGCTTCGGGCCCCAACCGGAGCGATGAGTCAGCCGAACTTCGATCGGTTCTTTTACCTGCGTCTTCCACCCGACGCCAACGCGGGCCAGATCCTTTCCGATCTTCACCAGCACCCGTGGGTCGACTACGCGGAGCCCGACGGGGTCGGGACCGGGGGTGTGACCGGGAGTATGGTCCCCAATGACCCAGACTTCGGAAGCCAATGGCACCATCAGAACTCCGGCCAGCCGAGTGCTGCCATCAGGACACCGTTGGCCTGGGGTATCACGACGGGTAATTCCAATGTGCTCGTGGCCGTTCTGGATACCGGACTTGATGCCACGTTGGCCGAGTTCGCGGGGCGCATGGTGCCCGGGTTCAATTTCGCCAGCAACACCTTCGACACCGCTGACGATTATGGGCATGGCACGGCTGTTGCCGGCACACTCGCCGCGACAGGAAACAATCTGACGCTCGGCGCCGGGGTGGATTGGCACTGTCGGTTGCTCCCAGTGAAGGTGCTTGGCTACGACAA
>Ga0247664_1000148_pt1 | contig 17639 bp, 30 predicted proteins | sample CNK05_metaG_FD_182715 | JGI IMG/M metagenome (GOLD analysis project Ga0247664, IMG submission 182715) | Soil microbial communities from Purdue University Martell Research Forest, Indiana, United States - CNK05 | ecosystem: Environmental > Terrestrial > Soil > Temperate forest > Bulk soil...
ACCTTCCACGACTACGATTCAGCTATCGCCTACGTAAAAAAGCAGGGTAAAGCGTTTGTCTCCAAGCCGTCCGGTGACGGCGAGCGGGCAATGTCCTATGTTGCGAACTCGGCGGCGGATCTGGTCTATATGCTTCAGCGCTGGAAAACAGTCCCGAAATACGTCAAATCGGCCAAAGAAGACGGATTTATTCTCCAGGAGAAGATTGACGGGATGGAGATGGCCGTGGGCGGGTGGTTCGGGCCTGCTGGATGGTCCAAAGCAGGATGGGTTGAGAACTGGGAGAACAAGAAACTGATGAACGGCGATCTCGGCGTGAATACGGGCGAGATGGGCACTACTGTGCGCGTCGTGAAGAAGTCGAAACTGGCTGACCAGGTACTCAAGCCGGCTACAGATCATCTCCATCGCGTGGGGTACGTCGGCTACGTTGATGTGAACTGCATGATAACGCACGATGGAACCCCCTATCCGCTTGAGTGGACGATGCGTGACGGCTGGCCGATCCGCCACAACCTTACCGCATTGATCGAGGGTGATCAGGCCCAATGGATGCTCGACCTTGTGAACGGGCGCGACACGCTGAAGGTGAAGACCGATGTAGTCTCCATCTCCGTCCTGATGGCGCTGCCCGACTTTCCTTACTCGAAAATAACGAACAAGGAACTTTGCGGCATACCGATTTACAATGCAGAAGATATGGAGCATCTTCACTTCTCGGAAGTCATGATCGGCGACGCGCCCAGGGAAATAAACGGGAAAGTAGTCGAGCTACCGGGTCCTGTGACTGCTGGCGATTACGTATTGATTGCAACGGGCTTGGGCGACACGATAACAGGTGCTCGCCGCAGTGCTTACAGTGCGATAAAGAAGGTAAAGATCCCCAATTCTCCTTTCTACAGAACAGACATTGGAGCGGGCCGATTGAAGAAGCAACTGCCGGATCTTCAACGTTTGGGGTATGGGGTAGGTCTTTCATATTAGGATTTGTCATGGCAGATTGTGGACAATGCGGTTATGACGCCTCTAAATGCAGTTGTGACTTTGGAGTGATAAAAAATGCCAATGAAATCGAAAGCGCAAAGCCGACTTATGCACGCGGCAGCGGCGGGCAAGTCTTCCAAGGTGCCTGCCAAGGTTGGCAAGAAATTCGTGGAAGAGCAACACGGCAAATCCCTGAAACGACTTCCTGAACGGCGGACGAAGAAATGACCAGCAGAGCGCGAAAGAGCGGCCTGATTTCCGAACAGTCAATCAAGACCGCGCTGACAGAAGCCAAGGGGGACATCTTCCTGGCCGCGTGCGCGCTAGACTGTACCCCGCGCGAGCTTGACATCTTCATCCGTCGCAGTGCTGCCCTCCAGTCCTTCGCTGGCGCCATAGAAACAGTAAAGGTCGATCCGGCTTACTCGCGCATGAGTGCTGAGCAGTTCGAGAACCAGGTTGCGGATCTCATGCGCGCCTTCCGGGTAGACGGGATAAATGAAGTTCACAAGCTCGCCACCATGGAGTTCGGTGACAGTGCCGCGCTCGCCAAAGTTAAGCTCGATGCGGCACTCGCGCTCACCGGGAAAACGGGGGCGAGTGCTGGCAACAGTGAGACGGAGAACGCCCTGGCTGAACTCAATGCTCTCTATCATGCTAATGCCCCTCGAATTAAAGAGATACGGCAAACCGTCATCACGTTGCGAGATGATCGGGAAGTGACTCCACTAACGATCGAACAGACGCCAGATCGCTAAGCGCGCGTTGCCGCTTGCGGTCTACGACTGCCCAATCCGGCTCTTCAGCCGGGTAATGCTGGTAGCGCTTCAGGTTGATGTACCCGAACTTCCCCAGCTCCTCAATCATTGACTTGTGGCCGGATTCGATGATTTTCCACTTCGACACCGTGCCCGCCTCCAGCCACTCCCACGCGGGCAGCATCTCTTCGCGCTCCGGCGCGAGGCGCTTCTGGATGTACCAATGCTCGACCGGGTGAAGCGAATTTTTGATGTACTGCAACTGGCTAACCGGAATCCCGGTTTCCGTCGCCAGTTCGCTATTCGTGAACGGCTGGCCGTTGGCAACGGTCCAGATCCCGCGTAACAGTTCCGAAGTCGGGAAGCGTAAGTCGATGCATTCCTCATGCGTGGACCACGATACGGGGTTCGGAATCACGCCATACTCATTGTTGCGCCAGTTGCACTTCTTCAGACGGTCCATGTCGTAGGGCGCCTCGACCATGACCGTTACATCCGCCTTCGGGAAGCTGTCCGCCGGGTGCGTGTCCTGTTCAATCAGGATGCCGCCCAGGTTCGTCCAGCGCTTCAGCTGAGGCGCGGAAGCAGGTATCCAGCTGGCGTACTGCAAGACGGGCAATCCGTCGAGCGTGGCCGTCTTGAAGTAGACGGGTTTCAAGATCGTGTACCCGCGATTCAGAACGACGTGCGTGAACGTCTCGTACGCTTTAATGACCGATGCCGCGATGTCGGTTGTGCTGTAAAGCTTCATTTCAACCCCAAAGCCCGTTTCGCAAGTTCCCGTACCTCATCCGTTACCGCGTGGCCGAGGTCCTGCATGTCGATCAGGCGGCGCGCGAACGCTGCCAGGTCGATCACGGCTCGCGTGTCGCTGCGCAAAGGTGCGTAGAGGTTCTGCGTCGCTTCCATTTGTGCAGCGCAGCCCTTAAGGTCTGCCGGATGCTTTATCGTGTTCGGATACTGGACGAGTCGTTCCAGATGCGCCAGTCGAAGAGCCAACGCCTGAATGTGTTCCATAGCCCGCATCTTTTCTAGAGCTTGCAAGCGCGTCTCCAACTCATGAATCCGGCTTTCGGTCCACATCGTTTCTGTCGTCGCTAAAGTCACCATTTCTATCTCCTTCGCTTCATAGCCTGCATCAGAATTTCCTGAACCGTCTTCTTGCTCTCAAGACGTTCAAGTACGTCAAAGTCCACTGTATCGTTTGCCAGAATGTAATGAATAAATACCGGTCTATCATGTCCTGCCTGCATCTGGCGTGTCGGGCCGATGCGTTCGATAATCTGCTGGTGCTCTTCTAGCGACCAGTTGACAGAGAAGAAAACGAGTATATTTCCGCCATCCTGAAGATTAAGACCGTGACCGGCACTAGCAGGATGAGCGAAAAGAACAGGAATTTTCCCAGCGTTCCAAGCCCTGATAGTTTCTGGATCACTGTCCAGAACCCTGCCGCGAGGAAAAGCGGCAGTAAGGCGAGCAAGATCATGCTTGAAATGATAAGCGACCAGTACCGGAGCACCATTCGCCTCTTCAATGATGTCGTCAAGAGCCTGGATCTTTGCATCATGCACCTCCTGCCAGTTGCGTTGGTCATCGGTATAGATCGCGCCTGCTGCCAGCTGGAGACACTTCTGCGTCTTGCTGGCCGCGTTCAGCGCTTCGATCTCCGTGGGCCCAAGATGCCCCTCCAGTTCCAGGAACATCTTCTTTTCCATATCCCGGTACATCTGCCGCGCCTTGTAAGGCAGATCCACAACTATCCGGTTGCGGATCGGTTCGGAGAGATTGAAGTAGTCCTTCGCATCCAGCGATAAGCACACGTCGGATATGAGACTCTGCATCTCCTTCTGTGCGTGCTCCATCGGCTCTAGCCCAAAACCATCGTAGCTCGTACGAAACCACCGTTGGGAAAAGGCTGAGAACGATTTTCCAAGTCTCTGGCCCCCATCCACGAACCACATCGGCCCCCAAAGATCTTTCAAACCATTCGGCGCAGGTGTACCCGTTAATCCGATCCATCTGTCCACCTTTTTGTGTGCAACTTCCGCGAGCGCCTTGGCGCGCTTCGTACCCTGGCGCGTGCGGAAGCCTTTGAGTTTCGTTACCTCGTCCGCCACTATCGTTTTGAAGGGCCAGGGGCGGGGGTTGTACTTGAACCAGTCCACTAACCACGGTACGTTCTCGTAATTCATGGTGAAGATTTGAGAATCTTCACGAAGCGCTTGCGCTCTAGCCCCCGCAGATCCAACAATCGGCGTAACAGACAGCGGCGAAGACCACTTCTTTGCTTCATCAGGCCAGGTGCTTTGCGCAACGCGCAGCGGTGCCAGTACAAGCGTCGGGGCGTCATCGACCAGGGCCAGGGTCTCCAACGCCTTAATGGTGCTGACCGTTTTACCGAGGCCCATTGGGACAAAGGCATTGCATCGCTCCTTTTCCAAGATGAAATCACGAATGATTTCCTGATACGGTCTTAGTTTCATCGCGGACGCAGGCCCCATCCACAAGCGAAAGACAGAATCGCAATACCCCAACACAGAATAACAATTGACAGTCCGCTCATTCCGCCCACCTCTTTAAATAGTCGATATACATGTCAACCGCCTCCTTGGTGCGAAGCGTATGCGTATCCGCACCGGCGGCATCCAGTTTGTCGTGCATGCGCTGTTGATCGGCGCGCAGATTCTGGAAAGGGGCTTTAAGTTCCACGAAGCTGACGCACCCTTTGAGGATCACGATACGGTCAGGCACGCCCCGCACGCCGGGGCTGACGAACTTGAACGACAGTCCGCCGGCTTCCTTCACGCGCTTCACGAAGTACGCTTCGATGTCGCGTTCACGGGTCAATTTCTTCATCCTCGGGGCCGTCCACCCAATCTTCCTCACGGACGAAGCGCATATCTGGCTCTTTACTAGCGGGCGGTTCTTCGCCCCATCCGTCACGGTTGTTCTGAAGATTCTTTATCGCCAACTCTTCGGGAAAAAGATGCATTATCCCCTCCACCCAAACAGCAAACCGAGAACCACGCCGGCGAAGATCACGCCGACAATCGCAACCAGGCGTTCGTGCTTCTTCGGCGTGTTGGTCGTGTAGAAGTTATGGTACGCACCGAACGCCTGCTGAGTCGTGCGAGGCGTCGGACGGTAGTGTTTTGCGTCTCGTGAAAACATGATGTTCTCCTGTGTTGTTGAACAGACTATAGCAATTGCAAAACGAAAAGGCAACTAGTCTTTTCTGTATCGATACGCTTCGAAACCGGCAGCGGCGAGCGGCAATCCCGGCGCCCATGAGGGCGTCTGTGCCATGAGCCCTGCCAGGTGGTCGGGACCGTACAGCAGGCCGTCTGGCGCGTATGTAATCAGTTCATCGTGAATTGGAAGACGGATAGAGTAACCGGCCTCGGTGACACGCGGATAGCACGACTTGAACACGTCACGTGCAACGGCTTGTGTCATGTTCTCCACCAGCTTGCCGCCGTACGTGCTGATGCGGGACCACTTGCGGCTGTACTGGTTAATACCCATGAAACTGATCTTGCCGTCTTCGGCGCGCGGTGCGGGGTACGACAGCGCTCGACCGGACGGCAGGACGATGCGAAGCCAGTTTCCTTTACGGGTGGCGGTGCACTTGCCAGCGGTGAAGTTTTCGCCTTCGTTATTGACCGCTTCTACGCACGCGTTCTCCACTGCCTTCCATAGCGATTCGATACCCGGATGCGCGCGGCGCCACAGGCGTTTAAGTGAATCGCAAGTCATGAATGCCTTCTTGCTCAGCCCGAACGTAGGCCGCTTCTGTTCAAGCGTCCACTCGTAGAAGTTCTTCGCTTCTGCCCAAACATCAGCGGGGATCGCGCCACCATCGAGCGCTTCCAGGTCGATACTGAAAGCCGCAGCGAACGTTACAAAAGCGCCAACACCGCCTTGGAAGCCCATTGACAACTCCAACACTTTGCCAATCTGGCGCTTTGCTTCTTCCAGGCTTACCCGGAACGTGCGCGCATATGATGCGATGTACAGATCCGGCCCGTTGCCCGCATCAAAGTCCCGGAACGCCTGCAATTTCCACTCTTCACCAGCCAGCCATGCCAGTACGCGCCCCTCGATGTTCGACAGGTCCACGTCTACGATCTTCTGCCCCGGCGGCGCGATGATAACGCCGCGCATCGCGTTCGCACACAACTCCATCACGTTGTCCGTCACCAGATCCGCGCAACCCGCCTTGATAGCCTCGATGCCCATGTCGATCTCGTCGGCTTCCAGTGTCGGGCGCATCAGGTTCTGCGGCTGGAACAGGCGACCTGCGTCGCGTCCTGTGCGCCCAGCGCCTGAGAACTGGATCACGCCGCGCAGATAGCCGTCTGAAGATGTGCAGCGCATCACGCGCTTGTACTTGCTGACTGACGACGTAGACGCCATAAGTCGAATGCCGATCAGGTCTTTTACTCCATCGGGCAGTGATGGGTCGGCAAGTCGCCTTTCGAGAGTATCTCCCCGCATGTCTGGCAGAGAAACGCCGTACTCTGAAAGAATGTGCTGTAGTAGCTTGTCACGTTGTGTCGCGCTTCCAACTGCGCCGTCGGTAACCTCATCCACGCGGGTTGCGAGCTGGGCTTGCGCAACGTCAACCGCTTCGATGGCTTTCGCAGATAGTTCAAGATCGACATAAATTCCCTCACTGTTGATTCGCTGATCCAGTTGCCAAAGTTTCAATTCGAATTCGTGATTGGGGTAGTTCCACTTCGGCATCTTCTGATGCAGGATGCGCATCGACGTGATATCCGACTTCGCGTACTCGATAAACTCCGCCCACTCTGCCGGGTGCGTCTCGCGCGTCTTGCGCCGCAACTTCTGGTTCGTGGGCTGGGGCATACAGAAGGCGCGAATCAATTGCTTGCCGCGTTTGTCTTTCGCAACGTCTGCGCCCAGGCGGAAGATGTCGCACAGGGCTCCAAGCGAACCGGGTAGCCCGTGGCAGAGGGCCTGCACCATAGTGTCACGATGCATGTGCTCTGGCATCTCTGAATAGACGTGCTTCATCGCGTGGCGCATTACTACTCTGTCAAAGCCCCCCGAGTTATGCCCCCAAAACTCATCCGCAGACTGGATAGCGCTCCATAGCGCTCCCGGCATCTGCGAATATCCGTCCGACGCATCCCAGCACTGAACCGGCCCGTCATCGACCGCCCACGCGAACAGCAGCACCTGTGCGTTCTCTGCGTATCGGTGCGCGCCGTCGTTGATTGGGGTTTCGGAGTAGGTTTCTAAATCCCACCAGAGTTTCAATTTTTTATCTCCTTCGTGTTTATTGGAATGTTCGGTCCCCTCCGCGGGGAGGCCTTTGCCGAGGCGTGTTTAGGAGCTGCAACTCACGATATCCAAACACTCCAATAAACAGGCCGGCTTTCTGGTTCCCGTAGCCGGCGACGGGTAATGCTTACGCCAGTTCGTCTTCCGCATCGACGGCATCGAAGCCGTCATCCGTCGTGCGGCTCGCGCCGCCGAAGCTGTCGCCAGGGCCGTCGAACTGCACGCCCAGGAGGCCGCAACGCATGCCGCTATACGTGCCGCCCTGCGCCCACATCTCAACCTTGGCGTTCACATAGCACCCTGCGTAGATGATGCCTTCCTTGCCCGTCAGGCGTTGCGCCTTGCCGGTGGACGGGTCCTTCACGTTGTGGAGGAAGAGCGGCGCACCATCCTTCTGTTTGCGCACGCCGGAGAGCGCGTACATGTTTTCGAAGCCGTCGTACACTTCGCCCGTCTTGTCCTTCTTGTTCTTCATGTACGAGAACTTGTTTTTGTTCCCTCGCATGTCTTCAAGCATGCTGTCCGCCTTCTTGCCCCACATGGCGGCGGCTTCCGACTCGATAGCAGCCTGAATCGCCTTGTCGTTTGCCGAACCGGGTTCCACGATGAACGTGGCGGTATGGCGGAAATCGCCCTTGCCTTCGTATTGACCCGGTTCGAACAGATCATCGATGAATGCGATGCGAACGTGCTTCAGTTGAACGATAGTACCCATTTTCAAATCTCCTTAAAAGTTACTCAAAATCAAAAGCGATTGATAAATTGCAAACCTTGTGACAGGTAGCGATGTCCATCTGAAACATGTGGCATTTTTCCGGCTTCAAATCTAGCTCTTTGGCAAGCCAGGCATAAGCTTCGCTACGCGTCATCGTTCCGTTTTGCCAGATCGGATCGAAGGCACGGTGCGCTGCTTGCCTTGCGCGTGCTAAATCACTTCCGGGCGCTGCTTTCATATCAGCACAGATCGTCAACAGTATCGAAGCCATCTTCGACAGGTGTAAGCTCAATCGCCGGACGCTTGTCCGACTCCAGAACCACATGAGGCTTGCCAGCGGGCTGCACGACCAGTGCTTCGATCTGCTTCAGGCGTCGCGGCTGATCCTTCAGCGCATCAAGAATTGGCTTCGGACCCAGCAGCTTGAAGCTGTACATCTGATCCTGCTTCATCTTGAACTTCTTCATCATCGCTTCCGCTTCTTCCTCAGAAGCCCAGGCGCGATTACCCTTCTTGCCCGCAACTACCTTCACGCCAGGCACCGGGCGACCGTTCAGGACTTCCGCTTCGATGCGTGCGCGTACCGCTTTGATCCAGTCTTCGATGAGTTCCAGCTGAGCGAACTTCGAACCGAGAAGGTCAATCGCTATCGCGTTGACTTCGCGTTGGGGTTCAATCAGATTCTCATCGAAATCCATACCGATCGTCTCTTCCACCTTCTTCAAGAGCGCAGGACAAACCGCTTTCGCCTTGCACCATTGACAGGTCTTCTCGGCTGGCGCGAAGTCCTCTTCCTTCAGCGCGCGCTCACCCGCCATCTTGTGAATCAGGATTGCCTTGGCGGCGCGCGGCGAGGCCCACTCAACCCACTCGTTGATGATGGCAGACGTAACCGTCCACTCACTGTTCGTGCGAAGCGGCTGTTCGATCACGAACGACACGTTGCGGAACTCGTCAACAAGTGAGAACTTCTCGATCACGCCGGACATGTACATCAGCCCCTGCGTGTTGTTCTCTGCGAGCACTTCCTGATAGCCAAATTTGGCGTCGATCACGTCAACATCAGTGCCATCAGGAAAGACAACAAACAACACAACATCAACACGACCAGTTGCACCAGCTTCGCCCGTGATGTGTTCGATAGGAACGTCTTGCTCAATCTCGACGGTAACCACTCCAGAACGAAGCTCGTAACCGTGTATGCGGTCGCGAATGCTATCCAGCACAGTTTGAACATCGGCTGCGAGCTCCCTGTTGACCGTGTGTCCCTTCTTGAGAATGTGGCCCGCATAGTCCATCGCGTCTTTGCCGAACTCCAGACACAGGGCCAGCAGTTCGTGCTTGTCCGTGCCCAGGTCTGCGGCGCCGTTGTCGCCTTCCGGCTGGCCGATCTCCATGGCCAATGAGTTCGCACAGTTCAGCCACTTGGCTGACGATGAGGGGCTTGCGAGTGCGTGGTATTCGTCACTCATGCGAAGACTCCGGATCGATCTCGCCTTCATGAACCTTCGTCATGTAATCGACGTAGTCCGACCATTGCGCTTCTGTCAGTTCCTTCGCGTTCTTAGCGCCGAATCGCGCGAGGCCTGCGACAGCCTTCGCCTTGTCGATCTTGCTAACCGCGATGGTGACGGCCTTCACGTCATCGTAAGTCACCGCTGGCGATTCGGTCGAGGAAGGCGGCGAAGTGTCGGTAGTGGGCGAGCATTTCTCGTTTGGGCCTTCCGCCTGTTCCTTGCGAACCGGTTCGGTGATGTTGGTAATCGGAGTCGGCTTGATCTCATCAAGCGGCGCACTGACCGGATTCGGTTTCAACTGCATAACGCGCGTCAGTTCAACGACTGCTGCGGTCAGCAGTTCGATCTTTGCTTCCAATGACATTTGTATCTCCTTTGGTGGGTGACTGCGGTTCGTAATTTAGTCGCGGAAAATTTCGCTGTCAAGGTCTTTTTGCACTTGCATTGCTGTTTCGCATTTGCTATAGTGAAGTCATCAACAACGGAGAACAGACATGGTACAGCCCCTTCAAGCCGTAGAAAGTAAAGGTGAAATGTTGGCCCTTGAACTCGCTAACATGCTCGAAGCCGGGGAGCAAAAAGCAGCAAGCAAAAAACTGTCGGATTACGCGGACGAGCACAAACTTGCTTATTGGGAAGCTGTCGCAATCGCAGACATCGCCGCGCGTATGCAGCACGGTCAGAAGTGGAAGAAATGACGCCATGATGGATGACACATCAATCGGTCTGATCGTGGGATGCGCAGCAGTTGGCATGCTGTGCATCTTCGCCATGATCCGAGAAGTACTACTGAAGAAAGAGCGCGACGAGTGGACACGTCGCTTTGAACGGCGTAACAGGAAGGAATTTGAGGATAGGGGGATTTGATGGAATTGACGAACGAAAAGCGGGATACGATGAGAGGCGCTGCACTTCTTCTTGAGGAGGAAGGTTGGTACGAAACCGCAAATGCTTTGCGTGCGATTCTCGCTGAATGGGAAGAGGAGGTCCGGAACGCAAAAGTTATCCGAAAGGATTGGGGACTCGACTGATGACGATTGCCAAATTCAAATCATGGATGAAAGAATCAACGATTGACGAGAAGCGCGAACTGGCGGCGCACGCGGAAACATCGCTCTCACTTCTCTACCAGCTGTCATACGACCCGCCGAATAACCGGAAAGCGAGTAGCGAACTGGCTGGCAGGATCGAGAAAGCGGCGGCGCTGATCGGCAAACGCAAACGCCATAAACCGCTTCCCGAACTGCGTCGCGGCGATCTGGCTGAAGCGTGCGCGAAGTGCCAACACTATAAGGATTGCGTATGACACCGCTTGTTCAAAGGCTGTTGGACGCAGCGATCACGTGCGACATGTTGAAAATGCACGGGTTCGCCAAACTATTCACGGAAGCAGTAGAGGAGATAGAAAATGCAAGACACATTCGGGGTTCGGCTGATGAAAGCGCAGAACAGAAAAGAGATGCGCAGCAACCGGCTGGCGATGGAACTTGACTGCAACACGTCTACCGTAGCGTGGATGCGCATGGACAAGCACACCCCGAGCATGAGCATGCTTTTGCGGATCTGCAAGACGCTGGACGTGTCCGCCGACTTCCTGCTTGGGCTTTCTGATACACCGGAAATCAAATGACTACCTGGTATTGGGTTTACTCCGTTGGCTACAAAGATGAGCGCGACCGTCTGTTAGAAGTGTTCGGTAGCGAAACGGAAGCGCGAGACTGGATCGAATCACAAGATCCCTATCTGTGTCTTGGGTATTACATCCGCACCATACTCAAGCTTTCTTTTCCGGAGGGTCGTGAATGAAGCCCCTTCTCCTGCTTCTTGCCCTGCCAGTCGCTGCCCACGCTTCGTGGTTTGAGTACGAAGCGGGAGCCGGTCTCACGTCTTACGAGACGGAAGACGGGCGCTGGTACCAGCAGCGCATGCAACATGACCTGACGACTATCGCGCCAGAGTACTCGGTTGGCATCACGGGCGCTCTCGTCTCGCGTGGCGCCTGGGGCGTGGACTGGCACGCGGACTACGTGAACCTTGGCCGTGCTGCGGCCTCCTGTCAGTGTGACACGTCGGACAGTGACTATGCAGCGCACGACACGCGCCACACGGCACTGTTCACCGGTTCAGGCCGCGCGCTGGGCGTCGCGCTGACTGTCGAGCCGTACCGCTGGTATGCAGGCTTGCGGTACGGGTTCGAAGCCGGCGCGTACGTCTACCGGTCAAGCTGGTCCGAACAGGTGCAGGGCTGGACGGTCAGCGACGCGCCGCCTCAGAACCTGTCACTGTCGGCTACTGGCTGGCACGTGGCGCCTGTCGTGGGTGTGTCCGTGGGAGACGGCAAGTGGTCAGTCAACTACCGGCATTACTTCATGCGGTTTAACAGCGCACGCCAGAACGTTCCGCCATTGTGGAACGATGCTGATGTGATCGAGATTAAAAGGAGATTTTGATATGGATGAGCAGGAATTTGTTGAAGTGTGCAATCTGTTAACGCCGCGCCAGCAAACTTTCGTTTCTCCGCAAGCGGTTAAAGCTGTGATGCGAGCGATGGAAGCCCGCGCCGCACTCGCCACTACTGACGCCATTGCGCCGACAGAAGAGAAACGCAAAGCGTTCGAAACTTACTGGTCCAATGCGGTCGGCCTGTATGAGCGAAAGGCACTTGCCGAAAACGCGTTCTATGCCGGAACTCGATTCGCCCCCTCGATGGAAGCGCCAGCCGTCGATGCGCTGACTACCGTGCCGAAGGGATTCCCCAAAGACGGCGATAGCGAAGAAACGCGTATAGCGTTCCGTGATTACGACCAGCGCGAGCTTACCCGGACAAAGACGCCGTGGCAAATCTGGCGCGACGCGATTGCATATTGCGCTTCTGCGCCGACGTGCCCCGCCAGCGAGCCGAAAGTGACTACCGGAGGCGGTGCAAGGATTGATTTGGTAGTTGCGCTTCAATCCGCCTACCAACGCGCCACGGGGACGAAGCTGGCCGATCAGGTTGCGTTCCCTATGGCTGACGCCATTCTTGCCCACCCCGCCAGCGAGCCGAAAGCGCTGACGGATCGATATGTTCAACGCTACAACGAATACAGCGGCGAAGGCGGCGGGGTTTGTGAAAACGACGAAGGCGAATACGTCAAGTATTCCGACTACATCGCCCTTCTCGCTGATCGCGGATCGGAGCAATCGTGAGTGAACGTGAACAGTTTGAGGCGTGGGCCATCGAGGGAAAGTTTGCATGCCGCAACGAGCGCGGCTTCTGGATGTATCCCGCCTTCAGCCAAGGGCAGATGTATCTAGCGTGGAAAGCATCCCGCCGCGCTACGCTGGAGGAAAGTGCCAAGGTCTGCGACCGGATGGTTTCGGCCAGTGCGGTTAGCTATGAGACGGGATCGGCGTGCGCTCAGGAAATCCGCGCTCTCGCAGCAAGCGACAGCGATAAAGAAACCTGATACACTAGCCCCGTCTCCTTTGTTGTTTTCAGAGCCCGCGCAATGCGGGCTTTTTCTATTGCGGGGTTGGCGGGTCAGGTGTAAAGTGACGTCTCACCTCGTCTCAGGAGACGTCATGCTCATCCCGATTATCGATGTACTGTCCCTCGTTCCTGTCTCGCGCGCCACCCTGTACAGGGTGATGGGGCGCACCGACTTCCCCAAACCTGTCCGTGTTGGCTCCCGCGTCTTCTGGGACTCTGCTGAAGTTGAGGCCTGGGTTCAAGCTCAAAAGGATCTGCGCACGCAGGAGGCCTGATGCCCCAATACTTCAAAGACCTGGGCGAAGACCTCGTTCGTCACGGGTATCGTATTGTCCCGTTGCCGCCCGGTTCCAAGGGCCCGCGCATGAAGGGATGGCCGCAGGCCTCGCTAACCGTCGAGGACGTGCGAAGGATGGCCTCCAACGGCTCCGCGCAGGCTGGCGTAGGTGTGATAGCCGCGAGCACGCCAGCGATTGACGTAGACATTCTGGACCCGGGCATTGCGCAGCGCATGTCTGACGAGATCGACCGGATCTTCGCCGGCCAGTCGCTGATGACCAGAACCGGGATGGCGCCAAAGTTTCTTGTACCGTTCCGTTCCGATACACCGTTTCGCAAGATGTCGTCCGCCATTTACACGGATGGGAAAAATGAGCACAAAGTTGAGATACTCGGAGACGGTCAGCAGTGGGTTGCCTACCACGTACATCCGGTCACCGGAAAGCCTTACAGATGGTTCGACGGACTTGGAGATGATGGTTTGCGAACTGTTTCACGTGAGAGCCTACCGTCTCTATCCCGAGGAGATGCTCAGCTGGTTATTGACGCATTCGAACGCATTGCGTCCGGTATGGTTGCAACGGGAAAGTGGTCTGTACGAACCGTGGGCGCACCAGATCAAGGATTGCGCGATGTGGCTGCGTCTGATGATCCGTTCGAGGATCAGCCGGTAGGAAAAACGGAACCGGAAGTAGCGCGGCTGCTGCGCGCGCACCCGAATGGTGACGCGTCCTACGAGCACTGGTTCAACGTCATCGCGGCAGTGCATCACGAACTGTCGGACGCGGGGCGCGATCTGGCGTACGAATGGTCTTCGTCCAGTGCCAAGCACACCGACGAGAAGTTCGACACGACCTGGAACAGCCTTGGGCGTTACACGGGCCGCCCCGTCACGCTTCGCAGTTTGCTGAAAGTCGCAGGCGCGGAAGAACACAAACCGCGCGCCGACGGCTCCGCTAACCCGTTTGCGGTTCACGAATGGGGTTCCTACAAGCAGAATTACCTTTCCACTCCGTGGATCATCAAGGGCGTCCTGCCGCAGGCCGAGGTAGGCATCCTGTACGGCCAGTCGGGTTCAGGGAAGACCTTCTTCGTGCTGGACATGGCGGCATGCGTCGCGCGCGGCGCGGAATGGCGGGGGCGCAAGGTCAGCAACTGCCGTGTTGTCTACGTCGCGGCTGAAGCACGCGAGGGCATCAAGAAGCGCATGGATGCCTACGACCAGCATATATGCGCCGACGGTGCGCGGCCTGACATCATCGCGTCAGCACCGAACCTGCTATCGACGGACACGAAGCAACTGATCGAGGCTATTGGCTCTGCTGGCCTGATTATCCTCGACACGATGGCCGCTTCCCATTCAGGTGATGAGAACAGCGCGAAGGACATGGGCCTCTTCCTGGCTGCCTGCAAGGACATCAGCCACGCTACGGGCGCGATGGTGCTTGCCGTACACCACACAGGCAAGGAAGACAGCAAAGGTATGCGCGGCTCGTCAGCACTGTTCGCGGGCGCCGATTTCGTGATGGAGATCTTCAAGAACAAGGTTGGCGACCGTTTCGAGCATGGCGCCATGCTTTCCAAATCGCGGGATGACGTAACGGGAACCAGTTTCGGGTTCGAACTGAAGCGCGTAACCGTCGGCGTAGATGACGAGGGCGACGAGGTAACCACGTGCGTGATCGAGCCGGTGCAGAAGGAGGTCAGCAAGACACCGAAGCGGCCCCGCAAGCTGGCGAATCTTGAGGATTCGCGATACGACATGCACAGGGAAATACTTACAATTTTCGAACGCATCACTGACGAATCGCCTACCAAGGTGGTGACTGATGATCAGTTGCTGGACGCTATCATCAAGAAGTTTCCGAGCAAACTCAGACGCAACATGGTGCCCCTTGTGCTGAGGTTGGAAGAATTTGGCGTAATCCGCCGAACCGAAGCCGGGCTTAGCCTGGCGGACGATGACCTTGACGCTTGCTGACTTTGGCTGACTTCTTGCTGACGTTGTTGCTGACTTCTTGCTGACTTTCTGATGTTGCTGACGTGTCTATAAGACGTCAGCAACGTCAGTAACCTCAGCAAGCAACTTTACTGAACGGAGATTTGACGATGAACTACGACTGGGATAACTGGGCTGACGAAACTGTAAGGGAAGTGCTTATCATCCAGACACTGAAACTTATGATGAAAGAGCGAAACACGGACAGCGTGCCGGAAGATGAATTGATCGCCCGCCTGGTCGAAGACCTGAACGGGATGAGCAAATGAGAAAAGACGACTCAGTCCTGTGCGTGTGCTGTGGCCAGGAGTTCAGCGTGCGCCTGCTGGAGCTGGTGAGGTGGGAAGGGCCGCTCTGGTGCCAGCCGTGCATCACGTATGCCGATACCGAGCTGGCAGAGGCCGCCTCGCGTGCGAGGAAGGCGCAGGAGCCGTTTGTGGAGAGGGAGTAAGGGGTAGATAGCAGAACGCCCCTTGCGGGGCGTTGTAGGGGGTTTTACGCTGCTTTTTCGAACCATGCCTGTTTGCTCATCGGCTTGTCGTCGCAGCGCTTGCAGATCGTGAGGTACGTTTGATACTGAAGTTCGACGTACCCTTCGTACGTGCCCTTGTAGCCGTTGCGACGTGCGTAAGCGTGTTGCGATGCGAATTTCGAGTACATGGTGTTTCTCCTTCGTGTTGTGTTATCCAGTGACTCCACTATAGCAATTGCAAAACGGAATGGCAAGCCTGAACTGGAAAATTTCTCCAGTTCGAGGGTTTGTCCTAGTGGATGGGCGCGAAGCCGATTGTGTTGAGTTCAGGGTTGGCGAGGAGAAAGGAATCGCGGTCAGGGAATCCGGCTTCCGCTGCCAGCGCATCGGCGCACATCTCCAGCGTAGGCAGGCCAGCACAGTCGATGAAGCCGATCATCTCGTCACCGGGGATCAGGATGGCGTAGCGGGTCATTTCGACTCCAGAACGATGGCCTGCGGTTTCAGATAGTCCAAGCTGGCGGTGTGCTTCACCAGCAACTCCACCTGAGCCCGCAGATGAGCAAGCTCCAGGTCGGATCGCTCCCGTGCTGCGCGGTAGCCCGCTTCATAGCCACGGTTGAAGCCGTATTCGTAGTCCGCGCTCATGTCAGCACCACACCACGTGGCGGAAGTCGACAGTACGACGGATGAGCCAGTGCCGGCGCATTTCAGGCGCTTCCATGTCGGGGCAGGCAACTTCCATGTAGGCGTTGGCGAGCAGGATGAGGACGGTGTGAAGGGTTGAGAGTTTCATGACGGTCTCCTTACCAGAGTTTCGTGATGCTGCGGATGGTGCCGTGCACGTTGCCTTCCAGTTCCAGCCATGCGATCAGCTTCTCCTGCGCTGCGTCGCGCGAATCCGCGTCTTCGACAAAGCGTGCAGCGCGACCGTTGACCTCAATGACGATTTCGTAAGCGAACATTTTGTCTCTCCGTTGTTGATGACTTCACTATAGCAGTTGCAAAACGAAATGCAAGAAAAACAAATGCAACTGCCGCAGTTACGCATTATGGACGCGCGAGCGGGGGCGCCAAGTCTTGGTTAGTGAGTACTAACTTCGAATCGCGATTTGCGATTTGGTGGCGAAATGACCTCCTTTGCGCGTCCCGAAAATATCGATGGTCGGCGCTCGGCGGATTTTCCGGAACGAGAATCGTTATCACCTGATAATGGTTGCCCAGGCCAGCAAATCGCGGTCTGATAACGCGTCTGTGCATTTGCACTTTCAGAAAAGCCAATAGAATCAACGACTTACGATTTAGTTAAGCGAACGTTTAATTTGACATAATGAGCACTAACGATGTAGCGGGTGATTCCCATTCTCATGAAACCGATTCCAATTAGGGTTTACCCTTAGGTTTAGGCTGATATATCAGGAGAACGAGAATCATTCTCAAACTCTGGGACCCGGCGGCCCTCCTGCCGGACGGGTGGGTAAATTTGCAGACCCTCTTCCCAAACCGCGAACCGAAAAAACATTCCGTAAACCTTTTGTAAGGATAGGCATGCCATAATCGCGCGAAACCCCCAGGAGGGAATATGGCAAACGGATACGTGAAGAGCGTCGCGCAGGACCCGGTACAGATCGTGTTCCCGCTGGCCGCGACATTGAACCGCATTGGCGGGCATAGCCGGGTGGCGGTGTACGGGCATCATCCGAGCCCCGTGGTCGCGGGCAACGACGTGTGGGAAGGCGCGAGCGTGTACCCGTTCCAGGCGGCGGCGGTGACGCTGGAGATTCTCTCAGCGAGTGCGAACGACACGGCAGCAGGCACGGGCGCCCGGACGTTCACGCTGACGGGACTGGACGCGAACTACAACTCACAGACGGAAGTGCTGACGATGGTGGGTGTGACGCCCGTACAGACCACGAAACAGTATCTGCGCGTGAACAGCCTTGTGCTGGCCAGTGGCGGGAGCGGTCAGACGAACGCGGGGGACGTGACCTTGCGCGTGACGGGCGCGGGCGCCACGCAGGCCATCGCGCGCGCCGGGTACGGGTACGCGAAGCAGGCTATCTACACGGTGCCGGCGGGGTTCACGCTGCTGGTAACGGATCTGTTGCTGGAGTGCGGCGGCACGGGTGCGGCGAG
>Ga0247664_1000149_pt1 | contig 17597 bp, 6 predicted proteins | sample CNK05_metaG_FD_182715 | JGI IMG/M metagenome (GOLD analysis project Ga0247664, IMG submission 182715) | Soil microbial communities from Purdue University Martell Research Forest, Indiana, United States - CNK05 | ecosystem: Environmental > Terrestrial > Soil > Temperate forest > Bulk soil | place...
CTCTGAAAAGCCAGTGCAGACCATTTTCCTGGAAGCATTGGACATCCAGGACCCGAACGAACGCGCGCAGTTCATAGCTCAAGCGTGCGGAGGAGATTCAGCGCTGCGCCGAGAGGTTGAAGAACTGCTTCGCGCCCATGCCGCGATGGGTCAGTTCCTTCCGGAGCAGCCGGCGACTGGTGCGGCACAGGCAATTCCCGATGCCCTGGTCGAAGCACTGAACCCGGGCAAGCCCGTTCCAGATCTTCCGGTGTCCGAGCAGCCCGGGGACCGCATCGGCCGCTACAAGCTGCTCGAGAAAATCGGCGAAGGCGGCTGCGGCGTGGTCTATATGGCGGAGCAGGAAGATCCCGTCCACCGCCGCGTCGCGCTCAAGATCATTAAGGTAGGCATGGACACGAAGGAGGTGATCGCCCGTTTCGAGAACGAGCGCCAGGCCCTGGCGCTCATGGACCATCCAAACATTGCCAGGATCTTCGATGGCGGAGCCACTGACACGGGTCGGCCCTACTTTGTCATGGAATTGGTGCGCGGCATTCGCATCACCGAATACTGCGACCAGAAGCATCTCTCAACCCGACAGCGACTGGACTTATTCATGCAGGTTTGCCAGGCCGTCCAACACGCGCACCAGAAGGGGATCATCCACCGTGACCTCAAGCCATCGAACATCCTGGTGACGGTTAACGACGGGGTGCCGGTACCCAAGGTGATTGACTTCGGTATCGCCAAAGCCACAGGGCAACGCCTCACGGACAAGACGCTCTTTACCAAGTTCCAACAACTCATTGGCACGCCAGCGTACATGAGCCCGGAACAGGCCGAGATGACCAGCGTGGACATCGACACGCGCAGCGACGTCTACAGCTTGGGTGTGCTGCTCTACGAGTTGCTCACCGGCCGTACCCCGTTCGACACCAAACAGCTTCTTCGCGCGGGCATGGAAGCGATGATGCGGACCATCCGTGAACGGGATCCGGTCCGTCCCTCGGCCCGGCTGAGTACGATGACGGCGATTGAGCGGACCACGGTCGCGCAACAACGCCGAACGGAGGCGCCCAAACTCATCAACCTCGTTCGGGGCGACCTCGATTGGATCGTGATGAAATGTTTGGAGAAGGATCGCGCACGCCGCTACGAGACGGCCAACGGGTTGGCAGCCGACATTCAAAGGCACTTGAGTAACGTGCCGGTCTTGGCCAGCCCACCGGACAATCTCTACCGGTTTCAGAAGACGATGCGCCGACACAAGCTGGCTTTCGCCGCCGGAGGCGCCGTGGTGGCGTCGCTGGTCATAGGCCTTGGCCTTTCTCTCATGCAATTCATCGAAAAGAGCGAAGCTTACCGACAATCATTCGCGGCTCAAACCAAGGAAAGGAAGGCGCGCGAAGCAGCTCAGGAAGCCCAGCGCAATGAACGTCGCCAATATCTGGACGCGGAAAACAAAAGGAGACAGCTGGCTAAGGCCCTAAACCGAATGCAACTGCAAAAGGCGGAGGAACTGTTTACAGCCGGCGATTCGTCAGGAGCGCTATCCTCCCTGGCTCGTCTCCTGCGACAAGATCCCACAAACCGCCTGGCGGCTGAGCGGATGTTATCTGCACTTTCGCATCGCACTTTTGCTGTGGCGCGGTTTGCCCCTATCCAACATACATCTTCAGTCTACTCCGCAGAATTCAGCCCGGACGGGCAGTGGCTTGTGACGTCGTGTGGGGATAAGACAGTCCGGCTCTGGGATGCGACAACAGGCCACGCAGTGGGCCAACCACTTCAACATGAGTCCGACGTCACATGCTCCCATTTTAGTCCCGATGGCCAGCAAGTGGTGACCGCTTGCGGTGATTGGGGCAAGGCCAGGAGGGGTTATGGGCGGGTCTGGGATGCGAAGTCTGGACAACCAATAACACATCCGCTTGTTCACTGGGACCTGGTCTCCTCAGCGCGATTCAGCTCGGACGGCAAATCGGTAGTTACGGCCTCTTTCGATGGTACTGCCCGGATTTGGGATGCGAGAACTGGCCAGTCGTCGACCGAAATTCATCGAGGTCGAGGCGGGGACGAGTCCCTTCCAAATCTGATTGATGCCCAATTTAGTCCTGACGGTGATCGAGTGGTTACGGCTTCGTATAGTGGCAGCGCACGAATCTGGGATGCCAGAACAGGACAACAGCTAGGTCAACCACTCGAACATGGTTCCCCCATCTCAGCAGCTGAATTCAGTCCCGATGGCCAATGGGTAGTCACGGCTTCGGCCACCGAATTTTGGCTGGGGGGAAGCGTTGGGGGCCCTCTCGTTTTCGCTCCCCGCTCAGATGCCCGCGTGTGGAATGCCGGTACGGGACGTCCCGTGTCTGTGCCGATGCAACATGGTAATGGAGTCTCCTCTGCTCGATTCAGTCCTGATGGGTTTCGGGTATTGACAACTTCGCTGGACAATACGGCTCGCGTCTGGGATGCCACAACAGGCCAGCCGTTGACTGAAGCGATGAGACATGGGGCCAAGATCTTGACCGGGGAGTTCAGTCCAGATGGGCAATGCGTCGTAACCGCCTCCGAAGATAAGACCGCTCGAGTCTGGAATGCCAAGACCGGGCGCCCCCTCACCGAACCGCTAAGACACGACGGTGTGGTCCGTTCGGCCCGCTTTAGTCCAGATGGCCGGTGGGTAGTTACAGCATCGCTTGACGGAACGGCGCGGGTTTGGGATGTGAAGCTTCGTCAGCAATTAGCACCGCATCTTGAACACGAGTCATTGGTCCGGTCAGCACGGTTCAGTCTGGACGGGCGGCAAGTCATAACGGCCTCGTGGGACGGAACGGCGCAAACGTGGAATGCCAAAACGGCCGTTCCCACAACCGGACCACTGAACCATGGCAGTGCGCTCTCCTCCGCCCGGTTCAGTCCGGACGGCCAGCGAGCCGTCACGGCTGGTGCGGGTGTTAGCGTTTGGGATGCCAATGGCGGACAGCTCTTAGTGAAGCTGCCCTCCGATGGCAAAACCGTGCCTAATTCTGGCCAACGCGAGAGTGAAGTGAATGATGCCCAATTTAGCCTTGATGGGCTGCGAGTAGTCACGGCGTCACAGGACAACACGGCTCGAGTCTGGGACGCCATAACAGGCGAACCAATAACCGAACCGCTGAGACACGAGAGCACAGTATGGTCGGCGCAGTTTAGCCCGGATGGGCTGCGCGTACTAACGGCTTCGGCGGATGGGACAGTCCAAATCTGGGATGCGAACACTGGCCAGCTAGTGGCCGGACCTCTGCGACACAAAGCGGGCATCATCTCGGCACACTTTAGTGCCGATGGGCGCTGGGTGGTGACGGCATCCACAGACAAGACCTCGCAGATCTGGGATCCGCAAACAAACCAACTATTGACGAAACCACTCACGCATCGGGATCGGATCGTTTCCGCCTTGTTTAGCCAGGATGCACGCATGGTCGTGACGGCTTCCTATGACAACACGGCTCGGATCTGGGACACGCTAACAGGCAAACCATTGATTCCACCACTGCAACATTCTGCCTGGGTTACCTCTGCGCAATTCAGCCGGGATGGTTTGCACGTCGTGACGACGTCCTACGATCGGACGGCGCGGGTTTGGGATGTGGAAACAGGGCTCCCATCCAGCGAGGTGCTCGAGCATGACGACCCAGTCCGGAGCGCCGAGTTTAGTCCGGACGGTCAAGTTGTGTTGACCGCGTCCGGGGACGCAGCCCGGGCTTGGGAGCTGCCGAATGTTGCGTTGCCTGTTCCTGACTGGGTTCCCGAGCTAGCGGAAGCGGTTGCTCAAACGCGAATTGATGACCACGGCGTGCCAGAACCAGTGGTTTTCCCCAAGTTTGAGCTGGTGAGGAGGCGCATTGAGGAGAGTTCATCAACGAACGTATGGACGCGCTGGGCGAAGTGGCTTTTCGCTGAACCTGCTACTCGAACGCTCTCGCCTTTTTGTGAGCTCACAGTGAAGGATTACGTGAACTCGAGGGTCAAGCAGAGCGACGGGCTTCTCGGGGATGTGCTGGACGCTCGTCAGCGCCTGCCCAATGATTGGGTGCGCCGCCACAATAAGTTAAGAGTTCTCGAGGGCTTACGGGAAGCTGTGAGATTGGATCCCACGAATGGTTTGGCACTCGTGCGGCTGGCGCGCATGCTTTTAGCCCAAGAGCCAAGCCCAGACCCACGCCAGGCTAGAGAGGCTGTCTGGTTGATCCAACGCGCTGTAATGTTCGCGCCTGGAGAAGCGGAGGTCCAGAATGCACGATCGGAAGCCGTAGCACGACCGGTCCCCGCCCTGTCGACGCGAGAGGAAGCGCAAAACAAAGAGGTACAGCCAGACCCGTATAAGGATATTCCCTTGGACGAAGCCATCCGGCAAGCGAACAAGCGGTTCCCAAGCGCCGAACCACTGACTGAAGACGAAGTCGTTGCGGCCATTCAAGCCATCAAGCTAAAGCATCGCGATATCAAAGAGGATATCTATCAAAGGTACATGAGGGTGGTCAGAGAGCGCGTGTTGCCAAAGGAAATGTACTTCAGTCAAATGACGAGCTGGAGCACAAAGTATGGAGTTTTTCAGGTCGATTGGAAAGACCTTCACCTCGACTTACCGGAAGGTGGCTTTAACTACCGAATTCGGGCTCGATTCGTCTCATCGGAACCGCCGATTGATAGAGAGGAGAAACCAGTGAGGCACAAATGAGCTTTGGGTGTTTCGAACTTTAACACATTGCCTCCGATTGACCTCGACCGCGCGCGCCGCGGCGCCCGAAAGCGCAACCAAGACCTCGACCAATGGACGGAGAAGATTCGGTGATTTTTTGATAGAATCCGGCATTTCAAACCGTGTTCTCGTTATCGGTTGTGCGGGCTCCCGTTGTCCAGAAAGATCGAAAATGTGCTTCGCAACCTCCGGACGGCGGTTGGAAGGATAACCCGTTGGCTGCACAGCTTGCGGCTATCGGCTTACATGGATCGTTGCCGAAAGGGCAGGTGCGGATTGCGGCAGTCCTGCACCTGCTGCTCGCCGCGCCGCCCGTGGGGCGAAAGATTGCAAGAATAGGTCGCGGGAGCACGTGTAGATCTATATGTTACGAACTGCGACAAGACCATGATTGAGGACCCGGACCGATACACTGCGACCCGGTGGAGTCTGATCACCCGCCTGAAAGATTGGAGCGATCAAGCGAGTTGGCAGGAGTTTTTCAATACTCACTGGAAATTGATTTACAGCATGGCCATCAAAGCTGGACTCAGCGACGTGGAGGCACGGGAAGTCGTGCAAGAGACAGTCATTACGGTAGCCAAGAAAATAAAGAATTTCAGAACCGATCCATCGTTCGGTTCCTTCAAGAGCTGGTTGCTCCACGTCACTCAGTGGCGCATCGCCGACCAGTTGAGAAAACGGCATGTGGAACGTCGGCCAGACCGACCCGGCGCCGAGGAAACAGCGTCGACCTCCACAACGGACCGCATTGCCGATCCGGCTAAAACCGAACTGGAGTCGCTCTGGAATGAGGAGTGGGAAAAGAACCTGATTGAGGCCGCTCTGGAGAAGATCAAACACCGGGTCAACGCCAAGCAATTCCAACTGTTTTATCTGCACGTCATCAAGGGCCAGCCCGTCGGGAAAGTAGCGCGCAGCCTGGGCGTAAACGTGGCCCAAGTTTATTTGGCCAAACATCGCCTGGGGGGCTTGGTCAAGAAAGAGGTGAAGAATTTGCGAGCCAAGATGATTTAGTCGGACGCTCACCCGTTTTTGCTTCGACGAATACCAAGGTGAGCTAGCAAGTATGCGGTGGCACCGCACCAAGTGATTTCAGCGTCGGCGAAAGATATTGCGGCAACTCCATAAGAAGCTTACAGACGTGCCTGTCCCCAAATACCAGAAGAAGCAGGCTTGGCCATGACTCCGCATGGGTTCAAGACTCCTGCGGACGGCTCTCCAACAGGCACGCAGCCGCCGGGTGCTGCACCGCAGGTGCGCGACCACGAATTAATCCGCACCATTGGCGGCGGCAGTTATGGCGAGGTCTGGCTGGCCCGCAGCGTCATGGGCACCTACCGCGCCGTGAAGGTGGTTCATCGCAGCAGCTTTGAGAACGAGCGGCCTTTCGAGCGCGAGTTTTCGGGTATCCAAAAGTTCGAGCCGATTTCCCGCACCCACGAAGGGCTGGTCGACATTCTCCAAGTCGGCAGGAACGATGCGGAGGGATATTTTTACTACGTCATGGAGTTGGCCGATCCGGTGAAGCCGCCGACGGCCGGCGAAGTGCCGCCGCTGAATACGGACCCCTGCCAACTGGATCCTTCGTCGTACGCTCCCCGCACCCTTCGTCACGACCTTGTCCAGCGCGGGCGCTTGCCGTTCGACGAATGCCTCCAAGTGGGGTTGTCGCTCACGGTCGCCCTCGCTCATCTGCACAAGAGCGGTCTGCTCCACCGCGACATCAAGCCGTCCAACATCATTTTCGTGAACGGCCAGCCGAAGCTGGCGGACATTGGGTTGGTGACGGATGTGCACGAAGCCAAGTCTTTTGTCGGCACGGAAGGCTTCATTCCTCCGGAAGGGCCGGGCACGCCGCAAGCGGACCTCTACAGCCTGGGGAAGGTGCTTTACGAGATGAGCACAGGCAAGGACCGCCATGCCTTCCCTGAACCGCCAACCGTCTTCGTCGAAATGCCTGAGCAGAAGGGATTGTCCGAACTCAACGAGGTAATCCTAAAGGCCTGCGAGAACGATCCGACCATGCGCTACCAATCCGCCGAGGCGATGCGCGAGGACCTCCTCCTGTTGGAAAGCGGCCGGTCGGTCAAACGATTGCGCCTGGTGGAGCGAAGGTTGGCCATCCTGACCCGAGTCGGTGTGCTCATGACTCTGCTCGCCCTCATTGCGTCAGGCATTCTCTACCAGACGAATCGGCAAAAGCGAGCCGCGACCCGGAACCTCGTGCGCTTGCACGTCGCCAACGGGATACGCCTGATGAACGACGGGGACCTGTTGGGCTCGCTGCTCTGCTTTACGGAGGCGTTGCAGCTGGATGCCGGCAGCGCCAAGCGCGAGGAACCGCACCGGATTCGGATTGCCTCGGTGTTGCGCGAATGTCCCAAACTCGTTGGATTTTTTACCCATGAGGCAGCCATCAAGCAGGATGCCTTCGCCTCGGACGGCCGCCTTGTGATCACGGCCAGCGAGGATCACACCGCGCGCCTGTGGGATGTCGTGACCGGCCAGCAACGATTCACTCTCAACCACACGGGGCAGGTGCATAGCGCCTCTTTCAGCGGCGATGGGAAACTCATTGCGACCACCAGTTCGGACAACAAGGTGTATCTATGGAACGCCGAGACGGGCGAGTTGGTGCGTCAGCGCCCGATCCGCCATTTTGCCCGGAATCTCGGACCGCACCCACGGTTCAGCCCCGACGCAGCAAGGATTCTTACTGTGGTCCCACGGGTTGCTCGGGACACCTTGCAAATCTGGGATGCCCTCACCGGCGAGCCGATCGGCCAGCCATTGAGGCATGATCAAGTAGTACAGTCGTTTGCTTTCAGCGGGAACGGTCGCTTCATCCTCACCATCAGCGAGGATAATCAAGCGCGGGTTTGGAACGCGTTGACCGGCGAGATGATTTACTCCTTCTCGCATAGGGGCATCAACTGTGGCGCGTTCAGCCCGGATAATCGTATTCTTGCCACTGGAGGGGGCGATAATTTCGTTCGGTTTTGGGATCTGTCATCGAGCAATTCATTTGCTCAACCATTGACGCACCGCCAACCAGTCGATTCCCTCGCTTTCAGTCCTGACGGAGGCCGCCTAGTGACCGCTTGCCGAAATCAGACGGTCGAGGTTTGGGACCTGGGCACTGGCGCGCCTCTGCTGCCGCGCCCGATCGTGCCCGACCTGCCAGTTTTCGAGGCGAGCTTCAGCCCTGATGGCCGGTGGGTTGTTACTGCCAGCCAGGGTAATCTGGTGCGGATGTGGGATGCCGATACGGGCGAACTGCTGCTTTCGCCTCTCAAACACTATACTCCGCGCGGGCAAGCGCTGTTCAGTCTGGATGGCCATCTCATGCTGACGATGCAGCGCGAGGAAGCGGCGCGGGTCTGGGACTTCACTAGAGTGGCCCCGGCGCCATTAGCCGTCCGGCCAACCGGTGCCTTTCGAGAAAAATCCATCAGCCCGGACGAACGCTTTAGAGCGCGACTCAGCGGCCAAACGTTGGACGTCAGTTCGGAGACGCGCTCCATCCAGCTCACGGAGCCGGTTCCGTTTCGGCAGGCGTTTTTCAGTGACGACAACGCCCTCCTCCTGACGGAAAGCGCGGACACGCGTGCTCGGGTGTGGGACCTGGGCACGGGCGAATCGCTCACGCCGCTTTTAAGAACCCGCTACGATCTCCATGCGCGCGCACCGGCCAAAAACGATTTACCGCGCGATGATCGGCCTCCAGCCGACCTGGTGTTGCTGGCGCAGTTGCTTTCCGGCAGCCGGGTAGATGAGACGGGCGCGTTCCGTCCGCTGGAAAAAAGCGATCTAACCAGCGCCTGGGACAGGCTCAAAAAGAAGTATCCGCAGAGCTTTGCCTCCTCCGCAGGCGAGTTTTTGGCCTGGCATGAGCAGGCAGCAAGGGCGTGCGAGCAGGCGTGGAACTGGTGGGGGGCCCTATTCCACCTCGATCATCTGCTCCGAGCGAGACCGAAGGATCAAACGCTTCAACAGCGTCGCGCCTATGCACAGGCGGCCTTGGAGCATGCAAATCAACTGGCGAGCGGCTATCAGAAGAGATTGCACGTCATTCCGCCGCGCGATCCGTGGGCTCCCCGCGAAACGGTGGATCTCTCAGAATATTACGACCGCTCGCTGAAAGCAGGGAAAAACTCCCTGGCCGACCTCCCGAACGGTCTGCAAACTTTTGACGGCGTAACATTTGACATCCGCGGGATTGTTGGCCCCTCTGCGAAAAGAAAAAGAGTCGATGGGATCAAAGTAGGTCGCAAATGCAAAGCACTGTATTTCCTGCACGCGGCGCGCCATTCCACAGCGGTCGGCCAGTTTGGCACGGAAATAGGCCACTACGTTCTTCACTACGCGAACACACAGACCAAGGAGATCCCGATTGTTTACGGCAAGGATGTTTGGAATTGGTGGACCGAAGAGAACCAACCGCTTACCACGCAGCGCTCTGCGTTGATCTGGGTCGGCACAAATTCAGAGGTCCAGAGAACTGGTGCCAGGGCCTTACGCATGTTCAAGAGCACCTGGAAAAACCGCCTGCCGCAGGTAGAAGTCGTGAGCATTGACTTCGTCCGCACTATGAGTGACCCCGAACCGTTCCTGGTGGCGATAACAGCCGAATGATTAGACTGTGGGTTGATTCCATCAATCCTCCGTTCGTGATTGCTGACACCGAATCGATGTCCGGCAACTATCGGAATCAGTGTCGAATTTCATCGGAATTATGCACCTCGCAAAAATAATTTCACTTTTTTGATAGAATCACTGTTTTTCCAACGTGTTACTGGCGTCGTGTGATGAGGTCTGGAAAGGGACGAAACGCAGCTGAAAGGACATGACAAAAGGCAAATGGTGCAAAACCGCCAGCAGTGCAAACACTTCTATTCCGAGAGAAAGGCATTTTGTGTTCGCAAAACTATCCGCTCTTCCTCGTGTTCGTTGCTCCTCTTTTAGACAAGCGTTCACCCTGGTTGAAATGCTCATGGCAATCGTCGTTATTGCGGTGCTGGCTGCTCTGCTTTTGCCTGCCCTCGCCAAGGCCAAGTCAGCGGCCCGGTCCGTGCAATGCGTCAATAACCTGATGCAACTGCAAAAGGCGTGGATGATGTACGCGGACGATAATGACGACACGCTGCCGTTCAATAAGTGGATGACGGTTAATTTTCAAGATACTTGTCCGGAAGGTGTAGAGTCCTCCGCGGATTCATGGGTTTTGGGAAACACCACCCAGGATCTGCCAACTTCATGGAACATTCGAAACGGAAGCCTCTTTCCCTATGTCGGGGACGCAACCGTCTATCACTGCCCAGCCGACACATCGACATTGGATCGGAACGATCGGTACCGATACACTCAACGGAGCAGGAGCTACTCGCTGAGCTTTTACATGAATGGCAATCGACTTCAGCATTATCCTCAGGTAAAAGCCCGACTGGGTGATATCGCTGCGCCCTCAGACGTCTTTGTCTTCCTGGACGAGCATGAAATGACGATCAACGATGGGGTTTTTTTCCTCCACGGCCACGCCGACGCGGGCGAACAGGATGAAGCGGAAGAACAGGAAGAAGCGGGGTCATCCCCAGAATTCCGTGGGGCGCACTGGATGCAGCTGCCCTCCGACCGGCATAATCAAGGATGCAATATTTCCTATGCTGACGGCTCTGTGCACCACCGGAAATGGTTAGGTCGCAAAATATATCACCCGCAAGCTGACAAGTCATATACTGATGTGACAAACGCCGCTGATTTGCAGGACTACCGCTGGTTGCAAAGCGGGATCCCTCAACCCGGCAATGAGTGGTGCGGCCTGAGATCAAGGTGATTCCGGCGCAGGCTTGCTCAGGGCGGCCCTTTCGATGCGGCCGCTCCGCGGTCTTGCCCAGGGCGAGCGAAGTGCAGGCCGAGTCGAGTAAATGGCCTGCCTGCCATGAGCGAGAGCCGGATCAAAGCGTAGACCGACTCGAATGGCTACAGACCCAGTAGCCTTGCCGCTTCCACCTCAGCATGAACATATCTGTTTTAGCGTGGCGCTTTGCACACACGTCATGGAACCGATGCGGTTCATTGACAAGCGATCCGTTTCAGCCCTTCCCCGATTATCAGATGCCCCGCACGAAGATCCACCCTACGACCGCGACCGATTCCTCCCGCGCCGCGGCTGGCCCTGGGATGCGCCTCATCCCGATGCAGACCATCGCGGGGACGACCAAGAGAACCGATAGGGCCGGGGTGTGAAACGCGATGCTACGCCGGATCGCCGCAGCTCTGGACAAGCGAGTCGAGATTCGTTTTGTGCCGCGCAAACCCAAATGACAACCCGCTTGAGAAATGTTACCTGATGAGCCTGGCCAGGGGCGCCTACTCAGGGCGCCACACTGCGTTCCTTAAGCGATTCCTCGGTGTGCCGCAGCAAGGACGCGATGAATTCCGTCCCGTTGGTGCGCACGCCGTGACCGGTGAAAACAATGTCCGGACGCCAGGCGAGCAATTTGTTGCGGATCACGGGCACCAGTAAGCGTGCTTTATCGGCGTCGTCCCAGCAACGATGGAGAATGTCCTGGTTCTCGAAGCCAAGGTCTCCGGTGAAGGAGATCCGTTTTCCGCCCAGTTCGAGGTTGTAAATCGTCAGATCAAAACTGTGGCCCGGGCCGAAGAGAGCCCGGAACTTCAGGCCGGACACCTCGAAGTCTGTCTCGTCGCCGACCTGCGTCACTGGCAGGGCCAGGTCGACCGGACGTGGCGGATAGATGCCATAGTCCGTGAGCATCGGCATCAGCCAGGTCAGCGCCAGCGCGGCGGACTTCGGTCCGACGATTTGCGCGCCCGCCGCCCGCCACAAATAGGCGCCGCCTGAGTGATCGCCATGGCTATGCGTGTGGAGCACGTGTGTGATGCGCTCAATCCCCAACGCCCGCAGACGCGCTTGCGTGATCGAAAAACCCGACAGCCCGCCCGCATCGACCAGGACGCCATTGCCGCCGGCCTTGATGATCCAAATGTCACCCACATAAGCGTGCTCGCTGCGCGGGATTCGGCCACCCTGAAAAATCGGCAAGCCGTCGACGACTTCGGACGGCGGCTTGGCGAGCGGTGCCACGTCGGTGACAGGAATGGCATTGCTCCAAGCCAGCGCGCCGCTTCCTTCCAGACGCAACAATCGTCCTTCCGCCGTGCCGGCCATGGCAAAGGCGCCATCGGCGCTCCAAGCCAGCCGGGCGGTGCTGCCAATATCCAACTTTGTCGACATCCCGCCGGTGCGATCCAAAAGATAGAGCCGGCCATCCCAGCACGAAACGAGCGCGTGTCCGTTGGTCGGAGAGAGGGAAAAATCGGCCACCGCATCGGAAAAATCGAAAGCCACGATCGAGTTATCCTCAAGCCCGATTCGATAGACACTCCGAGCAGCAGAGTCGATCGGCAGCCACACTGCGCCCGCCATGCCTCGGGCAAACCAAGAGGCTGGCCAGCACCAAATTGCATTGGTGACGCTGCTGAAGCCAATCTCGAACATCCCATCCGCAGGCAGCCATTCCCGCAAAACTTCGCGGCCTCCTTCATCAAACACACGCAGGCGACCGCGTTGCTTGGGCAGGAAGTTCAGCACGTGAATCGGCGGATCCCATTTGCCGATCGCCGGAGCGTTCCGCACCCAAGCCCAGATGCCGTATTCAACCACAGCCACCCGTGAACCGTCGCGGTTCAGCGACACGGCTGCAGTCACGTGGCCCGGCACGAGCGCATCCGGAGCCAGCCGAAAGTCTTTCAATGAGCCTTTGAAATCTTCCACCGGGTCGGCCATAGCGGGTGGGGCTTCCGTCATGGGCGCCGCAGACCAGAGTCGCTGATTCGGTTTCACTTGCCATACGCTGAGCGCATCGGCGCGTGTCGGGAGACCCGGGACGGGTCGCGAAAAGCTGAGCCAGCCGAACGCCACGTGTTTGCCGTCGCCGCTGGGCACCATCCGCATGGCTCGGCTGGTCGGCAACAGATTCTTGTCGACGTAACGCAGCTGTTGACGTTGTCCGTCGGCGTCGAGGAAGCGTGTCTCCGGTTTGAAAATCCAATCCGGTCCGTGCACGAACAGTTCCCCCAAGGAGCTGGCAAGCCAGCCTGTGCGCCAGTGGCCTGCGCCCGGTCGGAGCCTGGCAAATTGGCTATCCGACGAATCTGCTTCCGCGAAGTCATCCTTTGGACTTGCGATCATCAGGTCCTCAGTGGGCCCGAGCCACACGGTGGGTTCAGGAGAAGTCACGCGCGAATAAGCCAATCCCACGGCCAGCGCGCGCCCGCCCGACAAGGTGGCGACCTGCATGGGAGCCCACGGCGGAAAATAGCCTTTGGCGATGATCGATCCGTCCGGCCCGAATTGCCACACGTTCGCATCGTGGCTGAATGCCATCGTGCCGATGGTAACGAATTGGCCGTCCGCGCTGATGTCCAGGGCCGAGACCGCTTGGGGCGAGAGGAAGCGACCTTGAGCTGTGACCTCCGGAACCTGCGACTTCGCTGCCACGGGTGCCATCGGAACGTGATGCATCACGGGCGCCGCGCCAGCGCGGCCGATGAAGATCGAGATCTCAGGCTGGAAAATGACGGCGGCTATGCAGGATGCACGAGTCACCAACAACGCAGTGGTGAAGTTGGGCATGTTCAACCGTGATGAGTTGGTCGGCAACTTTCTGAAACCGATCGCAGTCTTCATTAAACCGATCGCAATCATTTTCAAGCCGATCGTCCGTCTCGATAGCTGGTCCTAAAGCAGACAGCAGCAGCCCAAAGAGCTGCAACCATAGTAGACAAGGGCAACGCCATATGTTTCCACGGCTGATCGCAGTTGACAGCCATTTTCCTCAGTTCTTTATGCCACTAAAGGAAGGAATCTTTCATTTCCGACAAGATTTTCAGGCGGCGATTTGGATCAGAATAGACGCGCGACCTCTGTTTTCTCCGTTTGCTCCTGTTGCCCAAGCCTTATCATCTCGGGCTCTTGCGCGTTGGTTTTTGAACAGGAGCAGAGCCAACGGAGGAAAACGAGTTGCAATCTCCTCGCTGCGGGCATCAAGTCGGATTAACCCACCGATGTTCGAATGTCCGGATTTGGTTGCGGCTCTGCCGCGCTGTGTTCAAATTGTTTCGCGAGATAATCTTGTCGGAATGAAATCGTTTAGATCGCTTTCGTTTTTGTTTTCGCTGCTCGGGGCAATCCGGGCGATGGCCGCTGCGCAACTCGATACAAATGCGCAGGTCGCAACCCAATCGCCGTTCCGATTTGGGGCCGTCAGCGGTCAGTCGATGGGATTATGGGAAGGCAACCGGCCGGTGCTTGTTTACAATCATGGCGTCATTAGCAACAGCAACGCGCCAAGCCAGCCTGGCCGAGCGACCTATTTCCATCCCATTTACGGCCTCGATGGAGAGGCGTTAACCGACGATTTTCCGAAGGATCACGATTATCATCGCGGGCTGTATTGGGCGTGGCCGCACATCAAAACTGTTGACCACGAGTATGATCTTTGGAGTTTGCGTGGCATTCGGTCGGAATTCCGGCGTTGGCTCGCGTTGGAAACCAACTCGAACCTGGCCATCCTCGCAGTGCAGAATGCGTGGTTAACCGGCGACCAGGAAGTCATGCTGGAGACGGTCCGGGTCGAAATTCACCGCGCCTCTGCTCAAAGTCGCGCGATCGACCTGGAACTGACCTGGTCACCTATCGGGCAACCAATCTCCTTGTGGGGTGCCCCAGGCAAAAGTTATGGCGGATTGACGCTTCGATTTGGGCCGCGCTCAAAAACCATCATTACCGTCCCATCCGGACGCGCCAGCGAAGACCTGGTCATGATGAAACTTCCCTGGGCCGATTTCTGCGGCGATCTGAACAAGGCGCAGGGTGGTTTGAGCGGCGCGGCCATTTTCGTCCATCCGCAGCATCCGGACTTTCCGCCCACGTGGATGACACGCCACTACGGGATGCTTGCGGTGGGGTGGCCGGGGGTGGAGCCCAAAACTTTCCCGGCGGGAAAGTCTTTTAGCTGTAGCTATCGGCTTTGGATTCATCGAAACGCTCTCAGCAGCGCGGAAATCCAGAAGGCCTACGACGCGTATTGTGCGGAAGCCAAGACGGCCATTCGCACGGATCACTCTGAGTCCTCGGACAAATGAAGACTCCTCATGGAGGAGCAGAAGGACACCGTCGCGACTGGCCCTTGACATGCTGGTTTTCGTCTGACAACCTGATGCTCGCACCCAAGAGCAACAACGATCCTAGGACTTTGTATGCGCGGGCTGTTTCTCCTCCTCGTAGTGATGGAGGCGTTATTCGGTCCAGCCGGGTTTGGTGCCGCACAATCGATCCTGCTTGTGACCAGCCAAATCGACCATACCGTCAAGCAGTACGATGGAATAACCGGTGCATTCATCCGGAACGTGGCCACGGGCATCGGCGATCCACTCGACGCGATCCTCGGTGCTGACAATAACTTGCTGGTCACCGACGGGCAGCAAGATGCAATCAAGCGCTTCGACTGGGAGACCGGCACGTTCCTGGATGTTTTCGCCAGCGCGGTGAGTCCCCTGGGGATGACGAGCTTCGGGGGTAAGGTGTACGTCTGTCAGGTGAACCCTCCGCAGATCGTCAGGAGTTTCGACGCGATCACGGGTGCGGACACCGGCAGTTTCGTTCCCACTGTCGGCGAGGGCAATCCCTACCCGCGCGACGTCAAGGTCGCTTACGGTCGTCTCTACGTGGCTTACTGGAACCTGGGCACGATCGAGATGTTCGATCTCGATACTCGCGAGTCGCTGGGGCTACTGTTTCCTGCAGGGGCAGGTGATCTGTCTACGCCCTCGGCCATCGCTTTCGGCCCCGACGGGAATCTCTACGTCGCCTACAACTTCTTCGTAAACCGCTATCATCCGATAACAGGGGAGTTCCTCGGACGCTTCGTCGACACGGGAGACCGGAATGGCCAGCGTGGCGCGATTGGAATCGCCTGGGGCCCAGATCACAATCTGTACGTGGCCACGCAGAACACCCCCGGCGTGCAGCGATACAATGGAACCACAGGCGCGTTCATGGACGATTTCGTCGCCCCCGGAAGCGGAGGGCTGACGGCTCCGTTCCACATCAACTTCGCGTCGCTGAATCAACCGCCCGACTGCAGCAGCGTGCGCGCTGTCCCGTCCCGCCTTTGGCCGCCAGACCACCGGCTGGTTCCAGTCTCTCTCGTGGGCGTTACGGACCCGGATGGCGACCCGGTGGCGGTCCACGTGATTTCAGTGGTGCAGGACGAACCCGTCAATGGCCGGGGAGACGCCGTCCTGACGGAAAGCGGCGTGAGCCTGAGGGCGGAGCGTTCGGGTCTGGGGAATGGGCGCGTTTACACGCTGGCCTTCACGGCCGACGACGGGCGCGGGGGCATGTGCACCGGCAGCGTCAAGGTTTGCGTGCCGCACGAGCAGACCCCGCGGCGTGATTGCGTGGACGACGGCGGCAGGTTCGACTCTCTGGGAGTGCGATGGCGTTGACCGCTTTGACCGCTTTCGTTGCTTGCAAAATCGGGTGGAAGTGCGTTAAGACACGAGCATGCCAAGACTTCTGCAAGGACTTGTCGGCTTGGCTTTGGTAACGGGTGTGGCGGAATCATCCAATCGGATAGTTTCGTCCGGGGGGTTCTGAGTGGTCGGAAGCCAAGTCAAGGCGGCTTCGAGCTCAACATCGCCGCGGAGAGAGGCCGGCATTACCGTTTGCAGACGTCGACCAATCCACTGGCTGAGGACTGGATCGACCTGCTTGGCTTTACTCCGAGTGAGCCGATCAGTTTCGTCCCCGACAATGCTCCTGCATCGAGCCAGCGCTTTTACCGGCTGACGTCACCGTGAAAAAAGATGGGCGGCTAGCGCGGCGGGGGTTTCGATGATTGGTCATGCCAGGCATAGCCGAAGAGCATGACCAGGCCTGTGATGACTGTCATCAGGATCAGCACAGCATTACCCCTTTCCTTCAAGAAAAGCGCCGAAATCTGCCACCGCGCTGGTCCGCGCTGCCTGCAAGGCCTGGTCAATCATTCGTCGCCGTTCCGCGGGCACCCGCCACCGCTGTTGTTGCTCTTGATTGAGCGCGCGTAGCGGATCGAAATAGAGGAAGTACACGCCCGGCTTGACGCTCGGACTGGTAAAGACCGCGATGCCCGTCTCCCGGTTGTAGCATTCGTAGGAGTGGGCGTCGCGCTTCCCGCCGCCGCCCATGGTGTCCACGACAAATGACGGTGTGTTGAAACCCGCAGTGTGACCGCGCACATGCTTCTCAAGTTGGAGTCCTGTAGAGAGCGAGGTGCGCAAGTCTTCGACTCCCGGCACGAGGTCATGCAAGTAAACGTAATACGGATGAATATTGATGAAGCTCAGACGCCGCACGAGCAGTTGCATCGTGGCCGGGTCGTCGTTCACGCCGTTTTGCAGAACCGTTTGACATCTCACCGTGATGCCTCGCTCGGTGAGTTGATCCATGGCATCCTGTGTCACCCCGGTAATTTCATTTGGGTGATTGAAGTGCGTGTGAACCACCACGTCCTTATGCAGCTGACGGCCCAGCTCGACCACGCGCGTCAGCGCATCCAACCAGGGGCGGTCGGTAAGAATTTTCTGTGGCATCACGCACAGACCCTTGGTCGCGTACCGAATCCGCCGGATGTTCGGCATCCGCAAGAGGCGCTCGCCAATCATTTGGATGTGGTCCGCTCTCAGGTTGTACGTATCGCCGCCACTGATGACGATATCCTCCAATTCCGGGCGCGAGGCAATGTACGCAAGCGCGTCTTCCCAGCGCTGCGAGCGGGCGGAAAGACTCAGCTTCTCGACC
>Ga0247664_1000150_pt1 | contig 17569 bp, 9 predicted proteins | sample CNK05_metaG_FD_182715 | JGI IMG/M metagenome (GOLD analysis project Ga0247664, IMG submission 182715) | Soil microbial communities from Purdue University Martell Research Forest, Indiana, United States - CNK05 | ecosystem: Environmental > Terrestrial > Soil > Temperate forest > Bulk soil | place...
CCCCATAAACACCTGGGAGATGTTCTGGGCAGCTTGCATCGGCGGAATCTGACTGGCATTGACCGTCCCGCGCCACACGATGCCCTTGGTGAACCCGGCCGATTTGGGAGTGGGATTAATCAATTCGGCCACAAACCGGTCGTAGGGCATGTTGGTGTAAAGAGCCGCATACAGCCAGGTCGAGATCTGTTCGCGTCCGCCGTCGATATAACCCGTGCCGCGATAATCATTCCGCAGCAGATCATTCCAGAACGTCAGCCAGTTCTCAGCATAACGACGGTGATCCTCCAGCAACCGGCTGGCCAATCGTTCGCGTTTGTCCGCCCGCCGATCCCGCGCGAATTCCTCCAACTCCCTCACTCGCGGCAGCACGCCCAGCAAATCGAGATACACCCGCCGGACATACAACCGATCTTCCACCAGCTCCCCCGATTTTATTTTGTGCTCGGCAAAATAGGGAACCAACAAGCGATCGATTGGATGACTCGACCCACGCGCCGCTGGTGGCAGCGTGGCTTGACGCGGACGCAGGTTCAGCGGCGCGGGCTTGGCGAAGGTCACGCTCTGCGCCCACGGCATTCCTTGATCGATCCAAGCGCGCAACAGGCCGACCTGGGCGGCGGTGAGCTTCGAGCCTTTCACCGGCATAACCCCATCCGGGTCGAGTCCGGAGACTAACCCAATCAAATGACTCTCCGCACTATGACCAGCCACCGCCACCGCACCCGAATCGCCCCCCTTCAGAAAGGTGTCGCGGGTATCCAGACGAAAGCCGCCTTTGTTTTTACCGCGTCCATGGCATTTGATGCAGCTGGCCTCGAAGATCGGTTTGATGTCGCGCGCAAAATCGACTGGAGCAGCCGCTGGCGGCGGCAGTTTTTGTTGCAGGTCCGGAGTGAGAGCCGCCAGGCTGACCACCTCCCAACTCCACAGCACCGCCAAAACCAGCATCCCCAGCGCGCCCACCGTCAACAGACGCGTGCGACGGCCGTGGCTCTTCATGAGATGGCTTCTAATCACGATACTTATTAACGACACGGGAGAGCGCCGAATTCAATCCAGAATGCCACTGCCAATGGGCGCAGGCGAAGGCGGTTGGTTTGATTACACCAACGTCGTTCGAATGTTGATGCGGCCTGAGCTGAAGACCCTGGCCGTCTCCGATCCCCATCTCGAAGCGGCCTAAGGGCCCCGATCCCGCAGGCCAGTATCCGAATGCGCCCCCTCCCTCAAGGAGAGCCAAGAGACCAGGAATGACGACGGCGAAACGTCCGCGGTTCACCATGCGAACGGGGGATTGGGTCTGGAAATATTAGAGACAGGGCGTCGGTGGTCCGCGACCACGCATGTTGACCTTGCGGGGACGGAGGAAAACTTCTTTCAACCCAAAGTAAGCGGCGCCATGGGAGGCCGCGTTTATTCCGACATTCGGCCCAACACCTCGGAGGCGGTCTGCGCCGCTTGAGCGGCCGTGATGCTGGTGAGGTTTTTCGGTGCCTTCGCATACTGTTGCTGGACGATGGAGAGGCCGGCGGTTTCCTCGCCCGCCACCCAAAGCCGGCCGGGCGCGCCCAGCGCCAACAATCCAGGCACATCGCCATAGATGGCGCCGCCCGGCAGGAAGTTTGGATCATGAATATCCAGCACCTGGCCGAAGCGGAATCCGCCGGTCTCGATGACCGTGCCGTCGATGGTCTCGCCGCAGACAGCGCGGGCCGCCGCCACGATGGGACCGGCCCCGCTCAGGCCGGCCAACTGCAAGCGTTTGCTGGGCCGCTCATGGTTCTTGACGAATTGAATGGCGCTCAGGACATCGTGCACACGCTGAGCGAACACGGTGTGGTTATAACCAAAGGTGTAGGCGGCGGCTTCGCGCGTATTGCGGACGCGCCCCGTGTTGGTGAGCGGTTCGCCGTTCGGGCGGAATTCACCTTGCTGAAACAGGTCTGCGCCTAGGACCGTGGCGCCGGCGTCGACCAACTTTCGCACCGGAGCGGCGAGCGTGCCGTCCGCCGTGAACAAACCGGCTTTGCCCTCGCCGGTGAGCCACAACACGGTCACGCCGTTCCACTGTTTGGGATGACAAAACACGACCGGGCACTCCTCTTGATGCGCGGTGTTGCGCAGCAAGCCGCTCATCTCGATCCAGGACCCGCGATCATCCTTATGCAACATCTCCCATTCGACCGCACCGACGTCGGCCAGCGTGCGTCCGATGATGGCGGCGATCCCGCTCCCATGACTCTGGCGGAACTTTTCGGGCGACGATCGATCCGCCGCCAGTTGCTGCTGTTTATCTTCATGCAGACGGCGCAGGAGGCCGCGCTCGAAATCGGGATCGGCGGCATTCGGAGCCGGATGTTGCGCATCCCACACGCTCATTTCGTCCTTGGTCAGGCGTTGGTAGGCAGCTTCCACGATGGGTTCCTGCTGGCCGAGCTGGAGATGTTTGTTGAACCACGAATACATGGCGGCGCGGGAAACATAATTGTAGTTGTGCCCAAATCGTTCTCCGCGCGTGAGGGACACGCGATCGGGGGCACCCAACATTTTGTAGAGATGCTGCAATTCGGGAAATCCCTTCGTGGCCATCTCCTTGGTCCAATCGTCCGCACTGGTCATGGCCAGGGGCTTGGGCGCGAACAGCCCGGCGAATTCGACGTTGCCGGTCTCGACGCGCAGCAGACAGGCGTTCTCACAGGTGCATCCGCCCTGCATGGCGGTGCTGACCATGACCGCCGGAAACGCCACTTTCACCCGCGGATCGATGGCGCTCAGGATGAAAGTTTGCGTGCCGCCGCCGCTGGCGCCGGTGCACCCGATGCGTTCGCCATCGACGTCCGGCAGATCCCTCAGAAAATCCAAAGCGCGAATGGAGTTCCAGGTTTGCAACGCCATCACACTCTGCAGATGCGCTTCCGCCTGGGGACTGAACAAACCCCAATTTTCGGTCGTGTTCATCTCCGGACGCTGTTTCTTGAACCCATGCGCGATCTCCATCGGGATCTGGATGCTGTCGGCGTACCCGATCATATCGTAGTGGAAGACCACACAGCCCATCCGCGCCAATTGCAGACAACGCGCTTGCAACGGACTGCGCCCGCCGTCCTCGAACTTTTCGGCGCCCTGAGCGATCTCCTTCTTCACGGTGTCTTCGCCTTGATCCAGGAAGCGACCGTTGTTCCAGTGTCCGTGCGGACACAACACGCCGGGCACTTTTCCGGTTTTGCTCTTGGGCCGATAGAGATTGCCTGTGACAAAGAAGCCCGGAACGCTTTCGAAGTAGACCTTTTCCACCGAATAATCTTCCCGCTCGATCCGGCCATGGATCACGGCGTGGAGCGGCGTGCGCGTGGGCATCGGCCACAAGCCCAATGAAACCAGCATCTGACGCCGGACCCGTTGGGTGCGTTGTTCCCATTCCGCCGAGGACGCGGGCACGTTAAAGGGAAAGTACCCGTCCAGATCCTTAAGCGGTTGCAGACGAATGTCCTTCGGCAATTGGCCCTCCGGCAACACACGTGGCCCGCCAGCCTGCAACGAATCGCCCACCGCTGAAAGAACGACTAGACAAAGGAGACATGGAAGAAAATGCAGCCGTGTGGTCATGCACGCAGCCTATGTCAGGATCCAACCCCTTGTGAAGAAAGAAGGAGGGACCCGCAGATCGGCGCAGAGGCGATTTTCGGCCCACAGATGCACGCAGATAGAGGTTGCCCGCAGATTCTCGCAGATGGGTCGGGGTTAGGAGTCGCTGCTTTCAAGCCTCGTGGCCAACGTCAGCCTCGCGCATCCCCATCTGCGCAAATCTGCGGGCACACTCCCCATCTGCGGGCAACCGACTCTGCGAGCCCCGCCCCATCGCCCATCGCCCCATCGGCGGCCCTTTACGTAGCGGGTGGCGGCTGGGTATAATCCGCGGGCATGACCCCAATTCGACAGACCACGCGCCGGCAGTTCCTTCGTAGCACCGGAGCGCTGACTACCACAGCCGTCCTTGGGTTTCCAGCGATTGTGCGGGCGCGTTCGCCCGGCGAAAGTTTGAACGTGGCGGTGATCGGCGTGGGCGGCCGCGGCGCCAGCAACCTGGGTGAGATGGGGAGCGAAAACATCGTGGCGTTATGCGATGTCAATGAACGGAATCTGGACGCGGCCGCCCAACGTCATCCGCAGGCCAGGAAGTTTGCGGATTACCGGCGGCTCTACGACGACGTCAAGAATCTAGAGGCTGTAGTGGTGAGTTGCGCCGAGCATACACACGCGTTCGCGGTGTTGCCGGCATTGCAATTGCGCAAGCATGTTTACTGCGAAAAACCCCTCAGCCATTCCGTCTGGGAAGCGCGCCTGCTCACCGAAGAAGCGCGTCGGGCGAAAGTCGCGACCCAAATGGGCACGCAGATTCACGCCGGAACCAATTATCGGCGCGTGGTGGAGTTGATTCAGAGCGGAGCGATTGGACCCGTCCGCGAAGCGCATGTCTGGGTCGGACGCGCCTGGGGCCGACAAGACGCGGAAGCGGCCAAGCGCAACAAGGACATCGTCAGCGTCACGGAACGTCCGGCGGGTTCATCCCCGATCCCGGCGGGACTGAACTGGGACCTTTGGTTGGGCCCGGCGCCGGAACGCCCATTTCATGAAGTCTACTTTCCCGGACCCAAATGGTATCGCTGGTGGGATTTTGGGGGCGGCACGATGAGCGACCTCGGCAGCCATTGGAATGACCTGCCGTTCTGGGCACTGAAACTCAAGGCGCCGCTCAGCATCGAGGCGAGCGGCCCCCCGCCGCATCGGGAGTTAGCGCCGGCTTCCATGACCGCGACCTACGAATATGCCGCACGGGGTGATCAACCGGCCGCGCTGCTCAAGTGGTATCAAGGCGAGGAAAAACCGGCGGCTTGGCGCGAAGGGACGATTCCCAAGTGGGACAGCGGCGTCCTCTTCGTCGGGTCGAAGGGGATGGTGCTGTCGGATTACTCGAAGCACCTGCTGCTGCCGGAGGAGCAGTTCAAAGGCTTCAAACGGCCGGACCCATTCATCCCGGACAGCATCGGGCATCACAAGGAATGGATTCAGGCGTGCAAGACCGGCTCGCCGACCACGTGTTCGTTCGACTACAGTGGGCCGCTGACGGAAGCGAATCATTTAGGCAACGTCGCGTATCGCGTGGGGAAAAAGCTGCTCTGGGACACCGCGAACCTGACCGTCACCAACGCCAAGGAAGCCGCGGCGTTGATCCGACGCGAATATCGCCAGGGTTGGAAGCTGGCTTAGACCCAAGCCTGGTGTTGCTTAAATTAACGTTGAATTGAACGTCGAGCGTTGAGCAGTTTGAAAGTTTTCATGACATTTCGGCCAGGTGCCCCGGGGCGTGGGCGCTCCGCGCGCATCAGCCTGCTCTGGATCGTGCTGGGCGGGTTGACGGCGGCCAAAGGATTCGCCGGATCCACGCCAAAGGCATCGGCGCCCGCCGACGCTATCCGCCTGCTCAAAGCGGAGTGTTGGTTGTGTCATAACGAAGAGAAAAAGAAAGGCGGGTTGCAGCTAACGTCGCGCGAGGCACTCCTCAAAGGCGGCGACGATGGGAACGTGATCGAACTGCAAAAGCCAGACGCAAGCCGGCTCCTGCAGATGCTCCCACCGGAGGCCGATCCGCACATGCCCCCGAAGAAACAACTCTCCGAGGACCAGATCGGGCTGCTGCGCGCCTGGATTAAAGCGGGCGCATCCTGGGATGCTCAAGCCGCGTCCGAGGAACCCACGGTCAATCCGGTGGCATGGGGCGAACTGCCTGACTCCTATCGCCCCGCCCTGGCGTTGGCGATCAGCCCGGACGGCCAACGCCTCGCGCTCAGCCGGGGCGCGCAACTGGTAGTGCATGACCTGGCTCAAACCAACTTTCCCGTCGTGACCTTCTGGCGCGCGCACCGCGATCCGGTGCAAGCGCTGGCCTGGAGCGCAGATGGACGATGGCTGATCTCCGGAAGTCTGCGCAGCATAGTGTTTTGGGACGCCACGAATTACCTCCCGCGCCAACAAGTCACAGCGGGATTGATCGGACGCGTCTTAGCTATCCAAGCAGCCCCCGACGGCGTGCAGCTGGCTGTGGCGGACAGCCGGGCCGCTCAAGATGGTTATGTTCGCCTAGTGCGAGTGGCGGACGGGCGCATTGTTCGGTCCTGGAGGGCACACTCGGATTCCATCTTCGATTTGGATTTCAGCCGCGATGGCAAGCAGCTCGTGACGGCCGGCGGCGACAAATTGATCAAGATCTGGGACGTCGGCACGCAGAAGGAAACAGCGCGTCTGGAAGGGCACTCCGCCCTGGTCCTGGGTGTCGCCTTCAATACCAACGCCACCCAAGTCCTCAGCGGCGGCGCCGACAAGCAGCTCAAGGTCTGGGATATTGCCACGCGCGAGAAAATCATCAGCCTGGGCCAGCACACCGCGGCCATCACGGCGGTGAAATGGCCCGGTGACGGCAGCAAGGTGGTGGCGTTGCGCGAAGGCGGACCGCTGCTGACTTACAGCAATCTCAAGGCGCACAGCGGCGAACAGAGTTCCGCCTCGGGTGACGAACGCAAATTGGGCGAGGCCGGGGACACAGCGGTCTCGTTGGCCGCCACGGCCGACCTGAAAATCCTGGTCGCAGGCAACCAGGCCGGGTTGGTGCAAGTCTGGAACAACGACGGGAAGTTACTGGCCACGTTGGAGCCGCCGGCCGGCCCGCTGCAGCCCTGGGTGTCGAGTTCGGGATTCGCGGCTCAGACTTCACCGGCTGCTCCTACCCCGAATTCCCTGAAGGCAGCCACGCCGGGAACGCCGTCTCCACCCGACCGCCCAACCAACCGGCGCGTGGCGATCCGGCGCGATGGATGGCCGGACGATTCGGGCCGCGCCCGGTCGTTAGCCGCCGAACCTGTCGTCCTGCGGTTGACCGCGGATGCCCCCGAGCGCGAGTTTCGGATCACGGCGCGGATGCAGGACGATTTCGAACAGGACGTCACGGAGACCGCCCGCTTTTCCTGGACGCGTCCGGCTCCCTTCATCGTGGCCGGCCCAGGTCGAATCCGCGCACTGGAGTCCGGGCAGGGCGTGCTGACGGCGCATTTTGGGGGAAAAGAGATTTCGATTGCTGTGACTGTGGAGCCGCCATCGATTGAGCCGGGCGCCGCCACGCCCGTAAGTTTCGTGCGGGATGTCCTGCCGGCCCTCAGCCGCGCGGGCTGCAACGCGGGAGCGTGTCACGCCAAGCCGGAAGGTCAGAATGGTTTCAAGCTTTCCGTGTTCTCCTATGATCCGAAGACAGACTACGCGGAGATTGTGAAGGAAGCCAGGGGCCGCCGCGTGTTTCCCGCTGCGCCCGAAGAAAGTTTGTTGCTGAACAAACCGCTGACCCGCATTCCGCATGAAGGCGGCCAGCGATTCGAGCCCGGTTCGGAGACACATCAGTTATTGGTGCGCTGGATGCAAGCGGGGATGCTTTACGCGCGAACCAACGAGCCGGCGCTCGAACGGATCACGGTGTTTCCCAAAGAACGCCGGTACCGCAAGGGCGCCACCCAAAGGCTGCTGGTCCGCGCCCATTATGCGGACGGCACGCTCCGCGATGTCACCCGCCTGGCCAGTTACGCCGAGAACGACAAGGAGATCGCCAAAGTGGATGAAAATGGCGTGGTCCGAATCGGTTCCTTGACAGCTCAAGGCGTCGTCGTGGCGCGTTACATGGGGTTCGTCGCCGACGCCCAGATTCTCGTGCCGGCCGATCGGCAGCTTCCGGAGGACTTGTACGAAGCTTGGCCGCGCCACAATTTTATCGACGATTTCGCGGCCGCCCATTTCCAGCAACTCGGGTTGTTTCCATCAGACTTGTGCACGGACGCCGAATTCCTGCGCCGGGCGAAGCTGGATGCGGTGGGACTGCTCCCCACTGCGGAAGAGGTGCGCGCTTTTCTGGCGGACCCGGCCCCGGACAAGCGTCGGCGGGTCATCAAACAGCTCGTGGATGAGCCGGCCTACGCGGATTACTGGGCCAACAAATGGGCGGACTTGCTGCGGCCCAATCCGGACCGGGTGGGAGTGAAAAGCGTTTTTACGCTCGACCAATGGTTGCGGGAATGTTTCCGAAGGAACGAGCCGTACGACGAGTTTGTGCGCGACATTCTGCTGGCAGAAGGCAGCAACCACCGTGACGGACCGGCCGTGATTTACCGCGACCGGCGCGAACCGGCTGAGCTTACCACCATGTTCAGTCAGCTCTTTTTGGGCACCCGTTTGGAGTGCGCCAAGTGCCATCATCATCCCAATGAAAGATGGGGGCAGGAAGATTTCTATCAGTTCGCCGCCTTCTTCGGGCCCGTCAAACAAAAAGGGGCCGGCTTGTCTCCGCCCATCTCCGCCGGCACCGAGACGTTCTATTTTGCCCCGGGCGGCACGGTCAGCCATCCGGTAACCGGCGCAATCATGAAACCGCGCGCGCCGGACGGGCCGATGGTGCCGGAAAGCGATCGGGTCGACCCACGGCAAGCCTTGGCGGATTGGTTGGTCGCCCCCGATAATCCATTCTTCGCCAAGGCGGCCGCCAACCGGGTCTGGGCGGTTTTCTTTGGACGCGGCCTGGTGGAGCCCGTGGACGATTTCCGCGTCTCGAACCCGTGCGTCAACCCACCTTTGCTGGATGCCTTGGCCGCGCAATTCCGGCAGAACCGTTATGACCTCAAAAGCCTGCTGCGCACCATCATGGAATCGCGCCTGTACCAGTTGAGCAGCACGCCGAACGCATCCAACCTGGGCGACACGCGCAATTTCTCGCGCGCTTATCGAAGGCGTTTGCCGGCGGAGGTGCTGTGCGACGCGCTCAGCGACGCCACCGGTGTTCCGGACAAGTTCGCCGCCACTCCGATTGGAACGCGGGCCACGCAAACCTGGAGCTACAAGATCCAATCGCATTTCCTGGACGCTTTCGGGCGGCCCAATTCCAGCAGTGATTGTCCGTGCGAACGTGATACCCACATGAGCGTGGTGCAATCTTTGCATCTCATGAATGCCCAGGGATTGCAGGCCAAACTCACCGACGCCAGCGGACACGCCCGGCAACTGGCGGATAGCGCCCGGTCGGTTCCGGAAATCATCACTGAGATCTACCTCGCCACCTTAAGCCGATTCCCCACCGCCGAAGAGTCGGAAGCGGCCGCCGCCGCGTTTCACGAGCAGAACGCCACCCGCCGCACCGCGACGGAAGACATTTTCTGGGCGTTACTCAACTCGCCGGAGTTTGTGTTCAATCACTGATGGGTTCCGGTTCCCGGTTCCCGGTTCCCGGTTCCTGGTTCTTGGTTCTTGGTTCTTGGTTCTTGGATTCTGGTTGCTGGCTTTGGATCCCTCCGCTACTGAGAAACTGCGCGCGGCGCCAATGAGCACCGCAGGCTGACTCTCGATGGCTGGCAAACCTGACCTTGAACTGGAGGAGGCATTCGCCCAACGGCGAATGAGCCGCGACATTTTCTGGCGGCTTACTTCTTATCTGAAGCCGTATCGGGTGGTGTTCATCCTGAATCTGGTGTTCACCCTGTTGGCCACGGCCTCGCAGCTCTTAGGACCGAAGTTCATCCAGATCGGCGTGGATCGTTATCTCACGCACTGGACAAACGCGACGGAGGCGTATCGCGGCATTCTGATCGTCAGCGGACTGTACCTCGTCAACTTGTTGCTTGGCTGGACGCTTTCGGTTGCCCAGGTCAAGAGCGCGATCCGCGTGGGACAAGGGGCCATGAACGACCTGCGCATGGCGGTCTTCGAGCATATCCAGCGGCTTTCCCTGAACTACTTCGACAAAACCCATCAAGGTCGCATCATCGCGCGCGCGGATACCGACATCGATTCGCTGGATCGGATCATGACGTGGGGCGCGAATCAAATGTTGTCGAGCCTGCTGACGTTGGTCGGGGTGGTCATGCTGATGTTGCAATATGACTGGCGGCTTTGCCTGGCGGTGAGCGTGGTGTTGCCGCCCTTGTTTGTCGCCACACGGATCTTTCATGCCTACGGCCTGCGCGCCCATCGGAAGGTGCGCGCGCAGACGTCGCGATTAACCGCCGCGATGGCCGAGAACATCGCCGGCGTGCGGGTGGTGCAGGCGTTCTCGCGGGAATCGGAGAACCTGGAACGGTTCCAGCAGTTGCACGAGACTCACAATCAACTGGCGCTGGCAGCGGCTCGCGTTTTTCACACCTACATGCCGTTTCTCGGTCTGATGGCGGGGGTCGGCAGTGTCATCATCCTCGGTTATGGCGGAACGCTGGTCATGAAGGGAGAGATCACCGTCGGAGAACTGGCCGCGTTCGTTCTTTATCTGGGCATGTTCTTCGGGCCCATCCAGACCATGGGCGATCTCTACAACGCCGTGCTCTCGACCGCCGCCAGCGCCGAACGCGTCTTCCAACTGTTGGATACGCCCCCCCAAGTGCGCGACCAGCCCGGCGCCGAGCCGTTGCCCGGCATCCGGGGCCATGTCGTCTTTGAAGACGTGTGGTTCCGCTACGACACGACCCCTCGCGAAACCTGGGTCCTTAAACACATCACGTTTGAAGCGAAACCCGGCGAAACCGTGGCTCTGGTCGGTCACACCGGATCAGGTAAAACCAGCATCATCAGTTTGATCGCCCGTTTTTATGAGCCGCAACGCGGTCGCGTGCTCATGGACGGCATCGATCTGCAAGCGGCGACGGTCGAGTCGTTGCATCAACAAATCGGGATCGTCACCCAGGAAAACTTTTTGTTCACCGGCACCGTCCTGGAAAATCTCAAGTTCGGCCGACCGGGAGCCACGGACGAGGAAGTGATGGAAGCGGCCCGGACCTTGGGGACACATGAGTTGATCCTGAGATTTGCCGAGGGTTATCAAACCAAAGTGGGTGAGCGCGGCGGGAACTTCAGCGCCGGCGAGAGGCAGTTGCTCACCTTCACGCGCGCCATGGTGGCCCGACCTCGCGTCTTGATCCTGGATGAGGCCACCAGCGCGGTGGACGCCCAAACCGAACAAACCATCCAACACGCGCTGGAGCGATTGTTCGCTCGCCGGACCTGTTTCGTCGTGGCCCACCGATTGTCGACCGTCCGGCACGCCCACCGCATCCTGGTGCTCAGCCAGGGCGAAATCATCGAGCAAGGAACCCACCAGCAATTGCTGGCCGCCGGCGGCCACTACGCGCGGCTCCATGACGAATTCGTGCGCGAATAACCCGCGGATGGGCGCGGATGGAGCCACCACCTGTCACACTTTGCAAAGTGTGAACATGAGTCGGGGCTTAGGAGTCGCTGCTTTCAAGCCTCGTGGCCAACATCAGCCTCGCTCGCCTACGCCCACCTCCACCCCCGCCCATCCGGGGAGAGTGCAATTGGAATTGGGCTTAGGAGCCGCTGCTTTTAAACCTCGTGGCCAACATCAGTCTCGCTCATCCCTATCTGCGCCAAGCTGCGGGCCCACCTCCCATCTGTAGGGCCATCCGCGGACGTCCTTGCCTGATTGGGCGACCTGAGGAAAAATGGCGGTCATGACGCACGCGCAAGCCCAGGCACGCCACGCGGAGTTGGCCGGGGAGATCCGGCAGCATGATCATCTTTATTACGTCGAGGCGCGCCCGGTCATCACCGACCGGGGATATGATCTTCTTTATCACGAGCTGTTGGAATTAGAGCAGCAGTTCCCCGACCTGGCGGGGGCAGATTCGCCAACCCAACGCGTGGGGGGGCGTCCCCTCAGCGAATTTAAGCCGAGCCAACATCTGGTGCCGATGATGAGCCTCGACAACACGTATTCGCCTGAGGAAGTGCGGGAGTTCGTGGCGCGCGTGCAGCGGTTGTTGCCGGACCAAACCCTGGACTGGGTGGTGGAACCCAAGATCGATGGGGTGGCCATCAATTTGCGCTACGAAAATGGCGCGTTCACGGTCGGCGCCACGCGCGGCGATGGCACGACGGGCGATGATATCACTGCCAACCTGAAAACCATTCGCAGCATCCCGCTGCGGTTGAGAGGCACGGACGTGCCGAAGGTGATGGAAGTGCGTGGGGAGGTGTATTTCAATAAGGCGATTTTCGCGCGCGTGAATGCCGAACGCGTGGCGGCCGGCGAGGAACCCTTCGCCAACCCGCGCAACGCCGCCGCCGGTTCCCTCAAACAGCTCGACTCCACCCTCGTCGCCAAACGCCGCCTCGATATCGTCCTCTATGGAACCGGCCGCTGGGACGGTGGACAACCGCCGGCCACGCAGTTGGAGTTGCTGGACCGGCTCAAAACGCTCGGCTTCAAAGGGCCCGACAAACATTGGTTCTGCCGCACCGCCGAGGAACTGCTTCAGGCCATCGAGGAACTGGACGCCATTCGCGATCAGTTCAGCTATGAAACAGACGGCGCGGTGATCAAGTTAAACTCGATCGCGCAGCGAGCCAAAGCGGGCGTCACCTCCAAAGCGCCGCGCTGGGGCATGGCCTACAAATACGCGCCCGAACAAGCGGAAACCAAGCTCAAGTCCATCACCATCCAGGTCGGGCGCACCGGCAAGCTCACGCCGGTGGCCGAACTCGAGCCGGTCCTGCTAGCCGGCACCACCGTGAAACGGGCCACCCTCCATAACGAAGATCAAATTCGGCGGCTGGACGCGCGCGTGGGCGACGTCGTTCTGATCCAGAAAGCGGGCGAGATTATCCCGGAGGTTGTCCGCGTCGTAACCGCCCGCCGCACCGGCCAGGAGCAAACGTTCCATTTTCCAAAAACATGTCCCGAGTGCGGTTCCCAGGTCACCAAAGGCAAAGCAGCCGAGGGCGAAGCGGCGGAATGGCGTTGTGCCAACGCCGATTGCCCCGCCCAGGTGCGCGGCCGGATCGAACATTGGTGCGGACGCGGCGCCATGGACATCGAAGGAGGCGGCGAAGTGTTGGCCGCCCAATTGGTCACGAGCGGCCTGGTGCGGGACGTGGCGGATCTTTACCGGCTGACCCTGGCGGAAGTGTCCGGCCTGGAACGCATTGGCACCAAGTCCGCCCAGAACTTTCTGGACGGCGTGCAGGCCAGCAAGACGCGCGACGCCTGGCGTTTGCTGTTTGGGCTCGGCATTTTGCATGTCGGCGCCGGCGTGGCCAAAGCGGCCATGCGCAGCTTCGCCAACATCGATGACCTGTTCGCTGCCAGTGTGGATCAACTCGCCGAAGTGGAAGATGTGGGGACCGTGATCGCCGAGAGCATCACCCAATGGCACGGCGACGAACGGAACCGGAAATCGATCGAGCACCTGCGTCAGGCCGGGTTGAACTTCGCTTCCTCATTGTATGCGGCGTCCGCGGCCGTGGGCCCCTTCTCGGGCAAAACGTTCGTGCTGACCGGCACCCTGCCGTCGCTTACCCGTGAAGAAGCCACTGCGCGCATCGAAGCGCGCGGAGGCAAAGTAAGCGGCAGTGTCAGCAAGAAATCAGATTATGTCCTGGCCGGTGAAGAAGCGGGATCGAAACTCGACAAAGCCCGCAAGCTCGGAGTCAAGATTATTGACGAAGCGGAGTTCACCCGTATGTGCGGCTGAGGGTTCCCGGTTCAGGGTTCAGGGTTCCCGGTTCAGGGTCAGGGTTCCCGGTTCAGGGTTCAGCGCAGTCAACGCTTCACCCTCTCCCCTCAACGGGGAGAGGGCGGGGTGAGGGGTGAGAACGAGCGTTGTGGGCTGAAGCGGGATCGGGATCTTCTTCGCGATGCGAGAGAAAGAAATGGTCCAAAAGTTGAATTGAACTTTCGATCAATAAACGGCAGCAGAATGCTCGCGAAATCTCATCCACAAGTTTCTCCGGAACGAGCGTTGCCTCCCGTTCTCAACCCTCACCCTTTCCCTCTCCCCGTTGAGGCCGTTGAGGGGAGAGGGTGATCGCGTATGGATGAGCCATTCCCATTGCCCATCGAGAACGTGCTGGATTTGCACGCCTTCCGCCCTCAGGACGTAAAGGAAGTTCTGTTGGAATACCTGCGGGTCTGTCGGGAGAAAGGGATCCTGGAAGTCCGCGTGGTGCACGGCAAAGGCATCGGGCAACTGCGCCAGACCGTGCACGCGGCGCTGCGCAACCTTCCGGAGGTCGAGTCTTTCGCGCTGGCCGGCGAAGCGTACGGCGGCAGCGGCGCGACATTTGTCCGGCTCAAGCCTATGAACACATCCGATGGGAGCTATGCAGGATCCTGAGCATTTGATGAAGGCGTTTTTTCGAGCGCGGACACAGGTGCGCCGGGCTGCGTGGCACCGCATGAAACGGTCGATCGACGGTTCATGGCTGAACCCTGTTGGTTGCTGCAAGAACATTCTCCCTTGCTTTCGATCATCCCGAACGAGCCAGAAAAGATCGAGGAAGTGCTGAGATCCGCCTTCACCTCAGATTTGGCAGCTTGAACTCTGTCGGTTCGAACGTCATGCTGCGGGCGTTTCCGAGAACAAACTCGTTCATCCTGCATCTTATGAGTGCTGAAGCACGCGTCGCTGAATTGAAACTCGAACTGCCGCCCGCTCCGAAACCTGTGGCGGTCTACAAACCATTAGTCGTCGTGGGCAACCTGGCTTATGTGTCGGGCCACGGACCGATCAAAGCCGACAAAACGTTGATCTGCGGACGGGTTGGGGCCGAACTGGACATGGCCGCGGGCAAGCAAGCCGCGCGACAGGTTGGCCTGGCCATTCTGGCCACGCTGCGGTCGGAGCTGGGCAGCCTCGATCGCGTGAAGCGGCTGATCAAAGTGCTGGGCATGGTGAACAGCACACCGGCCTTCCTCGATCATCCCGCCGTGATTAACGGCTGCAGCGAGTTGTTCGCTGAAATCTGGGGCAAGGAAAGCGGGATTGGCGCCCGCAGTGCCGTGGGGATGGGTTCCTTGCCTGGAAATATTGCGGTGGAAATTGAAGCCATCTTCGAACTGGCCTAGGCCATGGACACGAAACCGCCGGAGCCGGCCTGGTTCGCGGTGTCGAACAGTGCCGAGGTGCCTTCGCCCTCGCTCCTGGTCTATCCCGAACGAGTGGAGAAAAACTTGCGGCGCATGCTCGACGCCGTCGGCGAACCCGAACGGTTGCGTCCGCACATGAAGACCCACAAGATGCCGGAGCTGATCCGGCTCCAAGTAGCCCGGGGCATCTCCAAGTTCAAATGCGCCACGGTGGCTGAGGCCGAAATGACTGCGGCCAGCGGGGCGACGGACGTGTTGCTGGCGTACCAAATGGTGGGACCGAACGTGGAACGGTTTCTTCAATTGCAACGGAAATTTCCCGGCACCCGCTTCAGCACTATTGCCGATGACGAAGGGGCGGTGCGCACGTTGTCGAAGGCAGCCGCCGCCGGCGGACACCGGGAACGAGTGGAAATCTTGCTCGATGTGGACTGCGGCCAACATCGTTGCGGCATCGAACCAGGAGCGGCGGCCGGCGCGTTATATCAACTTCTCTCGACGCTGCCCGGCCTGGCCAACGGTGGCTTGCATGTTTACGACGGGCATATCCACGATTCCGAAGTGGCCACGCGCACGAAACGGTGTGACGACGATTATGCGCCAGTCGCACGGTTTCGCCGCGAATTGATCGATGCTGGACACTTGGTGCCGCGCACCGTGGCCGGCGGCACGCCAACGTTCCCGATGCACGCCCGGCGGCCTGAAGTCGAATGCAGCCCGGGAACCTGCGTGCTGTGGGATGCCGGCTATTCCACCAAGCTGCCTGACCTCGATTTTTTGGTGGCGGCCACCGTCTTGACGCGCGTGATCAGCAAGCCGGGCGGGAACCGGCTTTGCCTGGATCTCGGTCACAAGGCGGTGGCGGCAGAGAACCCGCATCCGCGTGTGCTTTTTCCCCAATTGCCGGACGCTCAAGCGGTGACTCATAGCGAGGAGCATCTGGTGCTGGAGACAGCGCAAGCCGGGGAGTTCGGTGTGGGCGATTGTCTCTATGGGATTCCGTGGCATATCTGCCCGACGGTGGCATTGCATTCGACGGCGGTGATCATCCGCCAGGGGCGGGCGGACGCGCGCTGGGCAGTGGCGGGCCGGGAGCGAGTGTTGAGTGTGTAAGCTTTCCGGCCATTCTCCGTTCGCCGTGTCCGACTGGTCCATCCCGTCCGACTGGTCCGACCAGCAAGATCGCGATGTCGCCCCCAACTAATCCTCAACTTGCAGGACTGAGTTCGCAGGCGCTCCTGATCCTGGTGCTGGCGGCGGTGCTTGGTTTGATCGTTTTGGTGGCGCGCTTCAAGGTGCATGCGTTCCTCGCGTTGATCCTGGCCTCGTTGTTCATGGGGTTGGTTTCAGGGATGCCATTGCCGGCGATCGCAAAATCTTTTCAGGAAGGAGTCGGCAACACCTTGGGATTCATTGCGGTGGTGGTGGGTCTGGGCACGATGTTGGGCAAGATGCTCGCCGAATCCGGCGGGGCGGAGGTGGTGGCAGGAACATTCATCCGGTTATTGGGTCCCGGGCGTCTGCATTGGACGATGATGCTGGTAGCGTTCATCGTGGGCATGCCGGTGTTCTTCGGCGTGGGGTTGGTTTTGCTCATGCCCGTGTTGCTCACCTTGATTCGGGAGACGCGGGGTCCTCTGCTGTTTCTCGGAATACCCATGGCGGCGGGCCTCGCCGTGTCGCACGGATTGGTGCCGCCCCATCCGGGACCGATGCTCGCGATCGGGACCCTCCATGCGGACGTGGGGAAAACCATTCTCTTCTCCATCGGGATCGGGCTGCCTGTGGCGATCCTGGCCGGCCCTTTGTTTGGCCGGTTCATCGCATCCCGGGTTCGGCTCAGCGAACATAACCTGGCGGAGCGTCTGGCTCCGGCGGTGACCCGTTCGCAACGGCCGGGGTTTGCGTTGACGCTCTTCACCATTATCCTGCCGGTGTTACTGATGTTGCTGGCGACGCTGGCCGAACTGGGGCTGGATCGGGCGCATCCGCTCCGGTCTTGGGCAGCGTTGCTGGGCTCGCCGCTCGTGGCCCTGCTTTTGGCGGTGTTGTTCTCTTTTTACTCGTTCGGGTTTCGCGCCGGATTTAAGCGTCAGGAGATCCTCAAATTCATGGAGGACTGTGTCGGGCCGGCGGCGGGGATCTTGCTGGTGGTGGGCGCGGGAGGCGGATTCAGCAAGGTTTTGGAACATAGCGGAGCCGCCGACGCGATCGCTTCGATGGTAAAAGGGTTGAACCTCTCTCCGCTCTTGTTGGGATGGTTGGTGGCGGCGCTCATCCGCATGGCGGTGGGGTCGGCGACCGTGGCTATCACGTTGACAGCAGGGATCATGGCGTCGGTGGCCGCGGCTCAGCCGACGACGCGGCCAGAGCTGCTGGTTCTGGCGATGGGCGCCGGGTCCACCTTCCTTTCGCATCTCAATGATGGCGGCTTCTGGCTCGTGAAGGAATACTACGGTTTGACGGTTCCGGAGACGTTAAAGACATGGACGGTGATGGTGAGTTTGATCTCGGTGACGGGCCTGCTGCTTGTGCTGCTGGTGAACTGGTTGCTGGTTGCTGGTTCCTAGTTCCTGGTTGCTAGTTCCTGGTTGCTGGTTGCTG
>Ga0247664_1000151_pt1 | contig 17549 bp, 10 predicted proteins | sample CNK05_metaG_FD_182715 | JGI IMG/M metagenome (GOLD analysis project Ga0247664, IMG submission 182715) | Soil microbial communities from Purdue University Martell Research Forest, Indiana, United States - CNK05 | ecosystem: Environmental > Terrestrial > Soil > Temperate forest > Bulk soil...
AAAGAGGTTCGTCCTGTCGGAGGCGATATTGAGGAAGAGCCAGCCCTCCCCACCAACGCCGCCGCCCACAGGCATCCAATTGGTTTGAACCAATTGCCCAAGGTGAAGGGGCGCTTGCATGGTGGGCATATACAAGGCACCGGCCGCATAAATCTTTTCCTGAGCGAACGCAATCAGGGTGGGGCTGATTACCTGAGCAATCCGAGTGGGCGCAAGGACCGACCAAGCCTGCCCATCCCATCTCGCGAGTGCGGCCGTCGCATAGATCCCGCCGGAATCAGGCAAGAACTCCGCGTAGACCTCTCCGCCATGAACCAGCAGCGACTCCGGAACCGCGTCCCGATAACCTGCCGGCGCGCCGAGCGCGGTCCACGTGCGGCCATCCCAGCGCACGAGTCCACTGGGTTGACTCAATTGCCTGCGATTGGCGGCAAAGTAGATGGCTTCGTCCGTGGCAACCGCCGCCGCCACGGACGCATCGAGGCCGGGTTGAACCGCTGTCCAACGCCTACCGTCCCAGCCTGCGACACCCGGCGCGCTCACGCCGCCGATCCGGTCGAAATAACCAACGGCGTAGAGTGCACCACCAAACTCCACCAAGCTCTGGATAGGACCGTTGGCTCCAGGCAGATCGAAGCGGGGATCCAACCATCCTGCATGAACCTTGGCCGCACCTGGCCACAGCAGGCATAAGACAAGCCAACGGACCGCATTTCGGCAGGCCATGCCCGGATGGTGAATTCGTCCAGCCCCGCACGCCAGCAAACCCTCCGGGCGTGACGATCTGGCGCGTGTGATGCATGAGTTCAGCGTTTTCATAGGCAAGTCGGTTGGTCCAATTTCAATCCGCGTTCGCCAGGTCTCTATCAGGTACAAAAAGAACGACTGATAAAGGTTACAGCTCTTCCGTGGCGAGGGAAACGTCAAGCTCACGGCACCAAGGCCGGGTCCCGGCACCAGATCACTTCGGTCGGCGGAAAAATCCCTCGGCCGCGAAAGACGCTGTTGGGATCCATTTCCACGACATCCTTGCCAGCCATGGTCAGCACATGCCCGGCGACGAAAAGAATATTTCCGGCGCCGCTGTGGCGGCCGGAGAATTCGCTGGCGCAGGCTTTGGGTTGGCCGGCGTAGGCGGGTTGAAAGGCGCAAAGTTGTTCCTCGCCGGGAATTCCGTTATCGAGGAAAAGCGCGGTTCGCTCGGGGTCCTTGATTTCGCCGAGCTTGCACCCCCAGGAACCACCGGACAGTGGAAATGGGGATGGCTCGGAACGATCTTCAAAATCACGCATGAGCTTGGAATTGATGGCGAGCGAAAAGTTGGGATAAGTGGCCGCAACCGCCGAAAAGCGGGCCCTCGGGCAATGAAATACTCTTCCGGCCGAATAGAAGTCCTGTTGTGAGGATGGCGTCTGAGCGTAGTACGCCATGGTGGGGACACCCGCCGTTTCGGCGAGGGCATTGTACCATACGTCACGATTGGAGGCGGCCGAGGTTGTTTCCCAGCTGTTGATGCCGTCTAGCGCCGTCTCACGCGGCAGTTCATCTTCGCAGTCGTGGGCATAGAGATAGGCCGCGAGGCCCCATTGTTTCAGGTTGTTCATGCAGGTAATGCGGTGCGTCGCCATTTTGGCGTGGGTGAGGCCTCCCATGATCAGTGCCGCCAGAATGACCACGATGGCGATGACGACCAACAATTCCAGGAGTGTGAACGCGAGACCGGGCGAAGTTCTCGAACGCGTTTCGGTCCGCTCGGCCTCATTCATGATCCGATCAGTTTTCATCGAAGAGCGATTCCACCGCCAATTTCTCACGCAGATCCGAAAAGTTTTTGTCGGTGCACAACTCGAAGCCACTCGGATGGCTCCGAAAGGCTTGCAGAATGAGCGGGTCTCTCAGGCTGGTCATGGCATGCTGAAAAGTCGTGGCGGCCGACGCGGGGAGCTGGCTTTGACCGACCAGGAGAGGGTCGGTGTCTGGGAACCGTTCCAGCATGGTGAGCCGGTGTTTGGCGGCGACCTGCACGAATCGTTGTTCCGTGACAACGGCCGCGTCGTAAATCCCGTCGAGGACCGCTTGGACCGGAGTCATCTCACTGAAGGGGTTGCCTAAGTCAGCCGCGCGGGTTCCTGAGCTTGCGTTTCGTGGCAGGTCCACGTCGTTATCCACACAGCGGTATTTCGAGAGATCGCGGGCGCGGATCCCGGCTTCAACGAGATGGATTTTGGCCCAGGAGGTCAGGGTGGAGTCAGCCAGGCCGAAGAGGAAGGATCTCCCACGCAGATCGGCAAGGGTCTTGATGCCGGTGTCAGCGCGCGTGAAGATCACCGCGGATTCGCCCCTCAAAGCGCCAGGCCCGGACGAAGGAGCAATAAGCACCAACGGCTGGATTCCCGGGGCTTGTTTTTTTGCCTGCACGTACTCCCGCACGTTCATTTGCAGGAAGTCCACTTCGCCGGCGAGCAGATCGGCCGCGGCGCGCGCGCGGGTTTTGTAAAGTCGCAAGTCGATGCGGGTGGGGGTTTGAGCGAGCGTGGTCATGCGTTGCCCGATGTACTCAACCAGAGGCGCCGCACCTAATACCCGGTCCAACGGATTCCCTTCGCAAACAAATGCGATGGTAAAACGTTTCTCGCCGGCACGCAGGCGCGCCGGTTCCATGCCGGCCATGGCCGAAAGCGTTTCGGACTTGATCGCGAAGAATGGGTTTGGCGCAGCCCAGATCTCCTGGAGCTGACGCGCGGTTTCCGTCCGAAGGATGGCCAGCGCAATGGATTTTCGGTTTTTCTCCTCGCCAGCCTTGGCCAAAAGCACCAGCGTCAGAGCCATGCCCAGGGCCAGCGAGATAACCAAGGTGGCCAACGCCGGATTTCGCACCGTCCAGCGGCGCAAACGAATAATGGGGCCGGCCCGCCGGGCCAGGATGGGTTCACGCCGCTGCCAGCGTTCCAGATCTTCCGCAAACTCCACGGCCGACTGGTAGCGTCGGGCCGGATCCTTATCGAGGCACTTCAGGCAGATGGTGGCCAGATCCTGGTTGACCGATGCGTTGACCAGCGTGGGATTCACCGGCTCCTGTCCGGCCACCTGACGCAGGACATCGATGGGTGTTGGTCCCTCGAAGGGTGGCCGTCCGGTCAAGAGTTCATAAAGAATCGCGCCCAGACTGTAAAGGTCGGCCGAGCGGCCAATGGGTTTGCCTGCGGCCTGCTCCGGCGCCATGTAACCTGGCGTGCCCAGTAATTCCGCCGTCTGGGTCAGCGCCGTTTCCTCATCCACCATTTTCGCAATGCCAAAATCGGTCAGGCTTGGGGTGTCCTCCTGGTCGAGAAGGATGTTGCTCGGCTTCAGATCGCGATGAAGCACTCCGTGCTCATGCGCATAATGAACGGCGCGGGCCACGGTCGCCATCAGTCGGGCGATCTTGATCTGGCCCAGACCGGGCTTGGCCAATGCCGACCCCTCGGAAGCCTGCGAACTCAACAAGGCAAAATCGCGAAGACGCTTGGCCAGACTGGCGCCGGCCACCAACCGCATCACCAAAAACGGATTCGTTTCATGCTCCCCCACTTCATAAATTGGGACGATGTTCGCATGATCCAGCTTGGCGGCAGTCTCTGCTTCGCGGCGAAATCGGGCCAGGGCCGCCGGAGACGCCAGTTCCCCGACCCGAATCATTTTCACCGCGACAATCCGATTCAGCGAGACTTGGCGGGCTCGATAAACAATTCCCATTCCACCGCGTCCGATTTGTTCCAGGACTTCATACCCTTCCAGCCCCAATTTGCTCCCCGCGCGCACACCCGAATCCGGAAGCCCGCTGTCGTCACTGTCCAGGGCGTGGCAAGAAAGCCCAAGGTCCAGTAAACACTTGGGGCACTGGCGAAAAGAAACGTCCGCCTGGATTTCCCCGCCGCAGGATGGGCAGCTTAAGGCCTTGAGCATGGATGCGCTCGCACTCATGTGTTCATTACGTGTACAACAGCAATTAGCTTCCGGAGTTACACACACACATCCGACCCGGTCCTACCCGAGGTGCCCGAGCGCCCAACCAGTCCCCTCGACCCCGTTTAACTCAGGGCCGAAAAGAGCTGGCGGATTTCGTCGTCAACTTCTTCCGGGTTTGCCACCGTTCTCTCAATCTGCCCTCGGACAAGTTCGCCAAAGCGCCGGCGGAGTCGATGAACGGTCACTTTCACTGCGCCCTCGCTGATGTTCAGTTCGGTTGCAATTTCGTGATAAGGCTTTCCCGCGTTGTCGCCCGTGAGATAATCCTTTAATTTTTCAAACACTTCCCCTTTTCGAGCGGCAATGCACTCGTTGCGAAGCTGGTTCATGACCCGCTCCAAAAGGATTAAAGCCCAACGACGATTAAAAATTGTTTCTGGGGTCAGGTGGTCGCACGGTTCGAGGGCGATCCGATCCTCGGGCTTGAGTCCGTCCCAGGAAATGAACACGTGTTGGCCGCCGCGTTTGAGGGCGTGTGTCTTGTGCCATTCATTATCCAGAAAGTGTTTCAGCGATGCCAGCAGGAAGGAACGAAAGCGCCCTTTCGAGGGAGCAACCCCCGCCAAACCGCGGTTCCCCAGAAGATGAGCGAAAAACGCCTGGATCAAGTCCTGGGCTTCATGAACCGCATGGCCACGTCGTCGGGTGTAGGCATACAGCGGAGGCCAATAAAGCTTGCAGAGCTTGACCAAGGCTTCTTCAGCCCCTTGGCCTGCTTTCAAGACCACGCTCCACTGCGTCGTCCCAAATCGTGCGGCTCCCGTAGGTGAGTCCTCGGATTGGCTCCGCGGTGATAACATAGAACACCCCATGCTACCCGAAAGGAGGATCAGAACAACTCCATATTGACCGAATCGGATGCGGCGCATCGGATCATGGGTAGTGGACACCTGCACATCGTGTGCTGACGTCGGCTGCTACCTGAGGGTCAGGTTCATGGGTAGCCTCCATCTGCTTATGCACACGCATTGGGACCATGAACCCACCAATCTGACGTAGCAGCCGAGGTAACGAGGCGCTGATCTTTTTTCCGACGAACGGGTTGGGGCAGAGTGAGCCTCCTGACGTCGGCTGCTACGGAGGGGAAGGTTCATGGGTAGCCTCCATCTGCTTTTGCACACGCATTGGGACCTTGAACCCTTCGTTCCCGAAGACGCCCCCGTGTTTCCGCTTTCCGCTTTCCCAGCTTCGCCCTACGGGCTGCGCCGTGGCAGGCCGCTTTCCGCTTTTCCCCCACGGTTCATGGAGAGACCGTCGCCGCTGGCTTGCCTCCGGCAACTTGAGCTGCCCCGGCCTAAAGTTGGGCTGGCGCGTTTTCTGTGGTTTAGCTCTGGCGCTAACTAACTTTGACTGTCGTGGACTATTTTTTAGTGCTGGGAGCTAAATCTTGGGATTGAGGATGGCGAGAAGGGATCACTTTAAGTGCGACCATTTTCGCAGCAGCCACTCGAGCGTCACCACTCCGAGCATAATCAAAAAATAAAGCGGGCTGGCCCACAGCTCGGCTTCCAGGGGCGAACGCACCCGTTCGGTTTTGGCGCTGATGGCGTCGGGCAACTTGTGGAGATCTTCTTCGCGAAAGAATTGGCCGCCGGTGAGGGACGCGAGGTCTTTGAGCAGCGGCTCGTTCATGGCCGTCTCCCCGAACTCGAACTTCGGTTCGGTGACATTAAAGTCGAGTTGGGTGGCGGGATCGCTTTCGATCTGGAACGCATAAGCGCCGGCGGCGGGCGCGACGAACTCGCCTCGGTACATGGCCGGCTGTTCGGGAACCGGGCGCAGGATCACTTCCGCGCGGGGGCCGCCATCTGATTTGAGTCCGAAGAATCCTTTGATGGCAGGCTCCTGGACGGGGTCGAAGCCGGCGCCGCTATAGAGCCGCGCGTAGATCCCGATGCGGTCGCCGGTGAAATAATTCTGGCGATCGCTGCTGAGCTGAGTGCGGCGGGAGACGCCCAGCAGCCGCTGCATGGAAACGCGTTGGGCGATTTGCCCCCAGATGGCCGTGTGATAGAAATCGCCGGCATTCTTGCGCCAACGCCAGAAGTTGTCTGACCCGATGAACAGCACCTGGCCCAAACCATATTGTTGCGCCGCCATCACGGGCATCTTGCCGAAACGCGATTCCCGGGCGGGGTCGGGGTCCACTAACAACACTTCGGCCGCGGGTTTGGGTCGCGACACCTTGGCCACCCAATAGAGCGGCGGGAGCTGCGACCACAGTTGCGCGTTCTCTTCCTCTTTGTCCGACAGACGCAACATGATGCTGGCCCGGCCGGCGGCGGTGAGTTGGAGTTTCACCGGTTTATCGGCCACGGGATCTTGAGCGGACTCGAGGGTGGGCGGGTCAAACTCAACCGGCAACAATTTGTCGAGCACCGTTCTGCGGTAGGTGGCGGGCATGAACCGTTTTCCGGCCAGAATGACGACGGCGCCGCCGAAGTCACTGACCAGTTTGTTGAGATTTTCCTGGTGCTGGGTGGTCAACACTTTCGGATCCAGATCGCCGAGAATCACCAGATCATAGCGAAATAGATCGTCGCGCCGGGACGGGAACTCGGGCAGGTACGGACTGTCCGGCACGCGGCTGATGGCTTTATCCCCTTCGACCAGGTAACACTTCAGCTCCACCCGCCGGTCGCGCAGAAACATGGCCTGCAAATAGCGAAACTCCCAACGCGGCGATTGATCCGCCAACAACACCTTGATCTTCGCATCGATCACCTTCAGCCGTTGGCTGCGCGAGTTGTTGTCTTTCACCGTCTCGTCCGGGCGCGGCTCCACGCTGGCCACCAGATCGAATTCGCCCAGCGTTTGCGGAGTGAACTTCAGCGCCACCACTTGCTCGGCGTCCGCGCCGAACGTGATCTCGCGCCGCGCCACCACCTGGTCGTTCAGCTTCAATTGCACCTCCGCCGTCTGGCCGGCCAATCCCTGGCCGCGCACGCGGACGGTGACCGGCACCTCGTCGCGCACAAAGCTCACTTCCTGGGCGAACAGATTCTGGACGATGATGTCGCGTGGGCTGGTGATGCCGACTCCATAGATAAACAGGGGCACGCGCTCCTGGGCAGCCAACGCCGCGGCTTCGCGCGGTTGGCTGCCGGAATTGTTGACGCCATCGGTGAACAACACCACCCCGGCCAGGGGCTGGCCGCGCTTGCGGTTCATCACCTCACGGACCGCATCGCCGATCGCGGTGGTCGGCGCGGTGGCCTCCAGTCGATCCACCCAATCAAAACGATTGGGGCCGCCCTCGGAAGGAGACGCGCTGTCGGACGTCGAGTTCGTGGCCGCTTTCGTCCCGCGCGCGGACAATTCGGATAAGCCGCGCCCGAAACTGAATGCGGCCAGATCAAATTCCTTGTCGAGCCGGGGCAATAGATTGAGCCGCTCGTTCTTCAACACGGCTTTGGCCAGATCGAGGCGAGACACCTGTTCCACCTCGCGCAGATGCGTGCGCTCCAGCGGTTGATTCAGTCCGTTCCTCGGATCGAGGAGATTCCTGGCCAAGGCGGCGCGCTTCTGGTCGGGTGCTTCCAAGCGCGGATCTTTAATCTGCATCGATGCACTGCCGTCCAGCAACAGCACCAGCACACGGCGCACGCTGCCTTCCACCGTAAACGCCAGCACGGGCCGCAACAGCAGAGCCAGCATCATGGCCAGGAATATCACCCGCAGCACGGTCAGCACACGCTTGCGCCACGGAGCCAGGGTCACCGGACTGACCTTGTAGAGCCACACGATCGCTGCCGCCGCCAACAGAACCAGAAATACGTACCAACCCATGGTCAAGCCGCCGCGTAGCTCGAGGGACGCGCCGGTCACCCGCACCACGTCGGCCGCCGGGACGTTGAGAAGTTTTAACAACAGATCCGTCACGAAATTATTTAGCGCGGCTGAACCATTGGCCCAGAAACGTTTCCAGCCCAGCCAGGATCAAGCAAAGCACCAAGATCGGCAGCCAGAACTCCACCCCTGTCCGGCCTTTCTCGACCAACCCCCGGAGCGACAGGCCCGGCGCCCAAGTCAAGACGCTGGCCACTTCCCGCAGAGTGCCCAATTGCGCGGCGCTCAGTTCATCCAGACTGGACTCGGCCGGCTCGGCTTGGGCAGCGAACTTCGCTTTGAACGGCGGATCGCCTACCGCAGCGTCGTAGACGCCGGCTTGATCAGTATCGTCGAACTTCAAGGTCGGCCAACCCTCAATCAACTCCACCCGTTCCAGATCCCGGGTCACTCCAGTCCGACGCGGTTTATGGAAAGTCGCATCCTGGTCCAGATAATCGTTGGGCACACGCCGGGTGAATGGTTCACCCACGCGTACGTTGAGGCCTTCGTCTTGCCGGGCCACGACCGATCCCAGCGCCCGATGGATCAGCGGGACGAAAGCAAGCCGGACCGGAAGGTCATTCCAGGCCGTGTCCGCGGTGCTGCTGAATTGGACAACCCGGCCCAGGCCCCAGGCGCGTTCCATCATGGCCGGACTGCCGTCGTTATACTTCGCGATGATCTGAGGGGGCCCCGCCTCCTGGCCGGCCGTGCGGCCCGTTCCCGCGGACGACCCGCGTCCGGAGGAGCCTTGCGCCGGCAGATCGGTTTTGCCCGGGGAGGTAGCAGGTCCGGGCGTCGGGCCCGTCCACGGCAGCGGTTTCATTTGCAGGCGCGTAAAGAACCGCGCACTGGCCAGGCGCCCGGCTCCCGGGTCGTTCCAAAGGCTGACAATGGGATGTTCGTAGTCTTTCTCCTGCAAGGTGACGAACTGATCGTCGCGATCGGGTTGACCGCGGTGCTCGCCCCATTCGGCCGGCAGGATGGCCAGGCGTTTGGCCAGTCTCTCATTGTAAAAGCCGGTGTTGACCCGCGCGCCCGGGAACACCATCAAGCCCCCGCCCCGCCGCAGATAATTCTCCAGATTACGCACGGTACTGTCATTGAAATCCGGCACGTTGGCCAGGATGACCGCATCGAAGTCATCCAAACGCGCCTGGGCCAACTCGACGCCCGTCACCACGCTGGGCTTGATGAAGTAATCGGCCACGTGGTCAGCCGAGACCGGCACCAGGGCGTTCTTCAGGAAAAAGACCTCGCTCTCGCGCATTTCCGTGCCGGGCTCGCCATCGACCAGCAGCACTTTCACTTCGCGAATGGCCCGCACGACCAGGCCGCGTGTGTCATCCGCCGCCAAACGATCCTCAGGGATGCGAGCGGTCAGACTGTGAAATCCTTCCGTCCGCAATTTGGCAAACAACGTGACGGTTTTGCTGGCTCCGGCCGGCAGGGAGTCGAGGGTAAACTCGTCGCTGGGCGGGTCGTTATCGACGCTCAAGCCGACGCGCACATTGCGCACTTCTTCTTTTCCGTAATTGGTCACGCGGGCCTCGAACCGGAGGGATTGGCCGACGGGGCTAAGTCCACCGGCGAGACGCAGGTCGCTTAACCCGAGGTTTTTTTCCTCGTGTTCATTGACGAGGATGATGTGGGTTTTGATTTCAGTGCGGGCGCGTTCGAGGGCCCGCTGGATTTCGGTGAGCTGCCGCCAGCCGGCGGCCTGGCCGTCGGTGATCAGATAAATTTCGCGGCGGAGCGCGAGGCGGCCTTGCAACGTATCGAGGGCTTTTTGGAGGGCGGGAAACAGGTCGGTGGCGCGATCGGTGAGAGCGGCTTCGCGGAGGACTTTGCGGGCGAGATTCAGATCGTAGGTTGGCTCCGGGATGATGGCCTGGACCAGGTCGCTGGCGAGGAACACGGCGGCGGCGCTGCCGGACGGCATGGAATCGAGCGCCTGCTCGGCCGCCTGACGCGCCTTGTCAAAGCGCGTGGCCGTGCCGTCGCTCATGCCCATGCTGCGGGATTGATCCAGAATGATCACGGCGGTGACCTTGGATTGGCCGAACACATCGGTGGCTTCGCTCAGAATGGCCGGGCGCGCCAGAGCCAGCGCCAGCAGGGCCAAAAGCAGACAACGCAACGCCAGCAGGATCATGTCCTCCAGGCGCATGCGTTTTTGGTTCTTTTCCACGCTGGCCTGAATAAAACGCATCGCGGCCCACACCACTTTTTGAAAGCGGCGCCGGTGCAGGAGATGAATGATGATTGGGACCGCAATGGCCGCCAGGCCGCCCAGAAGAATGGGGTTAAGGAAACTCATTGCGTCCGCAGGCGGAAAGCCAGATACGCGCTCAACAGCTCGTGCCACGGCTGCGCGGTGTTGACCATCACATAGTGACACTGATTCCGTTCGCAGCCTTCGCGGAGGCGGCGCCGGAAGGCTTCCACTTCGGCCAGGTACGTCTTTCGGATTTCGGCGGGGCGCGTGAGGATTTTGGGCAATTGTTCGAGGCCATCGAACTCGACCAACCCATTGAAGGGGAACTCGAGTTCGTAAGGATCCATGACCTGGAAGACGATCACTTCGTTGCCGCCAAAACGCAGATGTTGGATGCCCTCCAGGACGGTCTGTTCGTCGTCAAACAAATCGCTGATGATGATCACGATGCCTTTGCGGCGCAGCTGCCGGGCCATGTCGTGGAGGACCGCCCCGATCTGGGTCTGTTCCCTGGGCTCGAAGGCGGCGAGTTTGGCCATGAGATGATGGATGCTGGCCAGGTTGTCGGAACGCGGGGCGTAATCGCGGACGGTCGTGTCGAACAGGGCCAGAGCGGCTGCGTCGCGTTGATGGAGGATCAGGTAGGCCAGACAAGCCGCCAGCACCTTGGCGTAATGAAGCTTGGTCAGCTTGCCGGAGCCGTATTTCATGGATTCGCTGCCATCCAGGAGCAGATGCGCGACGTAATTGGTCTCCTGTTCGTATTGTTTGATGTAATAGCGATCGGTGCGTCCGAGCACTTTCCAGTCGAGATGCCGGGGATCATCGCCGTGGGTATATTCACGATGTTGCGCGAACTCGACGGCAAAGCCGCGGTAGGGCGACTTGTGTTCGCCCGCCATGTATCCCTCCACGATATAACGGGCATTCAACCCCAACGCTTCGGCCCGCGAGATCGCTTGCGGGTCCAGCAAAGTCGTGGGCTCAGGTTCAGGCATAATCAGCGCCCGCCGGTGGCCGGCGAACCACGCAAACTACGGCCCGGCCTGGGCCGCAACAAGTGGAACCTGACCTCCGTTCAGCGCAACTTTTCATCCTTGGGAATCGCCTCGAGGATCCGGCGCGTAATGTCGTCGCTGGTCACGCCTTCGCTCTGGGCCGCAAAATTCGGGATGATCCGGTGGCGGAAGACGGGCAACACGACCGCAGCCACCTCCTCACAGCTCACGTAGAACTGACCCCGCAACATGGCGCGGGCTTTGGCCGCCAGGATCAAATTGAGCCCCGCTCGCGGGCCCGCCCCCCAGGTCAGCCATTTCCGGCAGAAATCGAGCGCTTCCTCCGTCTTGGGCCGGGTGACCCGGACGAGTTTCTCCGCATATTCATAAACGTGTTCGGCCACAGGCATCCGGCGCACGACTTCCTGGAGGTTACGGATCTCTTGTTCCGTGAGGATGGCTTCGGGTTTCTCGCCTCCAACGCCGGTGGCCATTTTCATGATTTGGATCTCTTCGGCGCTGCTCGGGTAATCGACCGTGATCATGAACATGAACCGGTCCAGTTGCGCTTCGGGCAAAGGATAGGTGCCTTCCTGCTCGATCGGATTCTGCGTGGCCAAAACGAAAAACGGGTCCGGCAATTTGTAATCCTGCCCGCCCACGGTGACTTTGCGTTCCTGCATGGCCTCGAGCATGGCGGCCTGGGTTTTGGGCGGCGTGCGATTGATCTCATCGGCCAGAATCATGTTGGCGAAGATCGGTCCTTTCAGAAACCGGAATTCACGGGTGCCGCTCGCCGGGTCCTGATAAATGACCTCGGTGCCGGTGATGTCGCTGGGCATGAGGTCCGGCGTAAATTGAATGCGTTTGAAGGAAAGATGAAGGGTCTGGGAAAGAGTGGACACCAACAAGGTCTTGGCCAGGCCAGGCACGCCGACCAACAACGAATGGCTGCGCGTCAGAATGGCGATGAGCACCTGGTCCACCACCGCTTCCTGGCCCACGATGACCTTGGCCAACTCGGTCTTGATCCGGGCGCAGGTGCCCTTGAGCCGTTCGACTGCTTTGAGATCGGCATCGGTCGCAGCGGATGCGGGGCGCCCCGCTTCAATGGTACTCATCAGGCTTGTTCTTTCGGTAGAATCACGGTCTTAAAGTTAAACGCGCGCGATTCCACCCTAGCCATAGGCGGTTGGCGACTCAAAACTGCGCGTTCTGCTGTAGCAGCGGTCTCTGACCGCCGACGAATGACATGAAGAAATGGGACAAAAAGTCGGCGCTCATAGAGCGCCGCTCCAGCCAATGCAGAGATCAACGCAAATTGGGACGATGTCACAGCCAGTTGCTTTTTGCACAACCTGCCAAGAATTCGCCTGCCAACTGAGCAGGCGTTGGGTGGGTTCCAGGGGCGTCCAGGGACAGAATCTCGGTTTTCGTGCGGTTTTCGCAGTTATCAGCCAGGGTTTTTCCTGGCCCACCAGCCCTGGCACATCAGGTGCTCCGGCGTCCAGGCAATCACTTTGCGCCGCTCGCATTCCTTACCTTAACGCCTCTCGGAGCCCGACTCCGTGGGTTGGGATGTAATGTACTATTGCCGTTTGGTCTGAGCTATCCCGGTTGGCTTGTAATAATTGCGATTAACCAATGAGCACCGCTCCCGCGCCCGCTCCGGCTTCGTCCCCGGTCCTCGATTATCTCAAAGAACTCCATCAGAGTTTCCTAGAGCTTACGGAAGGCCACGTGGCGACTTACATCCCGGAATTGGCGCGGGCTAACCCTGACTGGCTTGGCATCTGCCTGGTTACCTGCAGCGGTTCGGTCTACGAAGTGGGAGACACCGCCCAACCCTTCACCATCCAGTCGATTTCCAAGCCGTTCGTCTACGGGTTGGCCCTGGAAGACAACGGACGGCCAGCGGTGCTGCAGAAAGTCGGAGTCGAACCCACCGGCGATGCGTTCAACTCCATCAGCCTGGACCCGGGGACCGGGCGGCCGCGTAATCCCATGATCAATGCCGGCGCTATCTCCACGGCTGGGCTGATCGCAGGCAAAACGGCGGCGGGACGTCTCCGGCGCCTCCAGGACATGCTGGGACTTTACGCGGGGCGCCCGCTCGACGTGGACGAGGCGGTTTACCGATCGGAAAGCGAGACCGGCCATCGCAACCGGGCGATTGGCCATATGCTGCGCAACTTCGACATTTTGTCCGAGGACCCCATGCCGGTAGTGGAACTGTACTTTCAACAATGTTCGGTGGCGGTAACGTGCCGGGATTTGGGGGTCATGGCGGCGACCCTGGCCAATCGTGGAGTGAATCCGGTGACGGACAAGCAAGCCATTCGCGGCGAGTATGTGGAAAGCGTGTTGAGCGTGATGGAATCCTGCGGCATGTATGATTACGCCGGGCAATGGATCTACAACATTGGGCTCCCGGCCAAGAGCGGCGTTTCCGGCGGGGTGATCGCTGTTCTGCCCGGGCAACTGGGCATCGGCGTCTTCTCTCCACGGCTCGACAATCACGGCAATAGCGTCCGGGGCATTCGCATCTGCCAGGAACTGTCGCGCCGTTTCGATCTGCATGTGTTCAACCCGCCGAACGTCGCGCAATCGACCATTCGCCTTGCCTTCACAGCGGCCGACCTGAACTCCAGCCGGGTCCGCACGCCGGAGGAAAGCCAGATCCTGCGGGAGTTGGGGCGCAGCATCCACGTTTACCAACTGCAAGGCCCCCTGGGGTTCGCCACCACCGAAGTCGTCGTGCGCGAAATCATGAGCACCGCGGCGGACCTGGGATGTTTGCTGTTGGACTGCAAGCGAGTGCTTTCGCTCGATGAAAGCGCCTGCCGCCTGCTGCACGGCGTGTTGATCAGTTTGGCTCAACAAGGCAAGCCGGTGATCTTCGCCCATGCCGATCGGCACCCTTTGCTCCGGCGTTATCTTAAGGTCAAACTGGGAACGCGTCTGGATGATTTGTTCCGCGTCTTCGAAGACGATGATCCCGCCCTGGAATGGTGCGAGAACCGGTTGTTGGAAGCGAATCTGCCCGGCCGCAGTCTGGATCCCCGCGCGGCCGTGGCCGAGTACGACCTGTTCCACGGCCTGACCGCGGCCGAGCTGGCGCTGCTCCAGCCGCGTTTGCGGCGGCGCACGTATCAGGGCGGCGAAACCATCATCAAACTCGGCGATGAAGCGCGTGACTTGTTCTTTCTGGCGCGCGGACACGTCAGTGTGGCGGTCACGCTCCGCTCAGGCGCGCAGCGTCGTCTGGCCACGTTCTCCGCGGGGATGTCTTTTGGGGAGATGGCAGTGATCGATCGGGCGCCGCGTTCGGCCAGGATCGTGGCCGACACGGAAGTGGAATGTGATCTATTGGGGATCGCGGATCTGGAACAACTCGGCGCGCGTCATCCGACCATCCAGATTAAGTTGTTGGAGAACCTCTCTCTGAGCCTCTGCCGCAAACTACGCAAAGCCAACCGCGAACTCAGCGTGTTCGATTAGGGCCCACTCGGCACCCAAAAGCCCTTGAGAGCGGTCGTGTCAGGCCGGAACGGAAACGTTCGACCACCCAGCAGCAAACCAACAGTAGTGATAAGCAGTTTCATGCCTGAATGGAGGGATGGTGACTCAAATTCAATACTGATTACGGGTCCGGCGCCAGACAACCAAGCCAATTGCTCCCGCGGCCAGCAGCAGCCAGGTCGAAGGCTCCGGGATGCATTCCGGGCTCCCCGGTATTGTCCGGAGGTTGTCCATGTAATACGCATCGGGCGGCGAACCCGCCGGCGGAACTGTATAGAGAAACGGACAGGACGCCCCAAATTGGCCCCCGGCCTGTGCGCCGGCGAAGGTCTGGAATTTCGCGCTATCCCACACCCGCACTTGCAACACGGCAGTTTCACCGATATCCACACCCGGCAGGACAACGATCGGGCTGACGCCTGCCGGGGCCACCCAATAGCCCTTGAGCGCAGCGGTGTCCGGGCGGAAGTGGAACTCCCGGCCGACTTGCATCAAGTCGTTATACAATGTTGGGAGAGCGAGGTTGTTGCCCTCGACATACCACAACCCTGCCACCCACGTCGTGCCCGTGAGTGGCGTTCCACCAACGGCACCCAAATAGACTCGGCGGTCGGCCTCCGTCCGGAAAGTGATTCCGCCATTCCGAAAATCGACCGTGCCTTGAGCCAACCCACTGCCCACGATCCCCATTAAGGCGCAAACTGTAGTGATGAAGAGTCTCATGCCTGGATCCTAGTGATGAAGGGTTTCATAACGGAGGTGATGATGCTGAGTGAAATACACATGGTACCGTCGCACCTTAGGTTTGAATAAGCCTTTTTAACAGATCTCACCAGAGCAGTCAAAAAATCGATTCAACGGGTAGCATCTTAGTTTGAAGACGAACTGAAGCGGCTGTTGGAAGAGCATGGGATCCGGTACGACCCCCAATACCTGCTCTGATTTGAGAAACGGGGAGCTGGGTCGAGCGCCCGCTGCCCACGAAGTCTTCTGGCACCCTTCCAGGGTGCGACTTGATTTCGATCACCGTTCCGGGGGTCTCCGCTACGCTGCGACCCCCGGCTACCGTCTGGCAGCCCTCCGGGCTGTCCCGCCCTCGGCTGGTATGAAACTCTGACCAACAAGGAGTATGCCTCCGCCGAAAATGGGCTGGGGCTTCGTTGCTCCTCGGTCACAGATCGCTGCGGATATGCTCCCTCGTCGCGCCTCGCCCCGGCCCATTTTGGGCGCAACAAAACACCAGCTATTTGTGAGACACATCACTAGAACATCGTCGGGATCATCCCCTGCGCTGATTCCAGTGATACCTCCGGCGGCAGGTTGTGATAGACCGACACATAAGCCGTGCCCCGGGCCGCATGCGCGCTCAAACCAAAGATGTTTCCGCGTAGGTGCCGGTACACTTTGTAGGTCAACGCGTAAATCAACCCGCTCACGTCCTGCGAGGTTTCCAGGCGCAGACAATATTGACCCGGCCGCCATTCGCGCAGGGAGATGTTGCCGGCGAGACGCGGCAGATTGGCTTCATCCTCTTCACTGATGTAGCGCCGTTGCCGAATTGCTTCCTCGATGGACTCCGTCAACTCGGTGGGGGCAGCTTTGGCGCCACCGGGCACGACATGGAAGAAATCGAGAGCCAGGCCGTGTTGAGTGGCCGAGAAAAGGTGTGCCTGCCGCAATTCGACCTGATGATGCCAGAAAGCGCCGCTGATGGAGGCCGCCAGGCCGCGATAATCGCGGGCCGCCACGCCCAGGATGGTAGATGCGCCATCCCGCAGGAGGCTCGCTTTGGGGTCGGTCGATTCCGGGTCCTGCGCCAGGCGCACCAAGTGGGCGCCGAACCGGATCGCATACTGCCGATAGACGCCCCCGAAGAAGTCCTCCCCGAAATCCCTGAGGATGCTGAGTTCGTCTGGGGCATAACCGGCCGCCAGCAGCGCCCCGGTCGGGTCCGGGGCCGGTTTGAAACGCATCATGGCCTTGCCGTAGAGCTCGCGGATGTTGAACCAACGAGCCGGCTCGGCTTCCTCCGATTCCCATTCCGCGCGATCGGCGCAGGTAAAGACGAACAACGAGCGCAACAACGCTTCGTCCGGACAGCACCCGACGAATTCATCGACCTGCTGCGCGTCGTTGAGTCCCGCCTGCGCGCGTTCTTTGAATGCGCGCCGGTTGGCTACCAGGAATTGCGCCACCCGCACGGTTTCCCTCGAGAAATCGCACTGAGTCAAATAGGGCTGATAGTAGTCGGCCAACGGAATCTCCGATAAGCCGGTAGCATAACGCTCATGCAAGGGGCGTTGCTCGTCCCGGCGCACGGCCAGATCGTCCTCGGTCAAGGGCAAGCGCTTCGTCTTCAAAGCCAGTTTCACCGCCGCCAAATGGTCCGCATCGAGTCGCGCCGCTTCTGTCGCCACCAGTAACTGCGGCGTGGCCTCGGCCCGTGAGACCAAAGCGGCCTCCGTCAGGTGCCGACGGCCCTGCTCCACAAACTGTTCGAGCGCCCGGACCTTCTGTCGTTCCAACGCGCCCCGCAGCGACCGCCGTTCGGTCATCACGCGTCCATCCAAGGAGGACTCGAACTTGGCATAGCCGGGGAAGAGCCGTTCCTCGGCCCCATCCAACTGGGACAAAAACTGGAAGGAATCGGCCAGACTTCCGCGCGGTTCATAAAACAGCGCGGCCAACTCGGGCACGCGGACGAGCCAATCCCCGGCGTTGCGGAAGGTGCGTTGCAGCTCCGAAAGATCGATCGGCACACCATAACGTTGCGAGGCCAGCAGCAAGGAGAGCGCTGCGCGGCTCTTCTCCTGAGGGGTCCGCGCCTGGTCCGCGCAAGCATGATAAAGGCCCCCGACTCCATACACGATGGCGCTGCCCCGACTGGTCTCGCGTCCGTCCTTCAAGACCCGTTCGATCACACCCTTGGTAAAACGCGCCACCCGTCGGCGCGCGGACAACAAGCGCGCCCG
>Ga0247664_1000152_pt1 | contig 17494 bp, 8 predicted proteins | sample CNK05_metaG_FD_182715 | JGI IMG/M metagenome (GOLD analysis project Ga0247664, IMG submission 182715) | Soil microbial communities from Purdue University Martell Research Forest, Indiana, United States - CNK05 | ecosystem: Environmental > Terrestrial > Soil > Temperate forest > Bulk soil | place...
CGCGAGGGCCGGGATGGCGGAGACGTTGAACGACTGGGCCATCTTCTGGTTCGCGTCGATGTCCACCACCGCGATTCGCACGGCGCCGGCGCCCTCGACGAATTCCTTCGCCGGAAACGTATTTTTCTTCATCGCCTTGCATGGACCGCACCATTCAGCGCTGAAGTCGAGCAGAACGAGGGATTGGTCGGCGGCAGCAACCTCGGAGGCGGCCGCGAGAGTGGAGTGGAAAGTGGGCTTGGGCGGCGGTGGCTCTGCAACTCCGTGCGCTGTTGATACAGCGATCGCAATGGCAACCACGATGGCGCGTAAATCGTAAATCCTAAATCCTGGATCCGAACCTCGCGGGCGCGATCCCGGGATGTTACTGCAAAAGGGCATACCCCAGGATGTTTGCATTCACCTTCTGCGCGTTCTTGATTTCGTTGCCGCCGCAACAGCAGCAGCCGTGCATCGTGCCGGTGTCGTTGAGACCGTCCGGCGTGAAGATCATGACCAATTTGCCGCCCGCGGTGACGCCAAAAAGCTTCGCGTCGACGACGCTCTTCGTGTCGAGGCGCTTCACGTCATAAACGGTGCGGAAGATGGGATGCTCCATCGAGACCTCGGAGAGCTTGCGCTCGGGGAAGACGGCCTCGATCTCGCGCTTGAACGAGTCGCTCCATTCCTTGCTGCTACAACCCGCGCTGGCCAGGAGGAAGCCGCCTTTCTCCAGGTACGCCTTGAGGTTCTTGCGCTCGTCCTCAGTGAGCGAGAACGCGCCTTCGCCTGTCATCACGGCGAAGGGGAACTTGAAGACCTCCTTCTCCGCGAGCTTCACCGGCTTGAACTTGCGCGCCGTGCAGATGCTTGTTTCCGCCGCGACGGCGGAGAGGAATTCCTCGCTGAAGCAGACGGAGCTTTTCGTGCCGGCGTAAATGAGGTTGGCACACTCCACGAGGTCGCTGCTGCCCGCCAGCGCATCCGCCGCCCCCGCCGGAACCCGAACGAACCAGAGCGCCAGCAGCGCGCCGACGAGCAACGGGCTGATCGGTCCGAAGAAGCTCCAACTGCCCAGTTCCAGCGAATCCTCCCGCGTCCGCACCCATTTCGACGAGAGCCCGATGGGTTTGGCCCTGGGGTTTGGCCGATGCTTCTTCAGAGCATTGAGCGTCGGGCTTTGAGGTTCCCTTGCCCCGGGCGGCTGCTGTCTTGGAATTGTCTTCATCGTTTCTCTCCTTCTTCGGTCGCCGTCTCGGCGATGGATTTGAAGTACTCGCCGACAATGTCCCGGTACTTAAGAGGGAATTTCGCATCCGGCTGCAGGCGCACGCGGCCGGGCGCGCCGGCCGGGGCGAGGCTAGGGTCGTTGGGGTCGCCGGGGGTGGAGGCGATGCGTTGGCCGCGGCCGGAACCCTCGCCATTTTCATCACGTTTGCCCCCGGATTGTTCGCCGGCCAGCTCCATATTTGGACCGTAAAGGCCCACGTCGTCGTTGAACAAACCGTAGCCGTCCTGGCCGCCGTCGCCGTCGCCGCTGTTCGCGCCCATTGCAGCCAGGATTTGGCCGAGCGAACTGCCGGCCTTGGAAATCTTCGGCTGGAACCGCGCCGTCATGCACTGCTTGCCCTGATTCGGAAGGCCCTGGCACTTGCCGACCAATTTGTCCAGCTTGTCGGCGGCGAGCTGCGCGAAGGCATAGCCGGTCATGTTGTCCTTTTCATGCAGGCTCTGCACGACGATGTTGATGTCCTCCTCCGCTTTCGTTTCGGCGAGTGCCTTGAGGAATTTCTCCACGTCGTCGCGCAGTGCGGCGTATTGGACGTCGTTCGGAACTTTGGCGAGAAGCTCCGGCAGCGTCTCGGCGTAACGCTTGAGGGCGGCGGTGGTTCTCTTCTCTTGTTCCTTCAACTCCTCGATCTCGACCTGCTCGGTGCGGGGGAGCGCGTCCTGCCGGTCGGCAAAACGGCGGAGCATTTGCGCGACGGTCGCCTGCGCGCGGGCGATGCGCACGAACTCGTCGGACTTGGCCAACAGGCGGGCGACTTCGGCCAACTGCTGCGCAGGCTGGCCGACCTCCTCCTGCTCGCGCTTCGACATCTCAGAAAGTTGCTTCGCCAGGTCCTTAAAGTCCTGCACACCGGACGGCTTGCGGGCGGCGCTGGCGGCTTTCTTCTTGACGTCGCCAATCTGCGATTGCTGCTGCGAAAGCGTGTCCCGAAACTCCTGTTCCACGTCGAACATCGCCGGACTGTTCATCAGTTTGGCGAGCGCCTTCTCGTATTCCTCGATCTCTTTTGCGAGTTCCTGCGCTTCCTTCTGCGCGGCCTCGCCTTCGGCGTCCGTCTGGGCGTTGGCGGCTTTGCGCTCGGCTGCGCGGGCGCGTTCGGCCAGACGGCGGAGCCAGTTGCCGAGCTTGAAGTAAGGCTCGAACAGCGCCTTCTTCGCCGCCATTCGCATGAGCACCTGTTTGTATTGCTCCTCGGAAATGATTTCGAGCCGGTAGGGTTTGGTGAAGGCGATGTTCGGCCCTCTTGGGTCGTTGTCGGCGGCTTCGAAGAAGTACTCGATGACATCGCCGGGGCGCACGCCGAGCTGGCCCATGTCGAACGCGCCGCTCGACTCGACTTTCTGCGGCCCGCCTTGCAGCGCGAGTTTCATCCCGAACGGCCGTTCGATGGATCGGTTGTGCCCGCGCAACCACACCACGCGCGTCACGCCGAAGTCGTCCTCGGCCTGCACTTTTACGGGAATCTTGATGTTGGGTGTGGCGACGGCATCGCGGCCCGGTTCCAGCACGGCAATGCGCGGACGCTGGTCAGGCAAGATGTTGAACTGGCCGCGCTTTGGTTCGGCGCACTCGAGTCCGTCCACGTCGCGGACGGAAAGAGTGAAGAGCGTCGGCGCGGTAAGGGTGAAAGAGCCGAAGACGATGTTGTTCGTCGCCTCCGATTTCAGGGTGACTGCGACTGGCTTTCCTCCAAGCACTGGTGTCAACGAGAGCCGTCCGTCTTTAAGCGGACGATTGCTTGCGAGGCGGAAGCTGAGGCGCGTGTCGGCGGGCAGTGCCTGCGGTTCTTCGGCGAGCTTCCCGGTCTTCGTCGGCTTTCCCGTGTAACTCGGAAACTCCGCCGTCAATTCGACCATTGTGATCTGCGGCGTGAAGCGGATGCGGATGGGGAAGCGCTTGCTTCGGGCCTGCCCGTCGGTGACGAAGTATTCGGTCGGTTCGCGCAGGTTGGCGAGCGTCTGGAAGAACGACTTGTCCGGGGCGAGGAACATTATTGTGCGCGACGGCGAGGCGTTCCCACCGGACCTGGCCACGAGCCAGAGCTTGTCCACCAGCCGTCCGCTCGCACTGGCCTTGATCTCGAACTGCCCGCCATAGAGCACTTCACCTTGCTTTGGAGTGACTTCAATTCTCAACCGGCTGAACGGGGGATGATCCCCGCGCGGATCGAGGAAGCGCGGGAGCACGGTTTGAAGCACATCGCCGCCTTGAGTGACGAATAGGACCCACGCGATTACCGCCACACCAGCACCGCCCGCCGCGATGGCCACGCCGCGCCGCACCACCGGCCAAACCTTCACGCCCGCCGCCGTGCGCCGGCCGAGTTCCACTGCCTCACGCCGGAGGAATTCCCCGACGGCCTCGTCGGTGGAACGTTGTCCGAGTTGGACGGCATTGGTCAGGCGGTCACCGAGCGCCGGCTCGTGCCGCTCGAAGAGACGGGCCACGCGGATGTCACCCAGCCGTCGAAACGGAGTCACGGCGAGAATCAGGACGACCAGCGCGATTACTCCAAGCAACCACGGCGTCGCGACGCGTGCCCCGTCCGAAAAATCCAGCGCGGCGTCACCCAGCAGGAATGCCAGGGCCGCCGTCGCAACGGCGGCCAGCAAAAGCAGCGCCCCGCGCAGCGCCAGCCACGCAGCAACCCGCCGGCGGAGGTGGGAGAGGACGGGGATGTTCACAAGAGGTTGAACAGGTGCAAGCGTCGCGGCGTTCCGGGATGCCCGGTCTTGGTTATCTGGTATTGGTCGTTCACAACAGTCCTTCCCTGCGCCGCAGCCACCATTCTGCCCCAAGCAGCGCGAACATCGCGGCCAGCACCCACCAGCGATCCCACACCGGGCGCTGGCGATGGGCCAACTGGCGCGCGGCTTCCCAACGCTGCACGATCGAGGGCATGCGCGCAATGTCGTTTGCGGCCAGAGTTTGTCCGCCCGAAACCTGAGCCAGCCGGCGCATCGTTTCCGCGTCGGCGCTGAGATCGCGCTTTTCCACGGACGCGCTCAAGACCTCGACGCTCTGCGACAACTCGGCGGGTTTGCCCACATTGTTCTTCAACGTGACGCGGTAAGTGCCGGGCGCGAAGGGACCGGCCTCGGCGACGAAGTTGCCGCCCCGGGCGCGCGGGTCCACTTCGATGGTGTGGCCAGTGCCTTCGATGACCAGCTTGGGTTGGTAGCTCAAGGCGTCTAGATTTCGCGTGGAAATGAGGAACTGCATCGGTTGCTCGCTGGTGTAGTATCGGCGCGCGCTGGTGAGCGCAACCTCGGAGCCGGGGAGAAACTGGCTGCCGCTGAGAAGCCATTGGAGCAGCGAGATCCAGAATCGACGATAGGCGACTTCGCTCTCCTCCTGGCCCGACTCGCGGAAGGCCCACCGCCAAAGCCCGCTGGCGTTCAGGCTGAGCGCTTTGCCCTGGCCGTAACGTTGATAGGCGACGAGCACCGGGCCATCGCTCTTGTCGGCGGCGGTGGCCAGCGAGACGGCAAGCGGTTTTTCGCCGAGCGTGATGCTGGCGTGGTCGAGGGCAGGGAGGCGTTCAAGAAGTTCGTCGAGCGTGCCGGCCGTTCCGAGGTCGAAGATCGGATTGTCGCGGCCGGCTTCGGTGGGCTTGAGCTTGACGCTGGGCGTGCTGCCGCTACCCCACGCCACCGGCTCGAATTTTGCCAGTGGCTGAAAACGCCCGCCGTATGGCTTGCCGCGCGCGAAGACGACACTGCCGCCCCGTTTCGCTGTGAAGTCCGTGAGCAGGTCCTCGGTCGTGTTGTCGAAGAAGGCTTCTGCGCCGCGGCCGAGCACGATCACATCGAAAGCATTCATCGCCTCGGCGGTGCGCGGGAAAAGATCGTGTTCAACGCGCGTCTCGGCGCCCGTGCTGGAGATAATGGCGACGTGGCGTTGGGCGTTAAGGCGATAGACGGCGGTGAGATCCACGTTCGGATCGCGTTTGAGTCCCTGCACGAGAAACTTCGTATCCCAGTGCGGCTGGCCCTCGGCCACGAGCACGCGGACCTTGTCGCCGACGCTGCGGAGGAACACGGCCCGATCGTTGTTCGCCGTGTCCCCTTCTTCGGGCTGTGGCGGGACACGGAAGACGTAGCGTTGTTCTCCCGCGTCGGGCGCTTTTACTTTTAGCGAGACGCGCGCGGTGCCGTTCGTATCGGGGATGACCTCGCGACTCTCAATGACTTTGTCATCACGGAGCAGTTCGACTTTGAAACTCCGATTCGGGTAGCCGGTGGCGCGCAGCGTGGCGTTAAGTTCAACTTCGGCACCGCTGAAAGCAAGGGCCTCGGAGGAAGCCGTTTCAATCCACAGGTCGTGCTTCGCGACAGGGCCGCCGAGCGTCCACGTCCAGAGTGGGACGCTGCGGGCGAGGGCAAGTTGAGCGGCGTCGAGGGTATTCGGCGTCGTGGCGCGGCCATCAGAGATGAGAAGCACGCCGGCTTGCGCCGGCGCATCGCCCAGTTCGGAGACGACCGACATGACGGCCGAGGCGATGTCGGAAGCATCACCACTGGCGGCGTCGGACGCGGAAAGTTTGGGCAGGTCGGCGGGCGCGAGGTCGCGGTCGAAGCGACGAAGATCGAGGACGAATTCCTTCTCCAGGCCGGCGACCGTGGAGGAGTTGGTGAGCACGCGCAGGGCGGCGGCGAGGCGCGCGCTGTTGTCCACGTCGCGTGTGCGCATGGAAGCAGACGTGTCGATAAGGATGGCAAGCTTCGGCTTACCTGTGCGCTCGCGCTGGAGGAGGGCCTGCGGATTGAGTGCCACCCAAAGCAAAGCGCCGACCAGCAACACCCGCAACGTGACGAGCGCGCCGCCCCGTCGCTCCCGCCACCAGCGCATAAGCGCCAACGCGAGCAAAACCACTGCCACAGCCACGATAACGCGGGTGTGCCAGGGCGGAGTGTAGAGCCAAGTCATTTGGAGACTTCTGCAAAGGTTGTGGCCGCGCTTGCGGAGGACGGTGCCGAGCGCGTCGATGCGGGCCGGAGGGGAGCTTGCGCTTCCTTGCGTTGGCTACTGCCGCTGCGCCAGAAGGAAAGGAGGATCATCTCCAGTGCGAGCATCAGCGCTGCGGTAGCGGCCAGAGCGGGCCAGAGTGGGCGCGTCTTCCCGGCTAGGAGCAAATCTTCTTCATCGCGAACGACGCTGACGAGTGCGCCGGGACCGGGCTTGAGGCTTTCCACCGCAAGGAGGCGGGTGTCGCTTTCGCGGGGATCGACATTCACGGAGGCGGTGGCGACAATTTGGTCGCCTTGTTTTGCGGTGTATGCGCCGGGCGTGCGTGCCATGGGGAGCAAAAGGCGGGTGATGCGGCCGCTCGACACGACCTTCGTCTCGACGGGCTTGCCGTCGGGGTCAGTAATTTTTACTTCGTTGTCCCCGACCGTCGGAACGTCGAGGGTCCAGGCGTTGCCAGGCGTGATGGTGCGCTCATCGGTACTGCGGCGGAGCGAGCGCAGGAGTTCGTGCAGCAGCGCCGGAAACATCGGGCTGCCGATGAGATCGCCGCCGTCAGGCGTAAGCGGGATGTTCGCGAAGACGGCGGATCCCTTGCCGACCGTGCTCAGGGTGAGCGCGGCGGAGTTGTCAGGGTAGGCCAGAAGAACTTCGTTGGCGCGGCCTTCGAGGGTCTGCGTCTGGTAATGTCGGCGGATGCGCAGCGTGGAAAAGTCGGTGCTGTCGGTGTCGGCGAAAAGTTTACGCGGACCGGCGACGAGTGCGTCGCCCGGGTCGCTCGTCACGATGAGCTGGAGTTGAATGGGCGCGGCCAGGGCTGGCGGCATCAGTGCCGGCGCCGTGGGACCGTCGAGGAAAGCGATGCATCGCGCGCCGTCCTGCACGCGGCGCTGGAGAATCTCGATGGCTTCGCCGGCAAGCTGCGCCGGGCTGACCAGAACGAAGACGTCGGCGGTTTCGAGGATGCCGCGGTCGGCGTCGGCGCTGTGGCGGCGAACGAGAGTAAAGCCGGGAGCGGCGGCGGGCGAGGGGGCAAGGGCGCGGGCCACGAACCACGCGGCGCTCTTCTGGTCGTTCGCATCGGCGTCGCTGACCAGCAGGACTTGCAGCGCCTTCTGCACGGTCACAGCGAGGTGCCGGCTGTTGTCGTCGGGAAAGTCATCCGGTTGGAGAGTGGCCCGCCCGGTGACGGGCCCCGGTCGAGTGAAGGTGACGTTCAACGCGGCGTCGGCGGTGCTGAACGGCGCGACGGTGACACGGGCTTCCTGGGTGAGGTCGGCCAGTTCGAGACGCACGGTTTCCTGGCGAGGACGCGCCGTGGAATTGAAGACGGTGCAGAGGACTTCCGTGGCTTCGCCGGTCACCGGCTCGGCGGGCGCGAGGCGCACGGCGGTGAGGGCAACATTGTCAATCGAAACCGTGGTGACGGGACGCAGGCGCGTCACGATACCGCCGGGAAGTTCCTTCACCGCCTGCCAGTTGCTCTGCTGAAAATCGCTGAAGACGTAAATTGTGCCGGATCCGCCGAGCAGTTTTTGGGCGAGAGCAAGGGCCGCGGCGGGATCGCCGAGTTCGTGGGTCGCAGTGGTCCTGATGAGTTCCTCGTGGAGCGCGGGAATATTGCGGGACAGCGCGGGCAATAGTGCGCGGGGCGTGGCGCCGACGAGGATGACGGCGGCTTCGCTGCCGGATTCGAGCGCGCGGAGGACATCGGCGGCCTCGGCTTGCGCGCGGGCAAAGAGCGGGACACCGCGCTGCACGGCGCGCAGCGAGAGCGAGGCGTCGAGGACGAGCGCGACGCGTTTGGTGGACTCGGCGGCAGTGGCGGCGCCGGTGGGTTTGAGGAAAGGGCGCGTGAACAGGAGGGCGAGGGCGAGGACGGCGAGCGTGCGGAGCGTGAGGAGAATGATCGTACGGAGGCGATGGAGGGATTGTTGCCCCGCGCAGGCTTCGAGGAGGAATCGGAATGGCGGAAACGCGATGCGGCGAGGCCGGGCACGGGTGAGGAAGTGGATGAGCACCGGCAAGCCCGCGGCAAAGAGGCCGAAGAGGAGCCACGGATTGGTGAAGCCGAGCCAGGTCATGGGGTAGTTCCGAAGATTTCGGATTTCATCTCTGCTCGCGCTCCAAAAAGCAGTGCCTTAGAAACGCGTAGGGGTTGTCGCTCGTCCGGGCGAGGAACCAGTCGCAGCCCCGGGCCTGGCAGTGGCCCTGGATTTCGTTGAGGTGCGCGTCGAAGCGCTGGCGGTAAAGCGCGCGAATGGCGTCCGGTTCGGCGTTGAAGGAGCCGCTCCCTTCCGTCTCGATGAAGCGCGCGGCGGCGACGGCGGGCAAATCCAGTTCCTCCGGGTGGGCCACGTGGAAGAGCATCACGTCGAAACGCGAACGCCGGAAGAGATCGATGCTCTTCCAGAAGCCTTCGCCGGTGTCCAGGAAGTCACTCAGGACGGCGAGGACACCGCGGCGTTTTGTGCGCGTGAATACCTGATCGAGGCACGCGCCAAGGTCGGTGCGGCCTCCGGCTTTCGCGCGGCCGAGGGATTCGAGCACGCGGTTCAGGTGGGTAAACGACGCGCCGGCGGGCAGATGGTCGTGGAGCTTTTCGTCGGCGAGAGAGAGGCCAATTTCGTCCCCTTCGCGGATGACGAGGTAGCCGAGCGCGGCGGCAAGGCGGGCAGCATGTTCGAGTTTGCCCGGCGTCTTCTCCGCGGAGCCGGCGAAGTCCATCGAGGCGCTTTTGTCCACGACGAGGTAGGTGAGGAGATTGCGCTCGGCGTCGTAAAGACGGACATAGTGGCGATCGGTGCGGGCGAAAACTTTCCAGTCCACGAGGCGAATGTCATCCCCCGGGGAATACTCCCGGTAATCAGCGAATTCAACGGCAGTGCCGCGGTAGTGTGATTTGTGCGGGCCGGCGAAAGTGCCTTCCGCCGCGCCGCGCGGGCTGAGGCGGACATGGCGCAACGCCTCCATCGCGGCAAGGTCCAGGAACCGATGTTGGGGCGAAGGCATGGCGCCTCATTTCAACGCAGTTTTGACGAGGTGTTGCACGATCGCGTCGCTCTCAATGCCTTCGCCGAGCGCATTGTAGTTGGCGACGAGGCGGTGGCGAAGAACGGGCACGGCCATGCGCTGGAGGTCGCTGACTTCGGGAGTGGGACGGCCGTCAAGCAACGCGCTGGCCTTGGCGGCGGTGACGAGATGTTGCGTGGCGCGCGGGCCAGCGCCCCAGGCGACATAGCGTTTCACGTACTCGCTGGCGCCCTTGTCCTTCGGGCGGCTGGCCGTGGTAATGGCGACCGCAGCTTCGAGGACGTGTCGGCTGACGGGCATCTGGTCGATGATGGCGATGAACCCGCTGAACTCCTCACGCCTGGCCAGCGGCGTGAGGCCGCTGGATTTCGCGCGGATGGGAAGCGCTGCGATATCCACTTCGTCGGCGCGCGACGGATAGCCGACATGGATGCTCAACATGAAGCGGTCGAGCTGCGCCTCGGGCAACGGGTAAGTGCCTTCCTGCTCGATGGGATTCTGCGTCGCCACGACGATGAACGGCGGTTCCATGTGATAGGTCTTGCCGCTCACCGTGACGGCCAGCTCCTGCATCGCTTCGAGCAGCGCGGCCTGCGTCTTGGGCGGGGTGCGGTTGATTTCGTCGGCGAGGATGAGGTTGGCGAAAATCGGTCCACGGCGGAACACGAGGTCACGTCGCTGTCCGCCTTCGTCCGCTTGAAGAATCTCCGTGCCGGTAATGTCGGCCGGCATCAGGTCAGGCGTGAATTGGATGCGACGGAAGTCCCAGCCCAGCAAGTCGGAGAGCGCCTTCACCATCATCGTCTTCGCCAGGCCAGGTACGCCGATGACGAGCATGTGGCCGCCGGACATGAGTCCGGTGAGCAGCAGGCGCACGACTTCCGCCTGGCCGATGAGGACGGTGCCGAGTTGTTGCTGGATGGAAGCGCAGCACGCGCGCAACCGCGCCACGTCTTGTTCCGCCACTTTGATGGCTTCTGGGTTCATGGTTTTGCGTGTTGAAGTGAAAAACCGTCCGACTGACGAAGTTGCTTGTAGCGTCGCACGGAGCGGGAGTCAAATCCTCGGAAGCCGCCAAAGAATCTCGCAAGAATTAAGCGACATTGCTGCATGCCCCAGATCCCTGACGATGAAGATTGGCATCACACGTTTCTTTTGGACCCGTGTGTGGCCGCCATAATTTCCTCGGGATCTAGCGCGACGGGCGTTGATTCCAACAAGAATCGAACTTCACAAGCCCGCCTCCCACCTTCATTTGCGGAAATCGTGGTTGCTGAAACGGAGATGGCAACGTCAAGAAGCCAAGGGAATGAAAACACCCCATAAATGCCCACGACAGCTGCTCGCGGCCACGGGCGCTTTGAGCCTGGCGACCTCAGTTCTTGTCGTTACTCGCTAATGAGCCGGAAGTATCGGGCGTCGCCGACGGGTTGCAGCGTCGCCCGGCCCGAGAGCCCGAGATCGATCCACGGGCCGGACAGGGTTTCGGCGCTGAGCAGACGATAACCGGCACCCGGCCACGCGATTCCGATTCCTGCACTTGAACGCATTGTGCGTCAATCTTACCTCCCAGTACTAGCCCCGTAGCCGGGAGCATCAGAGTCCTGTATTCCCATTTCATCATCAGAACAAATCCAGCCCCTTCAGACGGAACTTGACCCGCTCTCGCTTCTGGTCCTCGGGGAAGCGGACCACGAGCGAAAGCGGACCGCTCACCGCTTCGCCGTCTTCGCTCATGCCGTAGGCTTGCAGCGTGAAGTTCCGTGTGGATTCGGCATTCTTGGCCTTGAAACCGCGTTCGTTCATCCATGAATTCGCGTTCCGTTGGCCGCTGGTCATTGCTTGAACCTCCAGCTGCCGAATCGCGGGCGGACCTTTGAACTGGGCCTGAACCTTCGTTTGTCGATTCTTCGACGTGACTTTTGTGATCGCGAGTTTTGCGCCGGGCAGCACGTTGGCAAGGTCCACGTCGTTGGTGCTATTGGCGGAGACATTGGGAACGGTCATTTCCTTCCAGTTGCCGGCGGTGAGCGCGATGGCTTCGGCGTCGAGCTGTTCGATGCTCTGTGCGTCGGCGGCGGGGAGCGGGAGACGGAGCTGAACCTGCATCGAATTCGCCTGACTACGGCCACCAGAGGAATAGGCCACCGACTCGGTCGAATCCTCATCGGCCTTCGCGTCAGCGATGGGCCGGCCCTTGTCGTCCACCGCAGTGAGCACGCGCACGCCAGTGACGGATTGCAACGTGCGGCCTTTCGGCGCGAACAGCTTTGCCTGCACCACTGCGCCGGTGGGCTGATGGCCGAAGGCCGAGGAGGCGTTCTTAAGATGTTTCTGCCCGTCAGGGAACCAATGCAGCGTCGTGACAGTCACGCTCATCGCTTCCGCAGCGAAGCCGGGCCCGGCGTCGGTGATCGGCAACTCCGGCTCACCGCCGACACGCCGTCCGGACTGCCGCTGCAGGGTCTTCGAGTCAAGCGGCCCGTCGATCTTCAAGCCGCCGAGTTCGGCGGTGATGACGGTGGGAGCGTCGTAAAGCTTGGAGGCGGCGGCGAGCGTCTCGTCCCTCTTGGCGTCGATGGTGAGCCAGGTCGCATTGCCCTCAGTCTGCGGGAGGCCGCTCGACAGCACTTTCCCGGGCAGCACGAAGCGGATCTCGGCGTTGACTTTCGACGCTTTCCACATCTGCTTCGCGTTCTTCGTCCAACGCGCGTTGCCAGAATACGGCGCAAGTGTGAGGCGTAGGTTGCTATTATCCGCCTTCTCGAAACGCAGGCTCTCGAACGCCAGGCCCGACTGGCCCCACAGCGCGTAGGGATTCTTGAGCAACTCTTCCAGCGAGGGGAAAGTTTGCGTCGATACCACCCGGACCATGTTGCTGTTCACGTCGATGGATTGGAGCTTCGTCTCGCCCATCTGAAACATCTGCTCCTGGCGTTCCTCGGTGATCTCTCGGAATTTCTTTGCGAGTTCTTCGTCCGAGTAGGGCTTCGAATCCTGTTGGGCCGGCGCCGGGGGAAGGACGCGTTCGTCCTCGTCGTCGCCTTCCTGCATCTTCTTCATCTGCTCCTGCATCCGCACCTGCTGTTCGACCGTTAGTCGAGGCTGTGCCAATTCAGTGCGGACAACGCAGCTTCCGTCCGCATTAAGAGTAAGCGTGGTTCGGGATTCGTTGGCCGCCGCGGGCAGAGCCAGGAAGGCCACAAACAGCGCGACGGAAAACGGAATGACGAATGACGAATGGAAAACGAAGCCTCCCCGGAGCGCTGCACTCCAATGCTGCACGTTGCTGACGTCGAATCGCGTCGCATCGGCGTGCGGCGTTCCGCGTTTCGAGTCGCGACGGACGGCGCAGCGTAATGTTGTCATGGCATTGTTCCTTTCTACCTTGTCCCCACGGATACCTTCTCGACCAGGATCGGCACGGTCACGCTCGCGCCTGCGCCGCTGGCCACCAGCGCGAGAGATAGCGGGGGCTTCGGTTTGCCGGCGACCATCACCATCATCGAGTCCTCGCCGCCGAAGCCTTGTCGCATGAAAAACGTCGGCCATGGCCGTCCTTGCGCGTCATAAATCTGCGCGTCGGTCATCGTTGCCCTGGTGCCCGAAGTGTCGAAGATGAGCGACGTGAATGGGCCTTGTGACACGCCCATGGTGAGTTTCAACGCCAATCCGAGTTCCGCAAGTTTCGGGTCGCTGATCGACTGTCCCACCGGTTCAAAGTTGAAGTCCCTCTCGTTTTTCATCTCGCGGATCCAGTTCGCCGGTATGGCGTTGGAAACCTTCACCATCTGTGAGCCGGAGAAATATTGGAGGGAGATGCTTCCCTTGATGCGGGCGATATCCTTCACCTTCCAGTCCGGCGGCTGGAAAGTCAGGGTGACCAGGTGGCGATGGATGGCATCCTCTTTTTCTTTTTCTTCCCCATCTTCGGCTTCTACGTCGATGACTCCGCCAGGATGCCTGCCGGAAAACCTCGCGCCGCCAAACTCATCGTTATCCTGCGGCAGCTTCAGGCTCGTTCCATTCGCGTCCACCACTTCGTCGATTTTCACCGGGTCCCATTTCTGCGGCGCCAGTTCGCGCGGCAGCGTGACTGTGCCGACCAATTGCGCCTGATTCTGGCCCGCGCCGCCTTCGCCACTCAAGTCCAGCGTGCGCGTGACTCGCAGCGCACACGGCACGAACTTTGCCGCCGCTGAGATCTTGTTTGTGTCCAGCGCGCCGCCGCTGGTGATGACACCCGCCGGCGCGTCCGCAAACGACAGCATGGACAGCCGGGGCGGCCCGCGCGGGGAAAACTTCAAACCGTCCACAGGACAACTGGCTTCCAGCACCATGCCGGCCTGCCGCGCGAACTCCGCGGCGTTTGTCTGCTTCGATCGATCCGCTATCCACGTCACAGTTTTGCTGTCGCGCGTTCCGCCGGCCGTCGCGGAAACTGCCGCGCTGGGCAGCGTCACGCGGAACTCCGCGCGCATTTCGTCCTTCTTTTTCTGCAACTCGTCCAGACCCGGCATTTGCGCGCCGAGCGGCCCCATGTCGCCGTCCTTCATTTCCGCCAATCGCGCCGCGGCCTCGATCCCGAGCAGTGCCTTAAACGACAGCGCGCCGTTGGTGATTGTGAATGAAAGCCCGTGCGCCTTGGCGTAGGGGCTGGCCAACAGCGCATTCACGTCCTTGAACGTTGCGCTGATGACCAGTGACGAACCGTCGTCGGCTGCTTCCTCGTTAGCCGTGACCGTGAAGTGCTTCGGCGGGAAGAATCGCTTTGCCTCATCTTCGCTCAGCGGCGGATAGATCGGCGGGGTGTCTTCGCCGCCCATCCCCCGACCGAAGCCGAGCGCGCCCAGCATGCCGGCCGGCACGAGCACGCGCGTCTCGATGCGCACCGAGCCGGAGCCGTCGGCGTTGACCGTGAGTTCGTCTTTCGTCTTGAAGCAGCCGCAGAGTGCGACGGCCAGCACCGCTATCCAACTCCATTTCCAAATACGTTGCATGTTGTCCATTTCTCGTTCGTTGAAACGTTGCCTCGCCAAATCGCGAACCGTTGAACCGTGGAGCGAGAGCCGGTTTGGCGATGCAACGTTTCCAGCTTCAGTCCATGCTCATTCCCGGCCCCGCCGTCCGTATCCGCTTATTCACGTCCACGCGCAACTGGCGCGCCTCGGGTCCGGTCATGCCCTTGAGGGCGCGCAGCACCTTGCGCAACTCGTAGTCGTTGCGCGTCGATTCCATAAGGCTGCGCAGAAGCGGGAGGTATTTCGGATTCTGCGTCAGCGCGATGGCTGTGAGGAGCGGGTCGGGAAGGATCATCCCTTTGCTTTCCGACAACTCGCCGCGGATTTCGATCAGCCGCTCCACGCCGTCCAATTCGCCGTGCTGCGCGAGCAAGAGCGCGAACGGCGTAATCATTTCCGCGTTCGTCGCCTTGATCCATTTGCGCGCGGACTCCAGGTAAGCGGGCTTCGTTTCAAGCGGGGCCAACGGGCGCGCTTCGTTCACGCTGTAACCTTCGATGCGCCCGGTCTGCATCTCTTCATAGCGGAAGTATTCGAACTCCCATTGCAAACCGGCCGCCTGGCGAATCTCTGGTTGGAGCAAGGCCAGCGCCGCGACGCGGCGCGGGTAACCGTGCTCGTCGGCAATCAATGGGCCGAGCCTGGCTTCGAGCGCCGGACGATCCTTGAGCATCCGCGCCAGCGCCTGCGCCGCGGTGCCGCGCACCCAGCCGTTCGTTTCGAGCAATGCTTTTTCAAAAACGTTTGTGTCGGCACCGTCCGGCCAGCGCCCCATCGCGTAAATCGCCGCGCCTCGCCACGCCGCGTTCGTCGATTCGAGCAGCGCCCTCACCAGCGGCTTGTTCTTCTCCGCGTCGCCCAGCAAGGACCACGTCTTGCGCGGAGTGCCATAGACGGCGCTGCTGCCGCCAAGCAACAGCTGCAGCATCCCTTTCAAATCGTCGTTCGCCGCGCGTTCAACCGTCGCGCGGAAACGCGCCGGTTCGCGCAGGAACTCCATGACGGGTGCCGACGCTTTTTCGCTCTCGACCGTCGCGAGCGCGAATAATGCCGGTGTCGCGCAAAAGTTTTCGACGACCGCCTTGCCTTCCGGCCACGGCAGCTTTGCGAGAATCAGGCCGAGTGCCGGCGACGTGGCCAATCGGCGCACGCCCTTTTCATCCAGCTTTTCCAAAGCCGAGGCGAGGAGCGGGAGGTCTTTTTTGCCATCGCCGGTGGCAAACAGTGCCGCGGCCACGCCCAGGCCGGGATTTCCACCAGTTTTTTTGGCAAGCGCCTCGTGCCACGATGCGAGTTGTTCGGCGGACACGGGAGGCTTGTTCGTTTTACCGCCGCGGGACGGCGAGCCGTCCTCCATGTCAGTCGCGTAACGGTTGATGCCGTACTTCGACGCCACGCGCCGCTCGCCGGCCATGATGCTCAGCGCAATCTCTGCCGCCGTCTCGCGCACGTCGTTATCGTCGTCCGCCAGCAATGGGCTGATCATCGGCGCCGCCAGTTTGGGTGGGCGGCGCCCGATCAACTCCGCGGCGGCCTGGCGCAGACGCGGCTCTTTTGCCACCGCCGTCTTTGTGATGAGCGGCATCCAGGCGTCGTTCGTTTGGTTGTTGGCGTTGGGCGGTTCGATGCGCGCCAGCGCCTTGAGGATCGTGAGCCGTGCCTGAGAGTCGCCACCGTCATACATCGACTGCACAATTGCCACCGTTTCGTCCGACTCAGATTGCGCGAGCATCTCGACGGCCTCGCCGCGCAGGGCTGGGAGCCGGTTTGCCAATTCCGCGAGTTGTGCGGGCTTCGGCCGCTCGCTGAGCGAGCCCAGCGCAACCAGCGTGTTCTTCACCACGAACGCATCGGGGTCAGTCAACAGCATCGTGAGGTTGGTCGAGAGCTGGTTCACCCGCAGTTTGCCGGCGACTTCCGCCGCCGCCGCGCGCACGCGCCAGCGCGGGTCGGCGAGGCACTGGCCCAACGCCACGACGAGGTTGGTGGTCAGCGTTTCTTTCGCGCCAGGGGACGGGTTGAAGGCGTCTTCCTTGCCGTGAACTTCGTTCAATGCCATGAGCGCCGTGCAAGCGACAATTTCATTGTCGTCATTGACGACGCCGAGCAACGGCGCGGTGGCCTCGGCGTTCTTCGTCTTGCCGAGCGCCTGCGCGGCGGTCATGCGAAGGTTGGCGTCCTGCGCCTTGAGCAACGCCGCCATCGCCGGGATCACGTCCTGGCCGCCAATGCCGGCCAACGCGCGGACGGCGTTCTCGACCACGAGGGGGTCGGCGTCGTTCGCGAGTTCGGCGAGCGCGGGGACGGCGTCGCGTCCGGCGCGGCCAAGGCGGGTGGCGGCGTCCTGACGCTCCGTACTCGACCAGCGCGCGAGTGGCAGGCGGACGCCACCAACCCGGCGGTCCACGGCGTCGGGCACGAGGATCGCCCAGCGGATGTCTTCCAGGAGGGCGAGAAGACGCGGGTTCTCGCGGTCGTAGCGTTTGATGGCCGCGCGCAATGACGGCAACGCCTCCAACCCGTGGCCAACGAGCGCGGACATCGCTTCCGTGCGCCTGGCGCCATCGCCGGATTTGAGCGAGTCAATGGACGCCTGGATGGAGGCGGCGGTCGTCGCATCGACCGCGCGAGGCGCGGTAGGCGGCGGGAGTTTGCCGGTGCCGGCCCACCACTTCTTCAGAACTGTGACCGTCTCCCCGAGTTCGGCGGGCGATTGCCACGGGTCGATGAAAGGGGCGTTGGTCGCCATGCGCTGGAGCAGGTCACTGGCGCTGACGCGCACGCCGAGATACGGATCGGCCACCGCGTCGATGAGCCACGGCACGGCGGCTTCGCGCTGTGCGGTGAGGAATTTGGTGACGCTGACGCGCTCGGATGGATCCGGATCGCCGAGCATCGCGACGAGGCGCTTGAAGTCATTGGTGTCAAGGCCGTCGGTCGCGGCCTTCCTCGTGAACTCGCCAAGCTTTGAGCCGGGCGCAGTGCCTTCCCACTCGCCGCGCTGCACGCGCTCGCGACCGTCTTTGATCCAGGCGACAAGCGCCGACGCGTCCATGTAACCGGTGTGGCGGGAGACGATTTTGCCGTCTGGCGTGAGCAGCGCGAGGGCCGGGATGGCGGAGACGTTGAACGACTGGGCCATCTTCTGGTTCGCGTCGATGTCCACCACCGCGATTCGCACGGCGCCGGCGCCCTCGACAAA
>Ga0247664_1000155_pt1 | contig 17450 bp, 31 predicted proteins | sample CNK05_metaG_FD_182715 | JGI IMG/M metagenome (GOLD analysis project Ga0247664, IMG submission 182715) | Soil microbial communities from Purdue University Martell Research Forest, Indiana, United States - CNK05 | ecosystem: Environmental > Terrestrial > Soil > Temperate forest > Bulk soil...
CGGAGTCCAGGAGTTTGCGAACCAAGCGGCGGGTAACTTCACCCATCACACCGTAATCATCCAGCTCCGGCACGCCTGCTTTGCGCTTCTGAGACTCACCCTTCGCTCGCGGAAAACTGAGAGCGTAATCTTTGATGAAGGTCCGACACATATCCGACAAGCTGTCGAGAACAATCGTTTGCTTGTCTTTGAAAACTAATCCGCTACAGACTTGATCGAACTCCCCGTAGTTCGCAGGCTCAACGTAATCCAACCCACGTTGAGCGATTCCAATCAGACCTTTTCCGTGGCCGGTTTCACAGACTGCGATTCCTGGGTTCGGCGCATCCGCAGCGAACGTTGTTTTGCCACTTCCCGGATACCCGAACGCTAGAATCTTCAGTCGGAGATTCGCAGGGTCGATAAGCTGCTTCGTGTTTTTAACTACTAAGGCCACTTAGCTCTCCCTCAAACTCTATTTCGCCAACCTCACGTCCTAGTTGAATCAGCTCAGAGGACAAAATCCCTGGACGCCCTTCTGTGAACAACGGGTATTTCTTGTCTAGCTCCAACATCTCTTCGTATCTGCCCGGAGCGCTATACAAACCGCGCCTTTCGCCCATCATAATCGACTGATAAATATGGGCAGGCACACCCTCAATAGTTGCGGTGTAGTCCACTTTCCCTCGCTTTTTACTAGAATTTCTTCAGGTGGGTCTTTTGTGGCTCAGACATTACACGTTCGAAACGGCCAAAACGTGACGCAACTTCTCGCGCAAACGCTCCCAACGCTTCCGAATTACTGCGGACGAAACACCCATAGAATCAGCTATTTCCGCGCTCGGTTGGTCTTCAAGTTTACCTGCGAGTAATGTCCGTTCATCCGCTTCAAGTTGCTCAAAAACCTCACGCAGCAGAACGCTAAAGCTTGGGTCGTCCTTCGAGATCAAGGAATTAAACTCTTTTCCTTCAACCGAAAGAGACTTCGGAGCGCGTTGTCTGCGGCGGCCTTCATCGACAGCCTGGTTCCTAACCTTCCGCTCTACCCAGGTTGAGAAGCTGGCCGGCCCCTCAACATTGAACTTCGGAATCGCAAGGATCACGTCGGTGGTTATCGTCACCACCAGATCCTCGTCGGGGTCTTCAGCCATCCTCCACCGGAGCACACCAACCACCCGCTCTCGGAGCTTCGGGTACAGCGCTTCGAGGTTCAGTTCAGTGGGGCTACTCCTGTAGATTTCAAACTGCTCGTTAAGGTTCATATTTCTCCTGGGGAACTAAAAAGTTGGGGGACACTAGTGGATCAGATTTCAAATTCAACGCAGGGGTTCTCGCGCAGCCGGTACAGCCGATCAACAGCGGAGACATTCAAGAGGGTTGTGCAGTCTCCGATCTCTTTCCGTCCATACGCTTCATGGATATGCCCGAAGACGTGAAACCGTGGAGCCACGTCCGAATAAATCATCTCCCGGATTCTCCGGAACAAGTCGTAGCAGCCCGCGTTGTCGCCTTCTACCGTCTTGTCTAAGTGGTTCCGTGCAGGACCATGCGTAATCAACACGTCCAATTTCTCTGGGATTCTGTCCCACGTCCCAATCTGTGCCGGGTCGTAGTGGAACTTCCAGTAATCGCTACTGAAAAACGGGGTGTACGGGCTGCCCCAGAACGTTTTACCCTCGATCTCACACCCACTTGCACAAAGGTAATGCGTGGCGTTCGACAGTTGCATTTGACCGTAGGCGATCAAAGCAGCCTGGTCCGCATCCGGAACCTCGAATGATCGGTCATGGTTCCCCGCGATCACGATCTTGTATTTGTGGGGCAGCCGACGTAACCAGGCGTTGAATGACCGTACCTGGTCTGGTTCTCCGATCATTGTGAAGTCCCCGGCGTGGATAAACACATCCCCATCCGGGACAGTCAACCCGCTGTGCTTCTCGTGCGTGTCAGACGTAGCGACGATCCTCATCATAGATCCAAGTAAACCTCAGTCTTTCGGTAGTCGTTCCGCAGGATCTCGTCCGTCCAGCCCTCAAGGTGAACGAACCGGAATTCGCATTCCCAGTTGCCTTGCATACAGTTGTTTCGATTCGCGACCGCCGCCCAATCCTCTTCAGTGAACGTTGTCTTTCGAAGTTCGATCTCATCCGCAATGCGAACCAGACCCTTCACCGCTAAGTCCATCTGTTCCGGTGTGCGCTGGATACGCTGCCGTTCGGGGAAGCTAGGCGGTTCTTGGCCCTTCTCGCTCTGGCGGGTCAAAACATTGACGATCAAATCCCGGAACTCTTCACCGTAGATCTGTTGCGCGGCCCAGAGATAAAGCGTGCCTTGCGTCCGACTGGCCCAGGCTTTCGGGTTGTTCGATTGACTTCGGCGTTTCTCGGTCTTGTGATCCATGATCGAGAGCATTCCGGTCTCAGGATCGCGAAGGATCACGTCGAACTTCCCAACATAGGTATGTCGAGCCGGCTTCCCGCAAGCAGGACAAATGAAAAGTTCTCTCTCGTCGTGGTTAGGCTGAACTAACGGAAGGTTGCAGTCACACGATGCGGCTAGTGGAACCCGAAAAGTCTTTTCGACATCCACAACAGTAAAAGGCTCCACAGGATAATGGTTGCGATACGCTGCCATCGTGAGTTGGGCTTCGAGTTCGACTGGCTCAAGTGGATACTCCGGGTAGGGTGGGATTGGATTACCTTGAAGCTCGCGGTAGTGTTCTTCTTGGAGTTCGTGCATCCGCTTCCCGAACTCAGACGCGTTCGCGCCCTTCTTCAACCAGTTCAGTTCAACACCAGCTCCATCAAGTCTTCCCGAGAGCCGCTTCTCGTACCAGAAGAATGGACAGGTTTGATACTCTTTCAGTTGGCTGTTGTCGATAATCATAGAAGACCCTCGAAGGCTCCTTCGTTCTCGATCCGGTGCATACAACTCTTCCACCTCAATCCATGCTGTTCGATCTCGCCCCACGTACTGACGTGGCATTCCTCGTGATACAGCGTTACTTTGGCAACGTTCACAGCCAGGTTGTACTTCCGATTCAAAGAGATATGGAACTTGCCTTCTATTTTCGTTGTCGCTCCCATAAATTCGTCGTCGTGAAGGGAGTAATCAATGACGGTATCTTTGGGAAGCATTCCCAAGAAATACTGTTCGTTGTTCTGGTCATACCACTGCCTAAGTTGCTCCTTATCTGAGGCAGCTTGGCAGCCCGCGACCAACAACAACGCGAATAGAAGTCGATACCTCATTCCTCTTGCATCCTTCTGAAGTTGAAATCCGCGTCACTCTCCACCGTCTCCGGCAGATCGTGAGTGTGCTCCTCTTCAACCGACTGGGCCGTAAGTACCGATGGGCGGAGAACTTCGAACTCAATCACGCTGATCCGTGGGATCGTGAGGGGGTTCAGCTTCGCAACCTCTTCCCCAATCGAACCGCTGATCTCGATCAGATCCGGGGTAAAAGCGGTGACGAACCCAACTGTCTGCGCCCTGGGAAGCTTTGCTGTGGGTTCGTTATGCGGTCTCCACCCAATGACGTAGTTCGAATCCACCCACGTCACCAGCACCAGCGCGTACAACCCCAAGTCATCTGGAATCACTACTCCCCCTTAGAACTCCGCCTTCTTAACCATCCGCTTCAAATTACGGAAACTCGTTCGTGCTTCCCAACCTCGCCAAAAATCCCGTTCCTCTTGTTCTTTGTACTCCGCCGGAGCTTTACCATTCGTCCAATACGTTGCGAGGTTGGTCTGCTCGACTTCTCGATACCCGAGCGTGTTCAAAACGCTTCGAGAGTTCAAATTCAGAATCTCCGTCTTGGGGATTCGTAAGAGAGTTAAAGGTTTCGGAGTTGCCCGGTTCAATGCGAGAACATCTTCCAAACCATTCAGCAGTCGGCCTCCACATCCAAACTTGAAGCAAGCGTTCCGTCCCCGAACTCGATGGCCGGGAACCATATAAGCGCTATGGTGATACTTCTCTGCGACCGGACGCCCTTCGAACTTCTTGGTGTAAAGAGTGATCGGATGATCGCCTTTATGGGAACTGTGCCAGTTCAATGCCTTACTGATCGGCGTCCATCCTGATTTTGTGAGGGCGGTATGCACACTCTCATAACTCTCAGCCGGGATATGAGCGAACGCCAATTCAGTACAACTCTTCTCGATCACCTCCAACGTTTTTGTCAGTGGCCGGTTTTCCCACTCAGACCAATGACCGTCTCCAGGTATCTCTGCGCTCGATAGTTGCCCGACCTCAGTCAGATCTGGATAGTGCTGCTGAATCTTCAACATCCCTCCTTAAGCGATCAGTTGTAATTCGTTCCGCCACGTCTCACGAAAATCCGCAGTCGGGTCACGTTGCATCGACACACCCTTCTCGAACACCTTCTCCACAACACGCTTCGCATCCACATCCTTCCCAGAGAACGTCTCAAAGAATTTCTGAACTTTGGCAGGTGAAGGATCAATCCCGAGGGTGGCGATTGTTTCTTTCGGCGCAACCGTAGCGAGCTTCGCAGCGGTCAAACAGAGCAGGGAAGTGATCGGAGAGTACAGCCAACTCGCCATCGTCCTGTACTCAGTGCGGTTATAATCCGGTCGGACATCTCCAAACTCTCCATACCCAAGCTGGACACCAAACCCGTTCCTGGCATCTCTTCCATAACCCCTTCGCTTCGCAGACTCTTTCTTCGGCAGGATGTCCAGGTTCTCGAAACAAGTCGTCACTTCATCCAACGCCAGAGCGCGATACCTTGAATCGAGATCTTTCGGTTTCCAGGGAAGATCGAAATGGATATGCCCACCCAGAGAGAATTTGTTCGGGGGGAACTCGATGTACGCCCCTGCACGATGTTTGAACTCTGCGACCGGAGACTTCTCCAACAACTTCCAAAGCTTCTTCGTGAGAGTGAAAGCGGTCTTTGCTGGCTTGGGCCTAAGCTCCACGACCTTCCCGCCGTGGTCATGCCCGATCTCCCCCTCCGCGCTGAGAAGTTCGTTGACAAGTTGGTGGGCTCCGAGAGCGTCTAGGACGATGAACTCCGGGTCACACCCGATCAGAAACTCGTTTACGACTTTCACTTCTCGGTCCTCCTCTGGAATCTCTGGTTTCTCGACTCGCTCTCGATACCCAATCGGAATTCCATCGTTGTCATAGATAACGTCTGGGTGACGCCCACCATGAAACGCTTGTCGTGGATCACCCTCAACCGGAACTATTTCTCCATCTCGATATGGATACCCCCACCGGACGAAAGCATTCCAATCCACCGCTGCGTTTGCCGCTGCGTTCCGTTGCATTTGATACGCGTACGCAGCTTCCGCGTTCGCTTGCGCTAACGGGTTCACTGGATGAAACGGCGGAAGTCCACCAGGCTGAGGAGCTCCCAGGGGATCAACTGGAATCGCTTCCCAAAACCGATAACCTTGTTCGTCCTCCACTAAACGTCGAGGGGTGAATCCATCGTGTATCTCTCGTATGACTCGGTTCGGCATATCCGATCCTTAAAGTCCCCCTATCGGCGCTTCCGTACTGCTTTCAACCGCCCACCCAACTCCTGAAACTTTACGAGAGCTGCACTCCGACTGAACCGAGTCGCCCGAGGCTCTCGGTAGACAAAGAACTGCCACTTCTTAAGTTGTTTCGCCTTCCAAGCCGCCTGCTTCCACTTCTCCCATTTCGCAAACCCATCCGGCTTAGGAAAGGGCTGAGCTAGCCACTCTTCGACTCTGTTGAACTCGTCCGAGACACAGCGAATCGCGGACGTATTCATCTGTGCGCCATAATCTGGGTGATACGAAACAAGTTTTACTCTTAGAGACACACCTACTCCTTCTTCCCAACACAGTGAGTTGGGGGACTTTAGTGGATCAATGTCGGGGAGAGCCCGCTTAGACTGACTGAACCCAATCCGAAATTCGTTTCGCCAACCGAATCCCTGAGAGCTTCTTTTCGGTGTCGATCGAGGGCATCGAGTTCACTTCTAGGACGTACAGCTCACCGTCCTTGGACTCGATCACATCGACCGCACCCATGTCCATCCCGAGAGCCTTGACTGCTCGGACGGAGTAATCCGTTAGGGCTTCATTCGCCAGGAGGTCTTCGCGTTTGTCGAACCGGAAGCCGAACGCATGATTTCGTTGGATGCCCTGGTACTCGCCCTCGCCCTTAAAGAGTTTCTCGTAGACTGCGAACGCTTCGTTCTTGAAGACCCAGACTCGGTACTCTGTCCGGGTTGGGATATAGACCGAGAAGAAATCCGGGTTGTACTGAGCGATGATCCGCTTCGCTTCCGCCCGCGAACCGGCCTTGATGATGTCCCGCCCCCCTTTGTGGTGGAACTTCCGCGCCAGCCACGGAAAGGGTTCGTTGACATGCTCAACAGGGAAGTCGAACGCCCGGAACACAGAGGGTGCCGGGACTCCTTTGTGACGGAAGCGGTTGATCGCTTCGAACTTGTTGTACTGATTCACGCCAGCGTTCAGCATCGGTCCTTCGACTTCTTGCCGGCTTACTCCCCATCCCACAATCGCGTCAAACTCTTCGTTCTTGTTACGAACGATACTGTGACCGAGTTTTGTGAGATGCCCTGTGAGGACTTTGACGGAGGTATTGGTTTTCGCTCCGCCACGAATGTAAATCCTAGCCATTACGCTGTCACCGTTCCTTTCACCGTCACTGAAATTGGTTCTCCGAGATTGTGCCCGCACTTCGTATCCGGGCAGCAGAACTTGTTCCGAGGTTGCTTCGCCTGTTCCGGTGTGAACGATAGGCGTTTCGCACACTTCGGGCACTTCACGATCAGATGCCCATCCTCGATGTCGCCCTCTTTGTATTGCTTCTCGGTGATCTGAGCAACAGTAGGAACGTGAACGACGTTTGTTTTCTTCGACTCGCGATCCCACTTCGCTTGCCGGTCTTTGTAGTCTTGGTAGACGCGGCGGACAGGTTCGTGATAGGTTCCAACCATTGTCTTGAACTCATCGTGCCATTCGAGTCCGTCTGGCCCGAGGAGATACGCTGTGTTATCGGGGAATGGGCTGAAGGCCATGTCGGTGGACTGGACTTGGAACCACTGTTTGAACCGGTACACCAGAGGCCGCATCGCTCGATGGATGATGTTCTTCTCGGAAGCGAAGGCGTAGAAGTCCGGAGTCGAGCCGATCGTCAGAGGCGAACCAGACCGGGCTAAAAGCATCCATCCCGGATACTCTGGATGAAGAACTGCTGTGGCGCACGATCCCCGGAGTTTGTTCATCTTCTGAATCGCGTCCTTCGTTAAGCCGAACTTATCAGTGATCGCTCGAAGAACATCGGAGTCGGTCTGAGCACTCCGAGCTAACTGTAGCTCTTTGAAGATCTCGTCATCGTTGTGAATCACACCGTTGTGAATCGCGGCAGACTTGCCGGCATACAAAGGATGATTGTTGGCGTTGAGTCTTGGGCTGGCGTTACCCGTTGCAGCTCGGGTATGTAGGACGACCTGGATGATGTCGTCGTTTAGGTGCTGGTTGATGAAGTCGTAATACTCCTGGCATTTCACGAATTGCCACGGAGTTTTATCGTTCTTCAGAACGAGAACCGTTCCATCCCGTTTCTGCATCGCGATGCCCGTAGCATCGTTTCCGCGATGCTCTAGACCGGTCAAGAACATCCGGATCTGGGGCTCTGTGATTTGCTCGTCACCGTAGCGACGAATACCGGCTATGCCACACATCTAAATCATCACCTCTTTTCCTCTGAGATTCACTCGCGAAGATGTCTTGAACTCTTTGAAACTGTCAGGCTTCACGTCTGCGAACTTCCAAACAGGGAAGTGCTCCAACAAAAACTTTTTAAGCTGAACCATTTTGTTAGCGTCCTCACGAAACCGTTGGCCGATGTAGATGATGACTTCCTCATTTGGGTAGAACTTAATCTGAGTCCCGCTAAACTCTCGTGGGATCTTCAACCCCGTTGGATGAAGGATACGAAGTGGATCACCCTCCCCGGTTTCGATTCGAACCTTCGCGTTCTCATGGTGGGCTAGCCCTGCCATCAGCTCCCCGAACCCTCGTCGCCGTGGGCCACCTGTCGTGTCGCTGTGATAGGCCAGCGGATAATAGCCTTCCGGTAGGGTTGTCGGCCCCCAGTTCGGTTTCGGAACAACAGCCGGAATCGGAGTACCTTTCACTAGCAGATTGAATATTTGCTGACGGTCTTCGTCCGTCGGTTCGATCACCTCGGGAATCAGAACCTTAGTGGGCAGCAAATCTTTCGGGTACGTTAAACCCCAAGCAGATTTGAAATCCCCAACGTCCTGCTTCGGCCAGCCAAACCGTTCCAACGCGGCATACGCAATCATCGCGTCATCGTCCAAACCCTTATAAAAGGCCAAGAGGTTTCGAAGTGTTCCTTTCGAGGGGACCGATTTCTCGATCAACATCGGGTCATAGACCGCGAGCTTCGATAACACCAAAGTCAGATACGCTAGCCACGGGGAGCTTAACCAGGTCGGAAGAGTTCGATACTCATATCCATGAGCCTGGTCTCGAACATCTCCGAACTTCCCATAAACCGTGTCCTCGTTCCGTTGCTGAACTGCTCGGCGGTCAAACACATCCAACGCTGTGAGCATCGAAGCCAACCGGTCTAGACCATTTACCTCCCGGTCGCGCTTATCCAATCGTTTCCGTCCAAAGTGAACATGCCCGCCAATCCCATCGTGCTCGACATACGGTCGGGCAAACCATTGACACTCTCTAATCTTCGGAACCGTCAGGGCCATCCAACGCAACTCAGTCAAGATTGAAGCCAGAACATCCAAAGCGAACCGACTTGGAGCGGGACGCAACTCCACCGGACGGCCAGCCAAATCTGCTCCGAACGCCAATCCAACGTGCAACTTAAAAGTATTCGCGTGAACAAGCTTCCCAATGCCGTCCGCTAAGGTGAACTCGGGATCAGCGCCCACCATGAAGCGATTCACCAACCGTGTACTGCGTGAAAGAGCTTCGATCTTCGGAGTACGGTAGAACTTCGCGAGCCACTTCTTCGGCAGCTCGGAGGGAAGTCCTTGGGTTAGCGCGGCAGGGAACTGCGCGGCGCTTTCCCATCCATTCCGAACCGCTTCGCGGAACAGATAATGTTTCTGATCTCGAAATTCCACTAGGGTTCTCTCCTCACAACGTTCCTCCGCAAACCTGGTCTTGCTCTTGGTCTCAGTGGTTGAACTTCACCCCAAACATACGGAGGTTCCGGTGGTTGTACTGGAAGTTGCCGCATGACGGGCTTTATATCCGCCAAGAACAGCCCGTCCCATCGGGGTCCTGGTCTGCCGGGGTGGTACTTCTGCCAAAGGTGAAGTGGGAAGTAATTCCGACCGACATCCATATACGCAACCAATCCCGCTCGATCGAACTCATAGATTCGAATTCCGTTGTACGCCCAAGACAACGAACCCCTGAACTTCGAAAAAAGTTTAAACACCGTCAGTCCTAGTTTTCCGAAGTAGTCGATTCCCCTCTTATCGTCTACGATCCAAACTCTAGTCGGCCACCTACCCGGAAAAGGTTTCGCTCCCCTCTCCAGAGAGATCGTTGGACCGATCTCCCACTTCCGAACGGTGTCTCGGGTGAATCGCCTCATCAGTGTCCGACCTTCTCCTCAATAATGTGTCTCGGCACCCAAACCAACTTCACACCGGTTAGTTCTACGTTTCTTTTCGCCATCTGAAACGCTTTAACCAGGTTTGGAGCCTTGATCTTCCAGCCCTTCGTCAGACTGTTCACAACTAGCTTGGAATCCATGTAAACGGTGGGGCCTTTTGTGGGATCAATCTCAAAGTCCCGAAGAGTTTCGAGAAGCTGGTAAAGCGTTCCGAACTCCGCTTCGTTGTTCGAGTTTGCTAGATCCCACTTATACCGAAGGACGTTCTCTCCGTCCGAGATTGAACCATACGCCTCCCGATTCCCCTTCTTATGGTTTCCTCGGCAACCTCCATCGACAAAGAACACTGGGCTATTCCAGTTCATAGAGTTATCCCCTCGTTCTTCAACCAAGTCTTCGCAAGCTCGATCGCTTGGTGAAGGCTGTCCGGACAACGGGTCACATAACTCCATTCCTTCTTGCATTCCTCCGAACAGATGGGCATCCCCCAAGTCTGTTTCCGGGTCGGTTCGTTGCAGACCACACAAATCCTGTCCCGGAGTAAGAGTTTGAAAGCCTCCGTCAGAAGTCTTCCGCAGCCCCACTTCCGGCTGTGTTCTTTCCGTTCTTTCGCGGTGGTGTGAACTTCACCGCACGCTCGACAAGCTGCGTAGGCGGGGTTCGCCAACGGACTGTCATACCCCACCCAATACCGCAGGTCGCCGTAACTGAGTTTCTCGCCCGGAGTTGGTCCGCTGCCGATGATCGAGTTCTCCTGACGCATTCGGCCCAAGAATCCGTATCTCGGCTGAGGAGGTTCTTCATACTTCTTCCGTTTCGGGAGGCGAACTCCACCAGGCCGAACCGCTTTCGCGATGAACCAATCGGGGATGTTGGGAATCGTTGCCATTAGCCTCTCGCGTACTCCGAGTCACTCTCGTACCGCCCGGACTCAATCAAACCGGTGAAATACTCTGGGTGTTGGTGAACGTAGACCCAAACTTCTTCAGGTCCAACTCGATCCACAATAAAGGCTTGAACTTGTTGGCGCATGTAGGTGTAGGGATGGCCTTCGATCCCATCCAACCATCTCCACATCGTTGGGGGGATCTCAAACACCTCCCCGTAAACCTTTCCCTCGTCCTCGATCCGCAGCCCAACGCCCCCGCCGACGTGATAAAGATTCGCCGGCTGGAGAGTAGCCTCTCCCAGGAACTTCGCACCCTCACGTTCCAGATCGAGGGAGAACCCGCGCTTAAGAATTCCGTAAACAAAGAGTTTGTTTGGCTTCACTTCTTTCTCCCATCGAAGAAAATCCCCGAGCATCTGAGCCGGAACTACGTTGCAATACCCACCCATAACTCTTCTCAACCTCTTCAACGCTGCGTACTTAAGCTGGTACTTCATACTCGACCGAACAAAACTGTTAATAATCTGTAGCTCCAACGATTCCAAAATCGAATAATTGTGTTAATCGCCTCCATCTCTTTTCCATCCGTTCGCTTTCAACCACTGAAGACTCGAAACTTGGTTCTCCGTCGGAGCGATTTGATAGATCGGTTTGTGCATCTCCGATGGATGGAGGAGTTTTCTCCAACGCATCCCATCAATCAGAATTACAGCCGATAACTTCATCCCTCACCGTGACGAGGGTTTCTCTTAGCCGGCACGCTGAACACAACCAGGTCCATCGCCACCGCTTTACCCTCGGGATGTTTCAGACAAAGAGCCAACGGGTTCTCGTTCTGACCGACCACGGCTTCAATCACGTTCCCGCATTGCGGGCATTTCCATTCACGAATTGGCATCGAGTTTCACCCTCTTCTCAAACAGGTAGTCCATTAGGTTGGCGTTTGGATTGTGAAGAACTAACTCGTTCGGGCATTCATCACTCCAAATCACCTCAAAACTCTGCTGTTCAATCCCGAGCTTCTGTAGCGTCTCGATTAGTTTTGCGACTGTCATCTAGATACACCTCTCCTGTGACCGTTTCGAGTCGGCGCTCAACCGACAAAATTTGTCATTTTATATGCGGTTTCAGGCGGCTCGCTTCAGCAGAATTTCCACAATCGGAACTTGTTTTGGTTCAAGGGATTCATAAACCGCTTTCACCTCGAACTTCTCCAACGGCCCAACCAACCCATCTGTTCGGACCTCGATCTCCGCGTTAGCGGGCAAAGCGTTCAGCCTTTCGATCAGTTGCTCAGTTGTCATCTCCGGTCCTTTAGCTCCTCTTTCAACTGACTGTACGCTGCGAACTTTACATGCACGTAGGAGTCCCGATTCCCGAGCGTCACAACGAGAATTCGCCCGTCATCCTGCCCGATGACTTCCACTTTCGATACTTTGTCCAGGTCGAACAGGACCAAGTTTTCCGATGGCGATTCGAACTCAACGAATTTCATTCGGACTCCTGAGCAAGACGGTCGTACTCTTTCGCTTTTGCTAACTGCCGTGCGTAGTCGGGTGCGTCACCATCCTGAGCCGCCAAAGCCGCCATCTCGTAAGCTTGATCCGCCTTCCGCTTATAATCAGCTTTTGACATCGTGACCATTTGATCCTTAAGAGTCCCCAGTTGGGACCAGAAAAGTTTCGAGGGTGAGAGCATCCCTTCCCGGATGATGCACCCCCGTCCGATGCAGCCTTTTTTGTCGAGAGTTAACTTACGTTCTAGACCATAAGTTAACTGCTGCTGTCGTCGCATAGCTGACACGAAGTCAGGCTGGCGTTTTGCTCCTAGCCGCCCGCCCACATCAGTCCCGGCACAACCGGAACTTGCGGAGCACTAACGGCGCACCCTCGAAATCCCTTTCGGGTCAGAGGGAGATTTCTCCTCGAACAGTTGAGCCTCGCACGACTCCCCTCACAAGCGGATTAGGTGTTCAGCCTCGCGGTCAGTAACTCAAGCTCTAGCGCATACGCTCTCACCCTTGTTTAACGGGACGCCCGAACCAGACGCTTTCACAGGAGACCGAAGTCCCCTCCAGCATCACCCCTTGATCCCTAATCCCCGGAGGTTTCAGGAGAGGCTCTAGTTCTACGTCGCCCACAGAGGGACAAGTCACACGTAAGTCCACAGCAAGTGAAACGACCATCAACTGCATTCTTCGCGCTCCTCAACGTTTCCGTTAAGGAGTGGCCCAATCGGGCCGCCGTCGAACACAATCAACAACAAGGTACGTTAGCCCAGTGTTGCTCAGCGTGTTCGAGGAACTCTTACTTAAACTCGTTGCATAACAGCTCTGGCACAGTCCAGTAATCCACAGACGATTTTTCCGTCGAACTCAAACCGTCCTGGCCGGCCACAATGACAAACTTTCTCCGGATCGACCATTCCACTCCCACCGCACATTTGACAGTCCACATCCTCGTACTGCTGATGCGGGTTGACGGTCGGAAGCCCGTCGCATTTGGGGCAGGGAACTGTGCCCTGGATGCGGTTCAGGCTGCTTTCGGGATTGATTGGCATAAATCTTTCCAACTCTCCATTTTCCCGTCGCAATGACACTTCCATTCACCGGTTCGTGCTTCGTCCAACTTCCAGTTCAACTCGAAATCTTCGGGAGTCGGGATAACACTTTCCAGTCCTTCGAAGCCGATGCGAATTCCTTGCTGTATGTTTGGGCTGTTTTCCGGATTCGTTAACAGATACCCGTAAGTGGCGGAGGAGAACACTTTCGTTAACATTTTTTGGTTCAATTCCAAAAGCTTTCGCGCTTTACGAACGTCAGAGTTGTTGATGATTTCAACTACCTCTTGAGGATGCGCGACCCATTCCTTGACGCCGCCGTATTGGAATGCTCCGTGGAGTGCTCGGGTAAACATCATTACGAGATTCGCCAAACCAGGATGCGCTAACCAAAAATTCGAAAGTGTTCGATATTCCAATCCGTGTTCTGGGGTGCGATACTCGCCAGCTAAGCCGTAATATTTCCGTCGTAAAGGTTTATCAAAACTTGCTGCTGCGCCCACACTCCAAACACCAAGCGTGGAGTCTAAGAATCGAACGAAACTCTCAAGCTCTTTTGGGTTGTATTTCTGACTTGCGATGCCTAAGTGAAGATGTCCGCCGGCGAACCGATACCGGAGTTTTCGAGCGTTCAGCACATGCTCTCCGAGCATCCCGTAGGCGTTCTGACTTGGGTTGCAGCCCAGGAGGACGTGTTCCTCTTTCTCCAAACGCAATGTCTTAGCGGGGATCTGAAAGACGTTTTGAAGGGTCAATTTCGCGGTTGGAGAGTTCTTTCTTGCGAGTTCCAATGTCCCTCGAAGGCCGTCTCGAACCGAATCTACCGTATAAGCGATACAGCAATTCGCCGTGCAACCGAACTCCGCTTGAAATCCATCCCAGAACACTCTGGCGTTGGCCCACTTACTGTAAAACGTCTCCGCGTTCTCTTTTGGAGGCAGGAATTTGAAAGCGGGAAGTAGTCCGTTATCGTCCCGGACAAAGACTTCGGGATCGGTTCCGATATAGATGTTTGGATACTTTCCGTCCCAACTCACGCTGCTACCTCCTGTCCGACCTTCATTTCTGCTGTCTCCCGTTTGGACTCCATAGCTAATCTTCGAAACTCTTTTCCCTGAGCGAGCGTTTGGGGCTTCGGATGGGTCAACCTCACCAGGTATCCGTAAAACCAATGGTTAAGCGTTCTGAGGTGATCGACGGACTGCTGTTCGAACCACCTTCGAACTTGGCGTTTGGTCATTAACTGCAACCTAGCCACATCCGAGACTTCCAGAGTTAACAAATGGCCCTCCCAGGGGTTTTGATACACCCGTAGCGTTTTCCACAGTTTGTGGATAAATCAGGCGATCTGTGTCTTATAAGTTATAGTACGTCCAATTATTGTTAACTACTTGGGCGCACCATCTCTCCAAGACAATCGCTTAACTTCAATCGTATCAGCAAGTTGCTCGCGGCGTAGTTTTGCAGCCTCGCGAACGTAGTTAACGTAACGTTGCTCGGCTTCTTTCTGCGCCCACTCATCAGCAAACTCGATCAACTTCTGAACTTGTTCAGCCAGGACTTGCACTTGATGCCGGAACTCCTGGTGAGCATTTGCTGACTCATTCAACCGCGACAGGAGAAGATCCCCCATCGAAGTATCGGAACAACCTTCCATGTACGTCGTTAGCTCGGAAACCCGAACTATTTCTTTCATGGCCCCACATCCTAACTGCACCGACCCAGAGTACCGAAACTTTATCCTTTAACCAGCCCGAAAGCCATCCCACCCGTACTAGTACTTTGCGCTAAAAGTTAATGGACCCGCAAGTTCTGAAAATGTAACTTTTCTTCCTCACTCAGATTCTCACAAACCTTCGCGCACTCCCCACAGGCCCAGAGCTCTCCGACCTGGACCAGCTCCTTACAGCTTTCGGTACAGAGTTCGCAGACGAACTTGCCCTTCACTTCGGGGGCCTTTAGTGGATCAGAGAGTTCGGCCAACTGGTTGTTGACCTCAGAGATGCACCGAATACATAGACGTTGCTCCGTAGTGACGTTAGGGAGCTTGTACGCAAACAACGCCTGGTGCTCGCACTGACATCTCGGACACTTCCCGATCTGCCCGTCTGGGAGCTTCTGTACGCTTCCTGGGGCTATCTGAGGCACGTCCACCGTCTCCCAATACCGTGCATGACAGATGGTGCATTCCCAACGTAAGTTCGCTTCTCTCCCGTTCCCCTTGACCCAACCTTTCGTGATCTTCACACACGCCCCGCTGAGGCAATTCTTACAATCCAAGAGGTTCAGTTCATCGAACCGGGGGTCGGTAGAGAGTTTGACTGGGGTAGCGGTCATATCTGGGCCTCTGGGGGCCATTTCTCCTTACAGATCTCTCTGACTTGTTCCCAAAATCTCGGCTCGCCTTTGTAGACATCGAGCCACTTTTTCCTTCTCGCCCAGTACCGCCTCTGGGGGTAAATCACGCCGGTTTCTGGGTTAAAACGGAGCCGCAAGAGCCGAAACGCTGTATTAATATAGAGGTCGAACTGATAGTAACCTCTTTGTTTTCTGGCGTTTGCGATCCTCATACCCTCGGTCTGAAACCCGCTATATATAAAATAATATAGAGGTTTTTCTGTCTCCTCTTATTGAATAACTTTTACAGGCACTCCAGCTTTCTTCGCCAAGTCGATCATCATTTTAGTGCCTCGGGATTGGCCGTCCCAGAACGCGAATACGATGTCAGGGTTTCCCTCATCGAGCATCTGCTGGTTCCGAACGTATCCAGCTCGTTTGCCATATTGGTTCCAGAGAGCAGGGAAGCCGATGTACTTAAACTTGTGATGGTGGGCAATTCCTTTCGCCAGGAGATCCGCTCCCTGAGCCTCACCGGAGATAATGGTGTCGATCTTTCCACCGTCTTCGAAGGACTTCATCTCAGAGAAATGGAAGTCAAGAAGGGTTTTCTCGATTAGCTTGCGATCTATCCAATCTCGACTTCCACAGACCAGAACCCTCATGAGGTCTCCTTACTTGCAACTGATTACTACGAACCCAAGATCCTCCCGCACAGCCGGCTTCGATCCGTCTTTGCAGGCGATCCCGATAGCGGTTGGGTTGATCGTGAAGGTTTTGTAGAGCTTCTCGACCTTCTCGCCAGCCCATGCTCCGACCGCCAACAGAAAGAACGCTGCTGTCATCAGTTTGAGTTTCATCCTTCTCCTCCTAAGTCTTGATAAAGATCGTCGCAACCGAGCTGTAGGTACTCTTTAGTACCTGGGTCCGGTTCAATTTCGACTGGTCTCTCAGCCGGCCAGCTTTTATTGTCAAACCAGTTATCATTCGGTTGATTCATTCAGCCTCCTTTGCAGCGTTCCAAATTTCCCTTGCGTCATCTTGAGGAACGCCCATCATCCAGCCACCTTCGTCCCACCACTTTTGAAACCGATCTATCTCGGGTTCGGGTTCAACGTACTGGTGATACCCGAATTGATCTTTTCGGTTGTGGACGGTGTTTCGGCGAGACATTCCACATTGTTTACAGAAGTACATTTACGCTGCGAGCCTTTCCAACACCTGAGAGATCTGGACCTTGGGCAAGGGCTTGGGATTCAAGAGAGCTTCGATACGCTTCCAGCGGTCGTTTTCAAGCTTTGACATTAATGTGACGTAGCGCACCAAACCCTCCATTCGCTTTCAGTTTCAAATTCCGGTTGCGGCGGCGGTCGCGCTTTTCCTTGGCTTTTTGAAGGATTTCCATAACCCGGATAACTTCCTGGGACTTCTCAGGCAGCTCGGAGAGCTTCACCAACAGGTTCTCGCCTGTCAAAATTGACGGTTGTTTCGCTGTTTCTGTTGTGCTAGGTTCAGTCATGGTTAAGCCCTCAAATCCCTCGAATGATGCTCCTAGACTTTCGGAAGTCCTCGAAACTCATATAGCCGGCCTTCGACAATGCACCGAAGTCTTAAACAACACCGCAGACCAGCTTGAAAAAGTCTTGCCATACATCCGCGAACAAGAACCAAAGCCGAAAGAATCTCAACCGTTACCGAATCGCTCCAAAACTCTGGAGTGAACGGCATCAACCAAATCACAAGCTGGAATGTTGTAGAGATCTGAGACGTTCGCCAGGTAACTGACGATTAACTCAGAGGCTTCTCGTTTTTCGTTTGGTTCGAGATCAACGATTTGTTGTAGAGCTACCATTTGACTTTAAGCTCCTCTAGGAATTTCCTGTCCGCCTCCGAAAGTTCATCAGTCGTGATTCGGAACGCCTGGGCTAACTCTCTCGTCCAGATCATCTTCGTCCCGTGCTGGTTGAGAAATTTGACTTTGGTGACGTTGTGGGCAGAATCCAAGACGATCCCAGTGCCCCAGTGACCATGCATCA
>Ga0247664_1000156_pt1 | contig 17449 bp, 12 predicted proteins | sample CNK05_metaG_FD_182715 | JGI IMG/M metagenome (GOLD analysis project Ga0247664, IMG submission 182715) | Soil microbial communities from Purdue University Martell Research Forest, Indiana, United States - CNK05 | ecosystem: Environmental > Terrestrial > Soil > Temperate forest > Bulk soil...
GGCTCGGGCAAGTGCGCTCGGGCTTGGGCCTTCCAACCGATCTGGAAGGGAGAAAATGGCAGGATCGCGCACCATGAAAACACTGAATTTGCGTTCGGGCCTGCTGACCATGAGTTCTGCCTTGCTTCTGGCCATGGGTCCGGCCCGCGCGCGCGCGGACGCGTTGGACGACTGGAGCTCGCCGGCTCAGTCATTGCCCACTCAGAACTTGAAGAGCCTCAGCTATGGCGACGGAAGATTTGTCGCCGTGGGTGACCGCGGCACCATCCTGGCTTCCGCCGATGGCATGGAGTGGAGCCCGATGTTGTCCGGCGTCACAGACGACCTTGCGGGTGTTGCGTACGGGAGACAACTGTTCGTGGCGGTGGGAAACGCGGGTTTGGTTTTGACTTCGACCAACGGATCAAACTGGACCAAGCAAGCTACTGGAACGGTTGAGTCACTTGTGGCTGTGGCCTTTGGTGGCGGCATGTTCGTGGCTTCCAGCATATTTTCGTTTCTAACCTCAACCGACGGAGTCCACTGGCTACCACGCGTCGCCGGCGGCGGTCCGCTCCTCAGCATCGCCTACGGCAATGGAAGCTTTTTCACCGTCGGCGGGACTTGTTCGTGGAGCGGAGATTGCGGACTGGCTTGTTGTTGGGATGGGCAGAAGCTTGCGTCCTCTGATGGGGGGACCAATTGGACCGTTGTCGGAGGCGGCAGTGAGTTCGGCATGCCACTGTGGGCTGTGGCCTTCGGCAACGGTCGATTCGTCGCGGGAGGTTACAACCCGGATTACCCTGGTTCTCTGATCGTGAGCTGGACGAATGCTCCCCGGTGGGGCATCGAGTGGACGCAGACCGAACGCACTGGTTTTCGTGGAGTTGGCTTTGGGGCCAACCAGTTTGTCGCGGTAGGGCCAGGCATGATCCTGACTTCCATGAATGGGAGAGCCTGGACTTCACGGGCGGCTTCCGGTTCGGCAGGTCTCCGAGCGGTTGCTTATGGAGCGTGGCGTTTTGTGGCGGTGGGCGATGCGGGATCAATCTTGTTCTCAGGAGACACTCGCCCATTGTTGGCAGGTCGAACGCTTCCGCAGGGCGGTTTCGAAGTCACTGTGCGCGCCGGGCCGGAAAACCGCTACCGCCTGCAAGCGTCCGATGACTTGGCTGCCACGCATTGGACGGACTTATTGACCTTCGGTAAGAGCCCGCCCTCGACCAACTTCGTGGACCGGAACGCGACGAATTTCAGCCGGCGCTTTTACCGTGTGGTCTCGCCGTGATGGAGGAACCAAGCAACGAGATGGTGCAATCGCCAATATCGCCAATATAGCCAATAGCCAACAACCAATCGCCACCGCTTGTGAGCACAAGACCCTCCCTTGTCCTAGTCGTCACCGCCTGCGGTCTGTTCCTTCGTATTCATTTTGTCTCTGCTCAGGACTGGACGCCAACGACCGCTCCCGCCCAATACTGGTCGGCGATTGCCTCGTCAGCGGATGGAACCAAGTTGGTGGCGGCGGGCCTTGCGCTCGCACCCATTCACATCTCCACCAACTCCGGGGCCACCTGGTGGCCGGTGACGAATGTCTTCCCCAGTACGAATTGGAGCGTCGCAATTTCGTCCGATGGGACCAGAATGGTGGCTTCGGCTGGGGGCGCGATTTACACTTCGAGTGACTCGGGTGTGATTTGGAGCAAGACCAGCGCACCCGCGGCCAGTTGGACGTCGGTCGCTTCCTCCGGGGATGGCAGCCAGCTGGTGGCGTTGGCCTCCTATTCTTTCGCCTGCCCCTGTCCAGGGATTTACACCTCGACGAATTTCGGTGTCACGTGGGTCTCGAACAACGCTCCCTTCAGCATCGCCGCATTTAATTCCACGATCGTGTCGTCCGCAGACGGAACCAAACTGGCCGCATCGGGCTCCGGTCAGATCAATCTCTCGACGAATTCAGGCGCCACTTGGACGGCTTCTAGCTTGCCCGACGGAGCCATTACCTCCATCGCTTGCTCCGCGGATGGAACCAGGCTCATCGCGGCGGGATACATTTATTTTCCCTGTTCCTGTCCGGTCATCTACACCTCGAGGGACTCTGGAGCGACCTGGGCGTCGAACAGCCTGCCCGGCCAAAGCTTTGAAACTGTGGTGGCTTCCTCGGCCGACGGGAGCAAGTTGGTGGCGGCGACGAGTTACCCTGGTGTCATTTACAACTCCACGGATGCGGGAGCGACGTGGGTCTCCAACCATGTGTTCGCACAAGCCTGGGGAGCCGTTGCCTCATCCGCGGATGGAAACAAATTGGTGGCGGCCGCGCAGAATGACACGATTTACGGCTGCTCACTCACGGCGCCGGTCATTTACAACCCGCCGACGAGCCGGACCGTGGTGGCTGGAACCAGAGTCACCTTCAGCGTGGGTGCTTCGGGCGCTGTTCCCCTGGCTTACCAATGGCAGTTGAATGGCGCGGATTTGGCGAATGAAACCAACGCCGTTCTCGGATTACCAGACGTCCCGATGGCCGCTTCGGGTCGCAGATATGTGGTGCGCGTGAGCAATATATTTCGACGAATGGCGGAGCGACTTGGCTGCCAACGAGCGCCCCGAGCGAGGATTGGAGTTCGGTCGCCTCATCAGCCGATGGGACCAAACTCGTCGCCACCTCAAGGTATTTTAGCCAGGGATCAATTTATGTTTCGTCCGACGCGGGATCACATTGGACAAACGTAAACGTGCCTCCCACCGCATGGACTTCCGTCGCCGCGTCGGCCGACGGGCTCAAACTGGTGGCGGTTTCCGCGAGTGGCTTGGTTTACCGCTCAGTGGATGGCGGCAGCGTCTGGGCGTCGGCTGGCGACGCGCCTCTCGCATGTTGGAGATCCGTTGCCTCTTCGGCGGATGGGAGCAAACCGGCGATCGCGCCTGCCTATGGCACTGTTTTCACTTCGACGAATTCGGGAGCATCCTGGGTGCCCAGAGCGCCCAGCAACGGCTTCAACCTCACTTCCATCGCCTCCTCCGCGGATGGAAACAAACTTCTTGTGTCGGCCTACGGCGGCGGAATCTACGCTTGGCAATCGACACCGGAACCGTGGTTGAACATTTCGTCTGCGGGCAGCGACTTCGTCCTGTCTTGGCTAATGCCTGCCATGCCTTTCGTGTTGCAGGAGAACACCGAGTTGACCACGACCAGCTGGACGAACGTGACAAGCCCACCTGCACTGAATCTCACCAACCTGCAAAATCAAGTGATCGTGTCGCGCCCTGTCGACCATCGCTTCTACCGGCTCAAACACTGAAAGGGCCGGCGATTCGTTAGGACCGATTGGTGCGCCCGAGTGGTTAGCGCGGCCCTTCAGGCCGCTGGCTTCGCGGCGCAGGCAACCCAGGCCTTCGGTCTGGGCTCAGGAATAGACGGCCCTTTGGGCCTCGGTACGCGTTTCTATCCTCTTTTCGATCTCGAGAAGTTGCCTTTTCCGATTCACACGCCCAGCGTAGCCGCCCAGCGCTCCGTCCTTACCAATAACCCGGTGGCACGGGATAATGATGCTGAGAGGATTTTTCCCATTGGCGCTCCCGGCAGCCCGAATGGCAGACGGCGCTCCGGCCCGGCGCGCCAACTCCGAGTAGCTAATCGTTTCGCCAAATGGAATCAGCGCCAGTTGTGTCCAGATTTTTTGCTGAAATTTTGTTCCGGCGAAATGGAGGGGCACGGAAAAGGATGTCCTTTCGCCCTGCAAAAAGGCGGTGAGCTCCTCCTGCGCTTGTTGGAGGACGGGCTGGTTCGGATTGAACCTCCAGCCGGCCTCGATCGGGGGCGCGTGTTTGGAATCGGTGTAGTAAACACCGATTAATTGCGTGTCATTGGCAACCAGCAAAAGCTCGCCGAGAGCCTGCGTCTGTATCGTGGTATATGAGGTCATTTTTCCTTTTCCAAGCCGGCCCACAAATGAAGCGTCGCGTAGGAGCGCCACGGCCGCCATTTTTCAGCCAGCTCTAAGATTTTCTTTGCACTGTTTGTGCGCAGCGCTTTTTTGACGCCAAGATCCGTGTGCGGAAAAGCGTCTGGCCAGGACAAGGCGCGCATGGCGATGTATTGGGCCGTCCATTCGCCGATGCCTGGAATTTTTTGCAGACGCTCGAGCGTTTCTTCAATGCCATGGCCGGGTTCCAGAAGCAAATCGCCCTGGGCCACTGCCTGAGACAAGGCGATCAAAGTTTCCGCGCGTTTGGTGGTGATTCCTAATTTCCTAATCTGCTCGAGGCTAGCGGCGGCCATTCGTTCCGGAGTCGGAAACAGATGCGTCAGCGCCTTGACCTGGGTGGAGAGCGGCGTCCCGAAGCGAACGGCCAGACGCGCGGCGATGGTTCGGGCGCCTGCCACGGAAATCTGTTGACCGAGAATGGCGCGAACGGCCAGTTCAAACCCGTCAAACGTGCCGGGAACTCTTAGTCCTGGCCTGGTGGCTGCGATCTGGCCCAAAACCGCAGCGATCAAGGTCGGTTCGGCCTGCAGGTCAAAGAGCTGCTTCACTCGCTCCAAAACCACCGCGCAAACCGGAAGCAGCGGTTCGGAAAGCCGGACGGAGATCGTCTGGCGTTCTGGTTCATGGCTGACCTGGATAAACCCGACGTAATCTTGCTGGCGGCGCCTGATCCGCACCGTCCTGAAATAAATCGCTTCATGAACGGCTTCGACCTGAGGGATCGCCCGCGCCGCAAGGAAATGAATGAGCCGCACCCAATCAAATGGCGGACGATACTCCTGCCGAAAGCAAACGTCCGCGAAGTTTTTCGGCGCCTCATTCTTTTGATTTCTGCGCAGCCCGGTTGGAGTCATCCGATAGCGGGCTTTCAGCAAGGTGTTGAATCGGCGCAGGCTCTTGAAGCCACTGGCCAACGCCACATCCGTGATCGACATCCTGGAGTCCGTGAGGAGACGTTTGGCCAGCAAGAGTCGTTGCGTCTGCCAAAACTGCACCGGAGCCACACCGAATTCATTTTGAAACACCTGACGCATATGCCGATCGCTCACGCCCAAAGTTTCTGCCAGGTCTGCGAGGGAATGTTCGGCTAAAAAATCCTGGCCAATTTGATAAGCCGCGCGGCGAGCCAGCTGACTGCTCGCCTCCAGGCTGCTGCGGCCAGGCGCCAGTTCCGGCCGGCAGCGTTTGCAGGGCCGAAACCCCGCCGCTTCGGCCGCCGCGGCGTTGCTGAAGAATTGGCAGTTCTTGCGCATGGGCGTTTTGACGCGGCAGATGGGCCGGCAATAAATTTGGGTGGACGTGACGGCCACGAAAAACCGGCCGTCGAAACGTGGATCGCGGGCCACCACGGCCTGATAGCATTGATCCGGATTCAAGTTCACCGCGACACCTTATCCGAGGACGGCAAACTGTGCTCGCCGTTTTCGGAAATCGAATTTCGGGCCCCCGGCGGTGACCGGGTCCACCTCGCCTCTTACCGCTGACACAAAAGCCGATAGCCCACCGCTGGCTCAGTCAAAATCAGTTCGGGCGCGGAGGGATTTGCTTCCAGTTTCTCCCGCAAATGGGCGATGTGAACTCGCAAGTAATGGGTTTGGTCAATCGCCTTCGCGCCCCACACTTCCTGGAGGAGCTGGCGATGGGTCACAACTTTTCCAGCGTGTGTCACCAGCAACCGCAGCAACCCATACTCGATCGGCGTCAATTTGACCTCCACGCCGCTCTTCAAAACAACCCGCTTCGACAAGTCGACTTCCAGGTTGCCGGTGCGGAAAATGGCCTCGGCTCCCTGCGGTTGGCCATGACGCAAGGCCGCGCGCAAGCGGGCCAACAATTCCGCGCTGTTGAAGGGTTTGGTCACATAATCGTCGGCGCCGGAGTCGAGCGCGGCCACCTTTTCTTCTTCCTGGTCCCGAACACTCAGGATAATGATGGGCGTGCGGCTCCATTCCCGGATGCGCTTGAGCACCTGCAGGCCGTCGAGGTCAGGCAACCCCAGGTCCAGCAGGATGACATCCGGCTTACGTTGAGCGGCTTGAACCACACCGTCTTGTCCGCTCGACGCATCGGCCACCCGGTAACCGTTGGCTGCCAGCGTCACCCGCAATAAACGGCGAATCTGCGGTTCATCATCAATGACCAACGCCATGGGACCGGGTTTGGTTGTTTCCTGCTCGGTCATTCAGGGGCAACGATCGGAGGTTTGTCGGGTTGCGGCAAGAGAATCGAAAAGAGCGCTCCGCCACCCGGACGGTTCTCCGCGCTGACCGTGCCGCCGTGGGCTTCGACAAAACCCTTCACGATGGTTAGGCCAAGCCCGCTGCCGCCCGTCGGAGCTTTGGACCCGCGGAAGAACTTGTCGAATATCCTCGGCAAGGCCTCCGCGGGAATGCCAGGCCCGCGGTCCGCGACGCTAAGCCGCAAGCGGCCATCGCTCAACGCGGCCTGGACGTCGATCGGTGTTCCGGCTGGAGTGTGCGCCGCGGCGTTGAGCAACAGGTTGCCGAGCGCGTGCTGCATGAGCGAAAAGTCCAGCCGCACCAAGAGCGGCTCGACCGGGAGTTCCGAAGTGACCGGATGCGAGGCCAGTTCTCTCTTCAATTCGCGCAGCGTCGTTTGGACCAGATCACGCGCATCGTGCCAGTCCAAGCGTGGCCGCACCTGGCCGGATTCAAGACGGGCCACATCCAGCAAATTTCCCACCACCCGATTGAGCCTGGTATTGGCCTCCAAGATCTCGTTCATCAACGCGGCGCGCTGCTCGGGCGTCAAGGATTCAGCGGCCGCGAGCGCGGAGGCCGCACTCGTGCTGGCCGCCAACGGCGTGCGGAGTTCGTGCGAAATTGAATTCAATAAGGTCCGGCTGAACTTTTCCGACTCGGCCAGCAGTCGGGCTTGTTCGGCGGCGGTCCGAAGTTCGACCCGGTCGAGAATCAGGGCGGCCTGGCGCGCGAACGTTTCGAGCAGATCGCGCTGAGCCAAAGTCAGGTCTTGATCCGCCCATTGCACCGCCAACACGCCAAACGATTTGCGCTCCGTGAGCAGCGGCAGATGAAAGGCACCGGCGCCGGGCAGATTATCGGTGAACCGTCCGGCCGCTTTGCGCTGGCGAAAGGCCCAATCGGCCACTCCGAATTCCTTTTCCGAAAGGGTCAGGGACCCGTCCGGGTGCGCGGCCAGCTGGTCGTTCACAGCCAGCACCACCGCGCTCGGCGCTTGGAACACGCGGTTCACTTGAGTCACGAGATGCCAGACAACTTCATCGCGTGAAGCGGCCTCCGCCAGGTCGCGCGTGAATTCATAAAGCGCGACGGCGCGTTCTTCGCGGCGGCGTTCCGCCTGTTCCTGGGCCCGAATCCGCGCGACCAGTTGACCAAGGACGATGGCCACCACGAAGTAAAGGGCGAAGAGGATGGCGTCTTCCAGCCTCTGAATAGTCAAAGCAAATTGCGGCGGTAGAAAGAAGAAGTCCCACGCCAGTGCACTCAACGCGCCGGCCAGCAAAACCGGTCCGCGTCCAACCTTCAGCGCCACCAGCACCACGGCGAGCAGAAAGACCAACCCCGGCACGCGCGGCCCGGACACCGCCATGAGGCCGAGATTAAGCAGGCCTGTGCCCAGAACAACACCAACAGCAAATGCGTATTGTTGGAAGCTGGATGCCAACCCCGGCAGCCACACGCGCGCCGCCGCACCGCCGGTGCCTTTTTCGGCACGGACCACTTGCAAATCGATGTCCCCGCTTTCTCGGGCCAGGCGTTTCAGCAAACGGTCGCCGCGCAACCACTCCAGCCAGCCTGTGCCCACGGGCTTGCCGACGATGATCTGGGTGGCGTTTTGCTGCCGACCGATCCGCAGCAATCCGCCCACGAGATCGTCATCGGTGGTGGTAAAAACTTCCGCCCCAAGTTCGCGAGCGGTGGCCAGGTTTCTCTCCAGTTGCGCCTGAGCGGAGGCGGTGAGGACACGCGAACTTTCCACATGCACGGCCAGCCAGCGGCAGTGCAGCCCGTCCGCCATCCGTCGTGTCCAACGCAAGAGCGCTTCGGACAGCGGGCTGGGCCCGACCCCGACGAGCAGGCAGTGAGCGGTCTTCCAGGGGCTGGTCTCCGCTTGATTTCCCCGGAACTCGCGGGTGTCAACCCCAACGTGGTCAGCTACCAGGCGCAAGGACAATTCCCGCAAAGCGGTCAGATTTGATTCCCGAAAGAAATGGGTGGCGGCAACGGCGGCACGATCCGGCAGATACACCTTGCCTTCCTGCAAGCGCTGAACGAGTTCGGCCGGCGGCAAATCCACCAATTCAAGCACCGCCCCGTCCAGGACGCCGTCCGGCACGGTCTCGCGAACCTCGGCGCCCGTTACCTGCCGCACGGTGTCGGCGCGACTTTCCACGTGCTGCACGTTCAGCGTGGTGAACACATCAATGCCCGCATCCAACAGTTCGGTTACGTCCTGCCAGCGTTTGGGATGGCGCGCGCCGGGCGCGTTGGTGTGCGCCAGTTCATCCACCAGCGCGAGCTGCGGACGACGGGCCAGCACCGCGTCGAGGTCCAGTTCGCTGAGAGTCATCCCGCGATGTTCGAATTGTTTTCGGGGGACCTGGGGTAAACCGGCGGCGAGCGCGTTGGTCTCCTGCCGCCCATGTGTCTCAATGTAACCAACGACCAGATCGCGTCCTGCTTTTAATTCGCGCCGGGCGGCTTCCAGCATGGCATAGGTTTTGCCCACGCCGGGGCACATGCCGAAGAACACCTTCAGGCGTCCGCGCTTTTTCGCGGCTTCCTCGCGCTGGATGGAACTCAGCAGCGCATCGGGATTGGGGCGGTCGCCATCGCTCACAGATCATCCTAACGGATCCAAAGCCAGGACTCCGATCAGAGCATTAACATCCGCTTTTGGGAAGGCTGACGGCGTCCTTGTTTGGGCAATTGAGTTCACGCACCTCCTGTCAACGCTTTATCCTTCTCGTCGGACATTTTCTTGGTGAGTTGGGCCGTGAACTTCTCCAATTCTCCCAAGTCCGGGCCCTTTTCTGTGACACCCAGGCCGGCTTTCTCAGCGAGCAGCAGAGTCAACAGTTGGCCAAGCGAACTGACAGAAGTGAAATCCGCTTTTCCTTCTCCGTCCTTGGCTGCGCCCATCAACAACAAACGCTCGGGCACGAGCGGTTGGGCGCTTTTGGCAAACTGATCGGCCACGAGGCTAAGGGCGAACAACCTCGGATCACCATAGGCCCGAATCTTTTGCAGAAAGACCGCCGCCTCAGACAAACCGATCTGCGCAATGCGTGCGCCTTCGCCTTTGCCGAGCAATTCTTTTGCGCGCGATTCACCTTCGGCGCGGGCAATGTCGCGTTTGGCTAACCGCTGCGCTTCGGCCAGTTGGGCTTCGCCTTTGTTGGCCGCAACCTCGACGTCAATCCGCGTTTGGGTCAATTCGGTCTGCTTCTCGGCCGCGGCGCGGGCGTGGTTTAGCTCTTTGAGCCTCACCGCTGCCTCCTCTTGCCGGCCGAATGTTTCCTTCTGTTCAGCGGCCAGCCGGCGGATGCGCAATTGATCAAACAACCGTTCGATCGGGTCTTCCTGACCCGCGGGGGTCGCTTTCGACTCGGGTCTGCCAATCAGCACGGCGACACAGTTGATGTCATAATCCTGAAAACGGTGGCCCAGCTGCTCGGTCGCCCGCTTCTGAATTTCCTCGCGCTTCGTGAGCAAGTCCAGCATGTGCGACGATTGTGCGACGTCGCGGAAGTAGGAGGTGAGGATCGGATCGAGGGTCTGCGTAATCAGCCGCTTCACATCGCCGAATCGCTGCACCACCCGCGGCGCTTTTTCGTAGTCAATGTGCAAGACCAGCGAGAGCGGCAGCACCGGTTCGTAACCGTCGGCGGTGATCAACTCAATGCTCAACAAGTCCTTGTCGTACTGGTGGGACTCGACCACGCCCGTGATCCAGCGCAGGACGAAGTTCACGGTGGGCACCAGTTCGACTTTTAAGGCGTACGGGTTAAGCGCAAACTTGCCCGGGGGCAACGCTTGTTTCCACACCCCACGAAGTCCCGGCTCGACTTGCTCCCCGTATCGGAAAGTCACGCCCGTGACGTCTTCCCCTTTGCTCCCATAATACGATACGACCACGCCGACGTAGCCGATCGGGATCAGCAATTTCGGGCGTATCTCGACGGTCGCGAACCAGCGGTTGATAAAAAACATCCCATCGGTCAGCACCTGCAACTGTTTGCCACGCCGGCCACCCAGGTCCAGAAAGGCTTCCGGATTCTGAAAGTAATCATGGTCTTGCTTGCCGTCCGCCGGCTTCACCTCAGGCGCGATGATTTCGCCCGACCCAATGGGTGCGCCGTCATGCACCGTCACAATGCCCAGTGTGTCCGAGGGCAACAGAGTTGTGTCCGCGTCGGCGGCGCCGAGTCTTGGGCTCGTTTCCCCATGGCCGTGTGGTGGCGGCGCCTGCGTCACGTTCCCGCGCCCGATCACGACGGGATCAAAACCACCCACCGCCGAGAGTTGATTTTGCCATTCGACGATTTGCGCGGCGGCCTTGTCTTTGACCGGGCCGGAATAGTACCCGTCATCCGTGATGACGACAAAGAGGGCCTGGTTGATAGCAAATACTCCTTCGCGCAAGATGGCGCGCTGACGTCCGCGCTGGCCGCCCTTGCGCAGGAATGACACGGCATCCTGGAAGTGGTTGCTCTCCACGATGCGTCCGAGTGTTTGCGTGGGCGGCAACGGCGCTCCGTCGCGTGCATACACGTAGCCGATTTTTCCTTCGGCAACAGTCACGAGCGGTTCTTTATGGATGCGATATTGCCACGGAAAGTACCACGGATGAAGTCCGCCGCGAAGGATCGTGGTCTGGAAGCCGGCCTCGCCCTCGAGTGCGACCATTCCGCCCTCCGTGAGCGAGCCCTTGGGTGACCATAGTTTCTCCACAATTCCGACCTTGGCGTGCGGAATATACCGGATACCGAGCAGCCACTTGAGTGCGGCTGCGCTGAGTGCCAATACGATCAGACCGCCAACGACTCGGCCGGAGATGGTCAGGAAGGACTCGAGGTTGATAGCTGCAATGATCAGCTTGGTCATATTCCAACTCCAATCTTTGATGGTTGTGGCGGCGACGTGCGACCGCTGCCACGACGCTGACTGATTCGGGAAAGAGGTTCAACCGCCATCTCTCGCGTGCTTTCATATCTGAGGTGTGGGCCAGCAAACGTCAGGATTCGGTCGCTCGCGGTGCTCGGTGTATTTGATTCAGCGCAAGATTCGGCTTCAAAACGTCGGAGCGCTCAATTCTCCCGTCGCAATCGGCACGACCAGCACAGGGCACGGCGCTCGTCGAATCACGCGCGCCGCCGTGTTGCGCCGGAACAGCCGCAACCGCCCCTGCTTTTTGTGAGTCCCGATGATGATCAGGTCTGAATTCCTGGCGCGGGCTTCTTGAACAATCACGTCAGCCGGGCGCCCCTCTTGAATCGCCACCGTCGCCATGATTTCGCCCGCCCACAGGATTTCAATGAGCTTACTCAAATTTTGTCGAGCCGCATCACTCAACTGACGAATCAAGGCCGCGCGTGGAACGCCTGCCTCTTCACCGGCGATGTTGAGTTGCACGACATGAACCACGTCAATGACCGCCTCGAATTGTTTGGCCAAGGCGCTGGCGTGTCGCAGTGCCTCGACCGAGCGGGCCGAAAAATCGACCGGCACGAGTATCCGCTGAATAGACACGCTCTCGGCTAAGCGGTTCTCCCAGCTAACGAGCTGCGATGGTTCGAGCCGATTCACTGTTTCAAGTTCTTCTCCAACTCGTCCAGAGCGAGATTCAGGCGCAGCAGTTTGATCTCCGGCTCACCGACGACCCGCGACGGCGACGGTTCCGTGAGCCGCTCAATGAGCGCGTTGAGCTTCGTTTCGACGTCGGGTCCAAGGTTGCGCTCTGCCGCGATGCGTTTCACCTGCAAGCGCGCGTCGGCCGCGCTGATGCGCGGCTCTGCAGTTCCGCTGTGCGATGGCTGGGTGCGGGAGGCGTTGGGCTGGAAGTAACGAGGCCCCGTGAATTTCTGCGCCAGCAGTTTGAAGGCAGCAGCCTCCTCGTCCGGGATCACCAAACTGGGTTTCGTGCGACTGAGGCTCGCCAGGTGGTCATCCAGGGCAAGATTCAGACGCAACACATTGACTCCTGGTTCACCAAGAAACCCCCAATCCGGCTTATCGGTGTGCCGGTTGATGAGTGGGCGAAGCTGCTCCTCGCTTAGTCCGCGTGCTTTGGCCACACGTGATACTTGCAGTTCGGCGTTGCGCAGGCTGATGTGTGGGTCAAGCCCGCTGCCGGACGCGCTGACGGCATCAGCGGGGACGGAGTCGAACTCCTTCAGGCCGTTTTCTTTGCGGTACGCCTCGACGCGTTCCTTGATGGCATCATTCAGCTTTTGTGAAGTCGGCCCGAGATTGCTGCCGCTGGAATTCGCCGCATCGTAGCCGTTGCCGGCGGAGGACGGACGCGGGTGAAAGTATTTCTCGCCGGAGAAATTCTGGCCGAGCAGCGCCGAGCCGCGCACCGTGCCGTCTTTTTCCACGATCAAACTTCCGTTGGCTTGGTCGTGAAACGCGGCCTGCGCGATGCCAAACACAATCAGGGGATAAATTCCACAACACACGACCGCAAGAACCAGCGTGGAAACAACCGCGCCACGAATGTCGGAGAATAGTTCTTTCATAGGCTCAAACCAGGTTGAGGGCGGTGATGATGAGATCAATCAACTTGATCCCAAGGAAGGGAATGATAACGCCCCCTACGCCATAAATGAGCAGGTTGCGTTGCAGAGTGGCGAGCGCGCCGATGGGCGTGTATTTGACGCCGCGCAAGGCCAGGGGAATCAAGGCGATGATGATGAGCGCGTTGAAAATGACGGCGCTCAGAATGGCGCTCGTCGGGCTGTGCAGACGCATGATGTTCAGCGGTGCGATGGCCGGGAAAGTGGCCATCAACATCGCGGGGATGATGGCAAAATACTTCGCCACGTCGTTCGCAATGCTAAACGTCGTCAGCGAACCGCGCGTGATGAGCATTTGCTTTCCGATCTCGACGATGTCGATGAGCTTCGTCGGATTGCTGTCCAGGTCCACCATGTTGCCGGCTTCACGGGCGGCTTGCGTGCCGGTATTCATCGCCACACCCACGTCCGCCTGAGCCAGCGCCGGGGCATCGTTCGTGCCGTCACCTGTCATGGCCACGAGATGCCCCGCCGCCTGTTCCTCCCGAATCCGTTTGAGCTTTTGCTCCGGCGTCGCTTGCGCCATGAAATCGTCCACGCCCGCTTCAGCGGCGATGGCGGCAGCGGTGAGCGGATTATCTCCGGTAATCATGACAGTTTTGATCCCCATTTTGCGAAGATGCGCGAAGCGCTCTTTGATTCCGCCCTTCACGACATCTTTCAAATGCACGACCCCGAGCACTTCGCGGCCTTCGGCCACGACCAACGGCGTGCCGCCGGAACGGGAAATCTCCTCAACGCCCTGGGTAATCGCTGGCGAAAATTGTCCGCCCAATTGATCCACATAGACACGAATCGCATCGGCCGCGCCTTTGCGAATGGCGCGCGCCGGCTGGCCATCCAGAGCCGCAAAATCCACCCCGCTCATGCGCGTCTGGGCGGTGAACGCCACAAACTTCGCCTGCGAGTGGACCACGTCGCGCACGCGCAAATTGAACTTGTCCTTGGCGAGCACGACGATGCTGCGGCCCTCCGGCGTTTCATCCGCGAGCGACGCGAGTTGCGCGGCGTCGGCGAGGCGTTCGGGCTTGACGTTCGGAGCGGTCAGGAACGCGGTGGCCATGCGGTTGCCGAGAGTGATCGTGCCCGTCTTATCGAGCAGCAGCACATCCACGTCGCCGGAAGCCTCAACCGCGCGTCCGCTCATCGCGAGCACATTCCGTTGCAGAACGCGGTCCATGCCTGCGATGCCGATGGCGCTCAAAAGGCCGCCGATGGTCGTTGGAATCAGACACACCAGGAGCGCGATCAGAACCGGCACAGAAAACACCGCCGATGAATAAAGGCCGAACGGTTTGAGCGTCACGCAAACAAGCAGGAAAATGAGGGTCAGGGCGGCGAGCAGAATGGTGAGGGCAATTTCGTTGGGCGTTTTCTGACGTTGCGCGCCTTCCACCAGTGAAATCATACGGTCGAGAAAGCCGTGACCTTTGTCCATCGTGATGCGAATCACGATGCGGTCACTGAGCACGCGGGTGCCGCCGGTGACGGCGCTGCGGTCACCACCACTCTCGCGGATGACGGGCGCGGATTCGCCGGTGATGGCGGCTTCGTCCACGCTGGCGATGCCTTCGATCACGTCACCGTCGGCGGGGATAACATCGTTGGCCTCGCAAACCACCGTGTCGCCCTTTTGTAATTCGTTGGCGGGGACTTTTTCCTCCCGCCCATTTCGCAAACGACGGGCCATGGTGTCTTTGCGGGCCTTGCGGAGCGCGTTCGCCTGCGCTTTACCGCGACCTTCGGCCACGGCTTCGGCAAAGTTGGCGAACAGAACTGTGAACCAAAGCCAGAGGGCGAGTTGCGCAATAAAGCCGCGATCAGCCGATGCGGTGAAAATGCCCACCGTGGTCAACGCCGCGCCAATCATGGTCACGAACATGACCGGATTTTTGATCATCAGGCGCGGATCGAGCTTCTTGAACGAATCGCCAATCGCCGGCCCGACGATGGTCCAGTCAAAGAGAGAGGGAGATTTTTGGGTCATAGAATCCCGAACGGCTGTTAAAAGACTTTCCCCTGCAAGGTCAGGAAGTGTTCGACAATTGGGCCGAGCGCCAGCACCGGAAGAAAATTCAGCGCACCGATCAGCAGCACCGTTCCAAGCAGCAGCACCACGAACGTGCCGCCGGAAACCGGGAAGGTCCCGGCGCTCGGCGGAGAAATCTTCTTCTGCACGAGCGAGCCGGCCAACGCCATGATGGGCACAATCATCAGGAAGCGGCCAATGAGCATGGCGAGGCCCAGCGTCGTGTTGTACCAGGGCGTGTTGGCCGTAAGGCCCGCGAAAGCGCTGCCGTTGTTGCCCGTGCCGGAACTAAAGGCGTAGAGCATTTCGCTTAAGCCGTGCGGGCCGGAATTGTTCAGACCGGCGAGTCCCCATTTGCTAACCGCCGCCCATGCGGAGAATCCGAGAATGGAAAGACAGAGCACGAGCAGCGACAGCATTGCCATCTTGACTTCGTAAGCCTGGATTTTTTTACCGAGATACTCTGGTGTGCGGCCAACCATCAACCCAGCGATGAACACCGCCAGCACCACGAATACCAGCATCCCGTAAAGCCCTGCGCCCACGCCGCCGAAAATGATTTCGCCAAGTTGTATGTTGAACAGCGGGACGAAACCACCCAGCGCCGTAAACGAATCGTGCATGGAATTGACCGCGCCGCAGGAGGCATCGGTCGTGATCGTTGCGAACAGAGCGGAGTTGAATATGCCAAAGCGGACTTCCTTGCCCTCCATGTTGCCATCTGCCACGGTGACGCCGAGTTGTTGGTGAATGGGATTTCCCTTGGCCTCCGCCCACCAACAGACCAGCACGCCAGCCAGGAATAAGATCGTCATCGCGCTCCAGACCGCCCAACCGTGCGCTTGGTTTTTTGTCATGCGCCCGAGGTAGTAGGTCAGTCCGCTGCCGATGCTGAAGATGGAGAGCATCTGCAAAAAGTTGGAGAGCGGCGTGGGATTCTCGAACGGATGCGCGGCGTTGGCATTGACATAACCGCCGCCGTTCGTGCCGAGCATTTTGATGGCGACTTGCGAAGCCATCGGGCCTTGCACGATGACTTGTTCGTCCATCTTCTGATCAATCATGACGGGAACGTTGGTCATGATGGGCTGACCATTTCCATCCAGCACCGGCACGTTCACCATCACGGTCGCGCCATTTTCCAAAATCGGTTTGCCTTGCGCATCAAGCTTCGGCGATTGGACCGTCATGGCGACATTCGTCGTCATCGGCTTGCCTTTGTCGTCGGTTTTCTGGACTTGAATCATGTAGGATTCAGTCAGCTTGGCCTTGGTGTAGGGCTTGAAGTTTTGAATCATGCCTTGGGACACGAGAAATAGCGCGAAGACAAGACAGATCGGGAGGAGGAGGTAGTAAGTCACGCGCACCAAATCCACCCAAAAATTGCCGAGCGTTCTGGCCGAGTGCCGCGCGATGCCACGCACCAGCGCAGCGGCCAGCGCGATCCCAACGGCGGCGGAGGCAAAATTGTGAATCGTCAGCGCGACCATCTGCGAGAGATACGACATCGTGGATTCGCCGCTGTAGCTCTGCCAATTGGTGTTGGTGGTGAAACTGACGGCGGTATTGAACGCGAGGTCGGGACTCAGTGGGCCGAGGCCCTGTGGATTCAAGGGGAGCAAATGTTGCAGCCGCAGAATCGCGTAGGTGAACACGCAACTGATCAGACTGAAAAGCAGCATGGCAAGCGTGTATTGTTTCCAATCATGCTCCTTGTCGGCGCGCACACCCATCAAGCGATACGTGAGCCGTTCCAGCGGACGGAACACCGGGTCGAGCCAGGTTTTGCCATTCGCGTCGAGCACTCGCATCAGGTAAAGCCCCATCGGCTTGGTGATGGCCGCGAGCGCGACGACGAAAAGGGTCAGTTGTAGCCAACCAGAGGGTTGCATAGGAATTCGTCAGAATTTTTCGGGTCGCAGCATCGCGACCAACAGGTACGCGAACAACAAGAGGGCAATCAGTCCAACGATGACATTCTCCATGAGTCCTCCTAGCTAGAGCTTTTCGCAGAGGCGCACGTAAAGTCCGCTCACGACGAAAAATGCCACCAAAACGCCGACGAATATCAGGTCACTCATAAGATACCTCCAGCCACTGACTCAGCCAGGTGCGTTCTTTCATTCCACTACAATGATTCAGGCGCCGCGAAAGCGGGTAATTAAAGTAGCTGTCTTCGGCGTTAAGATTTCGTAAAGAGCACGCTCACTCAAAGTTGTGAATGCGCGCGTCCATGGGCGTATTTAAGGCACTGCCCCGGTGGAGCGCGGCTTTCCAGGCCGGTACGCGTTTAGAAGCGCCTGCGCATCCTGGGGGACTGGAAACGGCTGTAGCGGCGGTCACGTACGTGTTTAGTGTCCCCGGAGCGCGGGCTTCAGCCCGCTTCAAGTTGGGAATCGGAGCAAGCGCTTGCAACTCCCACCGCGGCCGACCCGCCGGACATTGAAGCGGCGTAAACGCCGCGCTCCCTCGCGCGCTAAACAGGTACGCGGTCATAGACCGCCGCTACAGTTCGCGATCCAAATTAGAACACCGCCCTTGCAGGACGCGTGCTTGATTTTTTGTCAACTTTGGGCAGGCTGGCGGGCATCACCAGTGAAGAGTTTGGAGTCAATTTCGATGGGAATGCGTCAACTCTCCATGCAGGATTCG
>Ga0247664_1000158_pt1 | contig 17373 bp, 7 predicted proteins | sample CNK05_metaG_FD_182715 | JGI IMG/M metagenome (GOLD analysis project Ga0247664, IMG submission 182715) | Soil microbial communities from Purdue University Martell Research Forest, Indiana, United States - CNK05 | ecosystem: Environmental > Terrestrial > Soil > Temperate forest > Bulk soil | place...
GGCCTGGGCCCGGCATTCCCGAGGATTACTCCCAATGCCTGCCGTACCTTTATGGATTCGGAGTGCGGGCCGATCAACCGACGGAATATGATCTGACTGAGCCGCGGCAGTTCGTGAATCTCTGCGCGACACTCGGGGTGAAGATTCTGAATTTGAGCGCCGGTTCGCCTTACTACAACCCGCACATCCAACGGCCGGCCGCCTATCCGCCCAGTGACGGCTATCAACCGGCGCACGACCCGTTGATCGACGTCACCCGCCAGATTCAAGTTGTGCGCCAGTTGCGCTCCCAGGCGCCACCGGGAATTGCGTTGGTTGGTACCGCTTACAGTTATCTGCAGGAATACCTGCCGCACGTGGCGCAATTCACGGTCCGGGAACAATGGACGGACTTGATTGGGCTGGGACGCGTCATTCTGAGCTACCCGGAGGTGCTGGCTGAGGCGGTGGCGAAAGGGTCCCTGAACAGCAAGCTGATTTGTCGCACGTTCAGCGATTGCACCACCGCCCCGCGCAATGGACTGATCAGCGGCTGTTATCCATTGGACAAACATTACGCGGCCAAACCGGAATTCGAACAGCTCAAGGCGATCAAGAAAGGCGGCGGCTCAACAAGCCGCGCTCCTCGTCTGCCCCTTCAGGGCGAGACAATTTGATCATGGATCACACGCGGGGATGTTGCTGGCCGACTTTCCGCTTTTCCCTTTCCGCTTTCCGCTTTCCGCTTTCCGCTTTTTCCCTATATGCTCAGGGCGTGATGCGTTGTGTAACCCGCCGACGGTTCTCGTGAGCAAACCGGATGCAAATGCCAAAAGCCCGGAAGCGGCGGCGGCGCCTCCTCCGGATTGCCTGGTGGAGTGTGTCGCCGAGGTGTTTGCGCAAGAGCCGGGGCTGGAAGCGGTGCGGATCGATCGGGCGCATCGTTCGATCTCGGTGGCGACACTGGGGCGACCGAATACGGCCGAGATTGAGCTAGCGGTCACGCACCGTTTGAACCAACTCGCCCAGCACGAATCGGACGGCGCCGAGCACTGCGCGCTGCTGGAAGGCGCGTCCGATTGTTCCTCCTGCTCGCATCCGGCGCGTCAGGATCCGGGGCGGCGTTTGACGGTTCAACACGATGCCGATGCCACCACCATCGCACGCGTGACTTGTCCGACCGCGCCCACCTTCTGGCGTTGGCGCGCGTTTCCCTGGCCGAAACTGGTTCCACGCGAGGTCCGACTTCCAGACGAGGGAGAGCACGAGCACGAATGGAAACTGCAATTGGGGTGTGCGTTGCTCTGCGGTTTGTTTGGGTTGGCGGCCTATTTGAGTCGCTCGTCACCGTCGGCGTTATTCCTTTACCTGTTGTCTTATGTGGCCGGCGGCTGTTTTACGGTGCGGGAGATATGGGAGCGACTTCGCCATGGCGCGTTGGACGTGCATTTTCTGATGCTGGCCGTGGCGGTGGGCAGCGCCAGCATCGGGGCCTGGAGCGAGGGAGCGATGTTGTTGTTCCTGTTCTCACTTTCCGGAGCCCTCGAACACTACGCGATGGGCCGGACCAGCCGCGAAATCCGCTCCTTGTTCAAGGCCGCCCCCAAGTCCGCCATCGTCCTGGATGCCCAGGGCCGCGAGAGCGCGCGGCCCATCGAACAAATCGAGCCCGGAGTCCGGCTCCTCATCAAGCCTGGTGAACAATTTCCCGTGGACGCCGAGGTCGTGAGCGGCGCCACCGCCGCGGACGAATCGAATCTCACCGGGGAAGCCGGTCCAGTGGAGAAGAAAATTGGGGACACCGTGCTGGCGGGCACCTTGAACATGTGGGGAGCGGTCGAGGCCCTGGCCTTGCGGCGGGCCAGTCAGAGTGCCCTCCAGCGCATTATTCAGTTGATCCAGGAAGCGCAGCATTTGAAGGCTCCGGCCCAGCGGTTCACCGACAAATTCGGCACGCCTTACACCTACGGTATTCTGGCGCTGACCGTGGTGCTCTTTTTCGTGTGGTGGAAAGGCTTCGGGGCGGAACCGTTCACGTCCAGCGCCACGGGCAAGAGCGCTTTCTACCGGGCGATGGCCCTGCTGGTGGTGGCTTCGCCCTGTGCCCTGGTGCTTTCCATTCCTTCGGCGGTGCTGGCGGCCATCGCTTGGGGAGCCCGCCGCGGCATCCTGTTCCGAGGCGGCGCCGCCGTCGAGCAATTGGCCGACACCACGGTGGTAGCGATGGACAAGACCGGCACGCTCACGACGGGTGACTTGCGGGTGGAGACGGTGGAAAGCTTTCCTCCCGGGCGTGAGGCGGAGGTGGCGCGTCTGGCCTATTCGTTGGAACGGCTCTCCACGCATCCGTTGGCTCGCGCCATCACTCGTTACGGCAAACATCGCCAACTCACACCCCTGGGCGTGGAACGGATTGAATCCGTGACTGGGTCGGGCTTGCGCGCCGAATGGGACGGGGCCGTGGTGCGCTTAGGAAAGCGAGGTTGGGTGCTGGAGGCTGAGCGCGGGCAGTTCGCGGCGCCGACCACCGCGCCTGGCTGCTCCGAAGTGTGGGTGGCCCATTCCGGCCTGCTTGGCCGACTAGTGCTCCACGATGATTTGCGTCCACAGGCCCGCGGAGTGGTCGAACAATTGCGCGCGCTCCGGCTCCGCACCATCGTCCTGACTGGCGATCGTCAGGCTGCCGCCGATCATTTGAAAACCGAGTTGGCGGTGGACGAAGTTCGCGCTGAGTTAAAGCCCGAACAGAAAGTGGAGGTGATCCGGAGTTTAGCGGCGGCCGGGGAACGGGTGGCGATGATTGGGGACGGGGTCAATGATGCCCCGAGCCTGGCGATGGCCCGGGTGGGCGTGGCCATGGGCGCTCGTGGTTCGGACGCCGCCTTGGAACAGGCCGCGGTGGTGCTCATGCATGATCGGCTGGAGAATTTCCTCACCGCCTTCCAACTCAGCTGCCGCGCGCGGGCCATCATCCGTCAAAACTTGATCGTGTCGTTGGGTACCGTCGTGGTCCTGGTCGCCTGCGCTTTAGTCGGCATCATTCCATTGACCGTCGGGGTTCTGGGTCACGAAGGCAGCACCGTCATCGTCGTGTCGAACAGCCTGCGCCTGCTGTTCCTCAGGAAAAGCGGCTGAAGAAATTCAGCCAAAGCAGGCGCGCGGTGATGACCAGCGCGGCGGCGATAAAGATCGGGCGGATCCAGCGCACGCCCCGGTGAATCACGAGTCGGCTGCCCAGACGAGCACCGGCGCATTGGCCGAGGCCCATGCAGATACCAGCTTTGAGGTCCACCTGGCCAACGGCCGCGAATACGGCCAGTGAAACCACGTTGCTGGTGAAGTTCATCAGCTTGGTATGCGCCGTGGCCCGTCGCAGCTCTAATCCCAGCACCGTCACAAAGGCCATCGCCCAAAACGTGCCGGTGCCAGGGCCGAAAAAACCATCGTAAAAGCCGATCAACGCTCCGAAGAGAAGATAAAACGACATCGGTTTAAGGCGCGGCGGCGTATCCCGCAGGCCCACCTTGGGCTGCAACATCAGGTAAACAACGATCGCCAGCAGCAGCCAGGGAATCGCCTGTTGCAGAAAATCCGGGTGCAGGCGGCTGACCGTCAGCGATCCCAGCGCCGCCCCGGCCAAGGTCATGAGGATTCCTGTCCTGCAGTCTTTCAATTGCACCAAGCCTGCTTGCCGGTAATGCCAAGCGGCGCTGCCGGAGCCGAAGCTGGCTTGAAGCTTGTTCGTCCCCAACGCCAACTGCGCCGGCATCCCCAGGTTGAGCAATACTGGAATGGTGATCACCCCGCCACCACCGGCAATTGAGTCCACGAAACCGGCCGCCGCGCCGGTTAAAAACAAGAGCGGAAAGATCCACCATGACCACACAGGCACCGTCAGGGTTGGCTCTGGCATAAGTCGCGCGCCAAACGAATGGCCAGGTTTCTAGCGGAATCCCTCGAGCCCGACAAGCAGTCGGCAGCCGGCAGCCGACATTCAGGGCGTATTTAGGCACTGTCCTAAAGGCGCCCTAAAGGCCGCGATCCTACGCCCATCGGAACGCGGCGTTCACGCCGCTTCAGCGTCCGCCGGCTCGGGGCGCCATGGATTGTTCAACGCTTCCTCCGATCCCCATCTTCAAGCGGCCCCGCACATGCGGGGCCGCGATCCCGGGGGCAGTATCCGAATGCGCCCCCTCAAGGGCGTGCTCCAGATTTCTGCTTGGAACCAGAGGGAGGCGAACCTTACCATCGCGCCGATGTCGGATCTGAATCTGAATGTCACACCGCTCGCGCTGGATGCGGATCATGCAGGCTCGGCCGTGGCGTGGTTTTGCCTCCGCTCCCAGCCCAAGCACGAGCACATCGCCGCCGGACACCTGCGTCAGATGGAAGGCGTGGAAGTTTTTAATCCGCGGATTCGTTATCCGCGTCCGACCCGCAACGGGAAAGTGATCGTAAACGAATCGATGTTCCCCAACTATCTGTTCGCGCGGTTCGATTGGCGCATGTCGCTGGCCCGGGTCCATTATGCGCCCGGGGTGAGCGGCGTGGTTCATTTCGGGGACAAATGGCCCACGGTTCCTGACCAGGCCATCGTGGAGATCCGCTCGTTGCTGGGTTGCGAAGGGGTTCATGTCGTGCGCGATGCGCCCGCCGCCGGGGATGAAGTGGTGGTGGCAGGCGGGGTGTTCCACGGCCTGGAGGCGATCGTCACTCAGGTCATGCCGGGCAAGGAACGAGTCATGTTGCTCATGCATTTCCTCGGCCGCCAAACCACGGTCGAGGTGGGATTGCATTCCATTGTCCGCCATGGCCTCGGCCGATGAATTCGGCAAGGCTTCGCCCCGAACAGGACGTCTGCGGGGATGCATACAGACACTGTCCCCCGGAGCGAACATTTTCAGCCACTTCGGTGGGGCGTATTCAGGCACTGCCCCCCGCACAAGGCAGCTCGGGGCGCGGCGTTTACGCCGCTTCATCGTCCGTCGGCTCCAGGACCAAGGAACTACCCAACAGCCCGCCCCGAGCCCCGGTCGAGGAGCTTCCTCCGATCCCCATCTCGAAGCGGCCTAAAGGCCGCGATCCCGGGGGCAGTAACCAAGTGCGACCCGTCTGTGGCCCAGCCTGCAACTGGCATTGACATTGCCGGGGGGTCTCTTCATTTTCGCCATCGACCTTTTTTGATTTTCTTTCTATGAGCCAAAACCGCTTTGATTCTCACCAGACCTTCGACGCCGGGAACGGCCGCCAAGGTCGCTTTTGTTCCTTGCCGGCGCTGGAAAAGGCGGGGATCGGCCGGATCTCGAGGCTGCCCGTCAGCCTGCGCCTGGTGCTGGAGTCCGTGCTGCGCAATTGCGACGGCAAAAAAGTCACCGAACAACATGTCCGAGCGTTGGCGCAATGGCGGCCGCGCGAGCAGCGGACGGAGGAGATTCCGTTTGTCGTTGCCCGGATCGTGCTCCAGGACTTTACCGGGGTGCCGTTGCTGGTGGATTTGGCGGCCATGCGTTCGGCCGTCTCGCGCCTGGGCAAGGACCCAAAAATCGTGGAGCCGTTGGTTCCGGTGGATCTGGTGGTGGATCATTCCGTTCAGGTGGATTACGCCGGCACTGAGCAAGCCATGACCCGGAATCTGGAGATGGAATTCTATCGCAACCGCGAGCGTTACGAATTCTTGAAGTGGGGCATGCAAGCTTTTGAGACGTTCAAAGTGGTTCCACCGGGCATCGGCATCGTGCACCAGGTTAACCTGGAATATCTGGCCAAAGGCGTCCTGGGCCACCAGGTGGGCGGCCACGACGTGTTTTACCCGGACACGTTGGTGGGGACGGATTCGCACACCACCATGATCAACGGTCTGGGCATTGTCGGCTGGGGCGTGGGCGGGATTGAAGCGGAGGCCGGCATGCTGGGCCAGCCGGTTTACTTTCTGACCCCCGACGTGGTCGGCGTGCAATTGACGGGCGCGCTCCGGGAAGGAGTAACCGCCACGGACCTGGCGTTGACGCTGACCCAACTGCTGCGCAAGGCGAAGGTGGTGGGCAAGTTCGTCGAATTTTACGGACCAGGCGCAGTGGCCTTGCCGGTGGTGGACCGGGCCACCATCGCCAATATGGCGCCGGAATACGGAGCGACGATGGGTTTCTTTCCGGCCGACAATGAGTGCGTGCAGTACTTGCGCGCCACCGGACGCACCGATGACCACTGCCGGCTCTACGAGAATTATTATCGCGCCCAAGGGCTGTTCGGCATGCCCAAGCCCGGCCAGATCGATTACTCGCTGGATCTGGAGTTGGACCTCGGAACAGTCGTTCCGAGCGTGGCGGGCCCCAAGCGGCCTCAGGACCGCATCGAACTGCCCCGGCTCAAAGACGAATTCATCCGATCCTTTACCAGGCCGCTTACTGAAAATGGATTTGGCAAGGACGCCGATGATCTGGCGGCGGCGGTGCGAGTCTCCAGCGACCAACACGCCAAAGGAGACACCGACCACACCTACGGCTTTCGCAAGCCCCAAGTCGACCCCAGCGAATCCGAGATGCGGGATCAGCATCCGGCTCCGGATCTGCCGCAGGAATTGCCGCTCTCGGCTTTCCCCAAGTTTCGGACGGAAATTCGCAATGGCAGCGTGCTGATCGCCGCGATCACGAGCTGCACCAATACCTCCAATCCGAGCGTGATGCTGGCGGCTGGTTTGCTGGCAAAAAACGCGGTCGAACGCGGTTTGAAGGTCAACCCAGTGATCAAGACCAGCCTGGCGCCAGGCAGCCGCGTGGTCAGCGATTACCTGAGCCGGACCGGCCTGCAAACTTCGCTCGACCAATTGGGCTTCAACCTGGTCGGCTACGGCTGCACCACCTGCATTGGTAATAGCGGACCGCTCCATGCCGCGGTCGAGGAAGCCGTGGCCAAGAACGACCTGGTCGCCGCCAGCGTTCTGAGCGGCAACCGCAACTTCGAAGCGCGCGTGCATCAAAGCATCAAAGCCAATTTCCTCATGTCCCCCCCACTGGTGGTTGCGTTTGCCCTGGCCGGGCGGGTGGACATCGATCTCAGTTCCGAACCCATCGGCGTCGGGCGCGATGGACATCCGGTGATGCTCCAGGAAATCTGGCCCTCGCCGCAGGATATTCGGGATGCGATGCAAGCCGCCCTCAAACCTGAAGTCTATCGCAAGCTTTACACGGATTTCGCGGCCCAAAATCCGAAGTGGAACGAGATCCCCTCCTCCACCGGCGCCGTCTACCAGTGGGCGGCCGACAGCACCTACATCCAGGAACCGCCTTTCTTCGTCCAATTCTCCCTCAAACCGGGGGGCATCGCCGAGATCCGCGGCGGCCGTGCTCTCGGAATCTTCGGAGATTCGGTCACGACCGACCACATCTCGCCTGCTGGCAGCATCAAGAGAAGTTCTCCGGCCGGCCGTTATCTGTTGGAGAACGGGGTGATGTACGAGGACTTCAACAGTTACGGTTCACGCCGGGGCAATGACCGCGTGATGACACGTGGCACGTTTGCCAACGTGCGCATCAAGAACCTGATGGTGCCCGGCACCGAGGGCGGCATCACCAAACTGCAGCCTGGCGGCGAGGTCATGCCCATCTATGACGCCGCCATGGCTTACAAAAAACAGGACGTGCCCCTCCTGATCTTCGCCGGCCAGGAATATGGCACCGGCAGCTCCCGCGATTGGGCCGCCAAAGGGACCAGTCTACTGGGCGTGCGCGCCGTGATCGCGCAAAGCTTCGAGCGCATTCATCGCTCGAATCTCGTCGGCATGGGCGTGCTCCCCTTGCAGTTCAAGGAAGGCACGTCCGCGCAAACACTCGGCCTCGATGGGACGGAAACCTTCGACATCCTTGGGCTCAATTCCGATCTCAAACCGCAGCAGGATCTCACCCTTCACATCACCCACGCCGATGGCACCTCCAGCGATGTCGCCGTCCGCTGCCGCATCGATACGCCGATCGAAATCGATTATTACCAGCACGGGGGGATTCTGCCGTTTGTGCTCAGGCAACTGGTGTAGGGTTTAGAACTTCGCCCCGGCAACCCGCGGTTGGCCTAGCAGCGTGAGGTTGGTCACCGAGAACGGGATCCGAACCGGGACCGTCCCCGACATAATCTTGGCGACCAGCTTGCCTGTGCGCGGGACGGTCCGGCGAGTGAAGTAGCTGTAGGTGTGCTCCTGACCAATCCGCATGACGGCTTGCGATTGCCTTTCCAGCGAGGTGACTAGCCCAGCCTCGTCGACGGCCGTCAGTGACACCAACTGTTCGGGCTCAAGCCGCGTTCGGATCAAAATCTTTTCGCCGCCCGTTCCAACCGCCGCGACATTCTCAATCGACGTGCCGAACTCCAGTCCTTCCTCGCCAGACCGAATCTGGCCCGAGAATAGCTCGACGGTCCGCAGGTTTTGGGCGCCGACACATTGCAGCACGCCTGAGATCTCAGCAATTCCTTTGGAGTTGGAAAGAGGAGAAGAGAACCGAACTTCGAAGGACCAATTTGTTTGAGACTGCAGCGAGTTGGGACTCCGCCTCAGGCAAATGAACCCCTCGTCGGAAAGGCGTTGGCCCTCCAAGGTCTGAGCCCGGCGGATCTCGACCTGATCGATCCGCAGGACCGAACCGGGCAGCTCGGCCAGCAAACTTAGATTGTATTCAGGCGGTTCGCTGCCGAACCGCCACTCGACGCCGATCACCCTGACCTTGGCCGGAGCGCCATCGACGACCGGCTCAGGCAATTCGTCGAGATCGGTGTTTAAACCCAGTTCCCTGGCGTTGGCCACAAACGCCTGCCGCGCGTTCTTCACTTCGGCGGCGTAATCGAAAAGCGGTTTCCCCGGCGCGATCACTGCGCGCAGGGGGCCGTTCTGGCCGTAAAGGCGTTCATTCAGCAAATGATCAAAGACCACGGGACGGTTCGACGCGCCACCGCCTGCCACCGCATGCCAACTCATCGGCCTGCGGTGCGGGATATTAAGCGCGCAAACGCTCCAAGGCTCAACGGCCACTTTCAACTCACGATGCGTTCCGCTGAACCCCGAACCCCGAACCCCGAACCCCGAACCCTGAACCCTGAACCCTGAACCCTGAACCGGGAACCGGGAACCGGGAACCTCCTACCCTTTCTCGATACTGGCGTAGGCGTTGTGGTTATGGATGCTCTCCTGGTTTTCGGCCTCAACGCGGTACCAGGTCACGTCCGGATGGGCATTGAGTTTAAGGGCCACGTTGCGCACCAAATCTTCGACGAAGACCGGGTTTTCGTAGGCGCGTTCGGTGACGGCCTTTTCATCCTGGCGTTTGAGCAGCGCGTAGAGTTCGGAGCTGGCGGAGCTTTCCATGATGGCGATCACGTCCTCGATCCAGATCGCTTTGGTGGAACGCAGTTGGACGGTGACTTCGCCGCGTTGATTATGCGCGCCGTAAGAGCTGATCGCCTTGGAGCAAGGGCAAAGCGTGGTGACATTGGCTTTTACGGTCAGGACAAAGTCGATTTCCTTGCCGTTGGCCGTGGCATCGAACCGGGCCGTGTAATCCATTACGCTGGTCAGCCCGGAGATCGGCGCTTTCTTTTCCAGAAAGAATGGGAACTCCATCTCCAGGTGGGAGGTCGACGAATGCAGTTTCTTCTGCATCGCATAAAGAATGTCGGTGATGTTCTCGACGTGCACCACGCTGCCGTGGGCATTGAGCACTTCCAAGAAACGGCTCATGTGCGTGCCTTTGAATTCCTTGGGCAGATCGACAAACATGCCGACCGTCGCCACCGTGTTCTGCAAGCTCTTGGCTTTGTCCCGGATCTGAATGGGAAAACGCAGCCCGCGCACCCCCACTTTGTCGATGCGCAACTCCCGGTGATCCGGTTCACTCTGCTTGTCATGCAAAGGGCCAGCCACAGCCGGCGGAGCCGGACACCGGCTCATCGCGAATTTATCGAACGTTTTGAGCATGCCACATTGTTAGCAGCACAAGCCCGGAATGCAACTGTCGGGCAGTGTCCTAATTTGAATCGCGAACTGCCGCATACCACATGATATCCGTGACAGCCGGACCGGTTTGTGGGAAGCTACCGACCGTCGCCGTCCGTCATGCCTCGTGCCGTTCCAATTCGCTGGGTGCTTTGTGGGCTGCTCCTTGGATGGCCTTTCTGCGCTCAGAGCGAGGCCGGCTTGTTTCCCAGCGCCAGCGGTCCGGCCAACCCGCGGCAACTGTGGCCATCGGCGCGCACGACCAGCCTGGTCATTTCCGAGATCATGTACCATCCGCCGGCGAGCGCGGGCACCAACGCGGAATTTATCGAGTTGTATAATACCGACCCGGTCGCCCAAAACCTGGCCGGCTTTCGTCTGGCCGGTCAGATCCAATACCAGTTTCCCAGCAACACCACGATCGCGGCGCGCGGTTACCTGGTGGTGTCGGCCGACCCGGCCCGGCTCCGAAGCCTCTACGACCTCACCGGCGTCCTGGGGCCGTGGTCCAACCGGCTTGATCATGCCGGCGGAGTGGTGCGATTGATCAGCCCCCGCGGAGCCGTGCTGTTGGAAGCCGTTTACGACGATGCGGAGCCGTGGCCGGCCGCCGCGGACGGTTTGGGTTGTTCACTGGTGTTGTCCAACCCGGATTACGGGGAAGCCGACCCGCGGGCCTGGCAAGCCAGCGCCACCATCGGGGGGAACCCTGGAAGCCATGACCCACAGTTGAATCAGCCCTTGCGCCAGGTCTCTCTCAATGAGATCCAGACCAGCGCCCCGGCGCCGCTGGTTAATTTCGTGGAACTGTGCAACCGCTCGACCAATGCCGCCGATCTCTCGGGTTGCTGGCTGACGGACGGCGATATCCATGCCTTCCGGATCCCGGATGGGACGATGGTGCCTCCGCGGGGTTTCTTGCTCCTGGATCAAAACACGCTGGAAATGCCGCTGCTCAACCAGGATGGGCGTTTGGCTTTGGTGAACTCCAACCAAACCACCGTGCTCGATGCCACCAAGATGCTCCCGGCCGAACCGGGATTAAGCCGAGGTCGCTGGCCGGATGGGTCCGGTCCGTGGCGCACGCTCGAGCGCCCTTCGCGCGCCGCGCCCAACCCGGCACCTTGGCGGCCCCAAGTCATCATCAATGAAATCTTTTATCATCCCCCGGCCGGACTGGAGGACGATGAGTTCGTGGAACTGCACAACCGGGGCAGCACCGCTGCGGTCGTGGGCGGTTGGAAATTTACAGATGGAATCTCCTTCACGCTGCCGGCCGGCACCTCGATCCCGCCGGGGGGCTATTTGGTCGTGGCGCGCGATCGTTCCAGCCTGCTTAAGCATCACCCGGACCTGAGTCCGGCGAATGTCGTTGGGGATTACAAAGGAACTCTGGCGCGCGGCGGCGAGACGCTGACTCTCCGCCGTCCGCTCGATCCCCTGGCACCTGAAACGGCTTTTGCGGTCGTCAACCAGGTTCGTTATGGAGATGGCCCCGATTGGGGAGAATGGACTGATGGCGGCGGGAGCAGTCTCGAACTGATCGATCCGCACAGCGACAATACGCTGGCGATGAATTGGGCCGGGTCCGACGAATCCCACAAAGCGCCCTGGACGCAACTGGAGGTGACCGGACCGCTGGCGGACGGATTACTCACGATCGTAGGACGGCTCTTCGTTTGGATGATCGATCATGGAGAAGCACTGATCGACGACATTGAAGTGCGGGTGAACAACGGACCGAACCTGGTGCAGAATCCGGACTTCGACGCGGGAGAAAGCGGTTGGGCCCAATGGGGTAATCATGTGGCCAGCAGCCGCGAACCGGGCGCCGGAGTCAATGGCACGGCGGGTTACCATCTGCGTGCCCAAGCTGGCGGAAAAATCATGGGCGATAAGTTAATCGCCATTCTGACCGGCAATGTCACGAGCGGACCCACCGTCACGATGCGCGCCAAAACCCGCTGGCTGGCCGGCGACCCGCATCTGGTCTTCATGCTGAAGGGAGCCGGCCTCGAACTGGCCGGTCCGTCGATTATTCCGACAAACTTGGGCACTCCCGGCCAACGCAATTCACGTTTTCGTGCCAACGCGCCGCCGGCCTTGAGCGAGCTCCAGCATGATCCCATCTTGCCCGCCACCAATGAGCCTGTTTTGGTCACGGTAAATGCCCAGGACCCGGACGGCGTGGGCGAGGTGCGTTTGTTTTGGCGCGTGGATGGCGAGACGACGAATCATCTGGTCATCATGCGCGATGACGGGCTCGGGGCGGACTCGCTGGCTGGCGATGGATCGTTTGCGGGTCTGATTCCAGGGCAACCCGGCGGAACGCTGGTCGCGTTCTCCGTGGAAGCCACCGACGATGGGGAGGGCACTAGCCGTTTGCCTCTGGCCGACGCCTATTATCACCAGGAAGCCCTGGTGCGCTTCGGAGATCCGATCCAGGGCGGCGACTTGGGAGTTTACCGGGTGTGGATGCGCACCAACGACGTGGCGGGTTGGGATGTGGAACCCAACATCTGCAACCAACAATGGCCCGCCACTTTCGTTTGGCACGACTGGCGGGCCATCCATGGCGCCGGGATTCGATTTCGAGGCAGCCCGTTTTCACGACCGGGTTTTGGCAACCCGGTCAGTGGGGGGACGGCCGGTTACGTGCTCAAGATGCCCGATCACGATCTGTTCCTGGGCGGCCGCACGGTCAACCTCGACCGGTTGGAAGGAGACGCTGGGCCAAGCGAAACCTTCCAACGCACGCGGTTGACCATGACGTTGGGCCAAGCCATGGAAGTGCCCATCCTCTACAACCGCTACGTGCACTTGTTCATGAATGGATTCCGTCGAGGCCACCTTTACGCCGATGCGCAATTGCCGGACTCCGCTTATATCCGGGAGAATTTCCCCGACGAATCAGACGGCTACTTGCACGAATCGGTCAAACACACCGAATTCGCCGACGACCTGTTGGTGGCAGGGCCTGAGCGGCTGGGCCCGTTCTCGTTCTTCGTCAAGACGGAAGGCGTGATGCGCCGTGGCATTTACCGGCCACTTTGGGAACGCAAGAATCATGGGCCGCCCGACGATTCCTACAACTCGCTGTTTAACCTCTACGAAATGATGAACGCGCCGGTCGACGAACGGCAGGTGGCCGGTTTTCTGGCCACGGTGGACCTCGACCAATTCACCCGGACCTTGGGCATGCGGCATCTGAGCACCGACCAGGACGGGTTCGGCTACGACGACATGGCCAATGGATTGATCTACAAACCGGTGGCCGGGAAATGGAAGAACATCCCGTGGGACTTCGACACCGGCTGGGGTTCGCGCGGATTCAACGAGCCGCTTCCGCCGCAAGGCAACATGGCCGGAACCGACCCCAAGCTGTACTCCTTCTTCAGCCGGCCAGTCGTGCTCCGCGCCTATTGGCGCGGCGTGCGAGACGGAATTGATTGGCTCAGTTCCAACGCGGTCCCGTATCTCGATGCCTGGAATGCCGTCCTGACCGCTCCGACCAACGGCAATCCGGGTCCCAACGGCATCGCGACGCTCAAGAGTTATGTGTCCGGACGCGCCAGCTTTGCCCGCACAGTATTCACGAACGCCAACCTCATGCCTGCCTTGGCCATTACCAACAACGGCGGCTCCCCCTTCTCCACCACCAACTATTTACTGACCCTGGCCGGCACGGCCCCCATCTCCGTGGCCGCGTTGCACCTGAACGGGTCCAGCGGCAAAAACAGGGTCCAATGGATCGATGTGCGCACCTGGCAACTCCAAATCGGCCTGCAGCCAGGCCTCAACACCATAACGATCAGCGGCCGCGACCGCGCCGGCAGCCCCATCGCCCAATCTTCGATCGAGGTGACTTACGACGGCCCGCCCCACTCGCCCGTTGGCCAAGTTGTCATCAACGAACTCATGACGACGCCGACCAACCCTCTGGCTGAGTTCATCGAATTATATAATCGAAGCACCACGCATGCCTTCGACCTCACCGGATGGCGGCTCAATGGGCTGAGCCAAACCCTCCGCCCAGGCACCATCATCCCTCCAAACGGTTTCGTGGTGCTCGCACGCAACGAAGCTACGTGGGCTGAAACCTACGGCCTCACCAACATTCTCGCCTTGGCCGGAGATTACGACGGACAACTCGAGGGCAATGGCGAAACGATCACCCTGCTGATGCCCGATGGGAATACGGTGATCGATCGAGTCCGCTACGAAGGGGCTCTACCTTGGCCGGCCGCCAGTTGGAATGGGAGCGGGTGGTCCTTGCAACTGCTGGATCCGGCCCGAGACCACAACCAAAGCTGGAACTGGACCGCCGCTCCACCCACTCCGGGTTTCTCCAATTGGCAACCAGCCCGCCCGTTGCCGGCCGTGCCGCGACTGCTCCTCACCGAAGTGCAGCCCAACAACGTCAGCACCCTGGCTGATAATACCGGCTCCTTCGTTCCCTGGGTGGAATTGGTTAACGCGGGCGAAGCGGTGTCGCTCACCAATTGTTTTCTCAGCGATGATTTCGAGGCGCCGATGAAGTGGCCATTTCCGCAAAACAGCAGCCTGGCGGCCAGCCGGCGATTGGTGGTTTGGTGCGATGCTGAACCCGGCAAAAGCCAACTCCCCGACCATCCGCATACCAACTTCCGCCTTAACTCCGCCGGAGGCGTGGTGTGCTTGGTTCAGGTAACTGACGGCTTCACCAATGTGGTGAGTTATTTGTCGTACCACGCGATTCCTGCCGATCAATCATTCGGACTCTATCCTGAAGTCGTTGCCGGTTATCACGTCACCTTCGACGCGGCCACGCCCGGAGCCGCCAATACAGCCTCCTTCGCCTCCTCCCTGCGGATCAATGAATGGATGGCCCTCAACCGATCGGTCATCCGAGACCCGACCGACCAAAACTTTGAGGACTGGATCGAACTGCACAACCAGGCCAGCTCCTGGATCGATCTCACCGGATACACGCTCACTGACCATCTCACCAACGCCGGTCAATGGCGTTTCCCCGCCGGCACAGGCATTCCCGCCGGCGGATACCTCCTGATCTGGGCCGACGCAGACTCGGCCAATGACGGACTTCACGCCAACTTCAAACTCGACGGCGACGGAGAGGAAATCGCCCTGTTCTCCTCTCAAGGCCAACTCATCGATCACGTTGTCTTCGGGCCCCAAACGGCCGATGTGAGCGAAGGCCGGCTTCCAGACGGCAGCAGTAACGTGGGCAAACTGCCCAAGCCAACCCCGGGTTTCTCCAACGGCGCCTCCGGCCCGTTGGTTGACATCAACGACATTACCGTCCCGGAAGGCGACCTCGGACAGTCCACGGCCCGCTTTCTGGTCACGCTCGAGGCCCCCGCCGATCACGTCGTGAGCGTCGACTTCAGCACCCTGGACGGCACGGCCACGGCCGGACTGGATTATGTCGCCACGCGGGGCACCCTCGTTTTTCCTGCAGGCGTCGTCGAGCAAGGCATCGAGGTCGGGATTATCGGAGACAAGCTCTTCGAGCCAGGCGGAGAAAACTTCAAGGTCCAGCTGCTGCCGACCGCCACGGCCACGCCCCGTCGGGCGCTCGGCATTGGGTGGATTGCTGACGATGACACCGCCCTTCCGGCAGTTGATAATTTTGTCGGGGCCTCCTCCATCGGGACAACGAACGCAACGCTGCGCGGGCGGCTGGTTTCATCCGGTGGGACTTCCGCGAGCGTGTGGGTTTACTGGGGCATGAACGACGGAGGAACCGTACCCATGGACTGGGAAAGAGTCGCGCCGCTGGGAGTAGAGGTGACGGTGGGAGGAGGCGTGGCGGAAGGGCCGTTGAGCTTCGCGCTCGCAGGACTGGTTGGTGACACCACTTATTTCTATCGCTTGTTGGCATCCAACACCGTCGGCACGGCCTGGGCGCCGGCCACCGCCACGTTCAATACTCTGGCCCAGTCCGGAACCGTCGAGTTGGCGATCGCCAGCAGTTCCGATGATGCCGAGGAACCGCAGGGAGGACGGATGGAGGCGGGCAACAGCCTGATCTCAACCGATCTCGAATTGGTGTACGATCACGAAGGTATCCGCAGCAATCAGATCGTTGGATTGCGATTCACTCAGTTGCCCATGCCTCCACGCGCTACGATCCGCGAGGCGTGGATCCAGTTCACGGTCGATGAAACGACCAACCAACCCGGCACGCTGTTGATTCGGGGAGAAGCAAGGGATAATCCGGCCACGTTCGTTAACGTCCCCACCAACATCTCCAGCCGCCTCAAGACCACTAATGCGGTAGCGTGGAACCCGCCGCTGTGGACTGTCCTTGGGGAATCCGGGCAGGGCCAGCGCACGCCTGGTTTGGCTGCCATGGTTCAGGAACAGGTTGATCGGCCGGGGTGGTCGGCCGGCAACGCCCTGGTCTTCATCATCACAGGCTCCGGGCGGCGTGTGGCGGACGCGTTCGATAAGGTCGGCGGATCACCCGCCCGGCTGCATGTCAGCTGGGGAGCCTTGCGCGCGCCAGACTCCTGGTTAACCCGTCACTTCGGGCTTATCCCGGGAGAGGAAAGCGCTCCCAACGCCGATCCAGACGCGGATGGGTTGAATAATCTCGAGGAGTACATCGCCGGCACGGATCCCATGGACCAAGCCAGCGTGCCCCGTTTGCGTGCCGAGCTGAGACCGGATGGCACGGTAACCTTGAGTTACACAACCGAGGCGGCTGGCGACAGCGATCATCCAGACCGTATTCGGTTCTACGACTTGCAACATTGCGTCCAGCCGGGCTTCGGTAATTGGGAAGGCGTGCGCCGCGAAACGGGCGTGCTGGGCACGGGCGCAGTGCATTCTTATACCAACACGGTGGCCGAAAGCCCGAGGTTTTATCGGCTTCGAGTGCGATTGCAGTAAGCCTTCGTGATGTGGAGAATCCGGCTTTGACTTTCCAGGAGGCCTTTGCTGTAATCCGACCCGCTCACTCGCAGGCGCCTAGATGCTAGGTGTTTTGTGTTGGCTTGAGAGACGTATGATCAGACCAATGCACCCATCCGGTTGCAGCCTGACCGCCGCTCCGTTCCTTGCGACCTTTCTTCGGGCATCGCTCTGCCGAACCAAGGGTTGAACCTGTCGGTCCTGATTGCCATCGGCGCTCCCTCCGGCCTGCGAGCTCGTACGGCCCAAATGTCCATATCGCAATCGATCACGAAGATGAAAACTAAGTTCTCACACCGGACCGTATGGCTTGCCCATTCCACGCGCCGGACCTCCAGGTCAGTCGTTTTGGCTCTAGTAGTTGCGTTGAAGCTGTGCGTTTGGTCCGGACACGCTGCAGCCCCAGCCAACGACGTCTGCGGTGGTGCGCCGATCATCCCTCCGGCCGGCCCGTTTCCGTACGCCACCACGCCGGTGGACATTACCGACGCGACCATCCA
>Ga0247664_1000159_pt1 | contig 17342 bp, 15 predicted proteins | sample CNK05_metaG_FD_182715 | JGI IMG/M metagenome (GOLD analysis project Ga0247664, IMG submission 182715) | Soil microbial communities from Purdue University Martell Research Forest, Indiana, United States - CNK05 | ecosystem: Environmental > Terrestrial > Soil > Temperate forest > Bulk soil...
ATCACGTTCCGGGAGTGTGCCGAGGCGTACATCGCTGCCCACCGCGCAGGCTGGCGCAGCGCTCGTCACGCCGCTCAGTGGCCCGAGTCACTGGCCGCGTACGTCTACCCCCTCGTAGGTGACTTGCCGGTTCAGTCGATTGACATGGCGCTGGTGATGAAAGTGCTTGAGCAGGGCTCACCGCCCTTCTGGCAAGCACACCCGACCACTGCCAATCGGGTGCGGAGCCGCATCGAGAGTGTACTCGACTGGGCAACCTCCCGAGGGTACCGACACGGCGAGAACCCCGCTCGCTGGCGCGGTCACCTCGACAACCAGCTGCCCAAACCCGGTAAGGTTCGCCCAGTCAAACACCACAACGCCCTGCCCTACCGCGACGTGCCCGAGTTCATCACCGCACTGCGGGCACAGGGTGACACAGCCGCCCTGGCGCTGGAGTTCATCATACTGACTGCGGCACGCGCTGGCGAAGTGGTGGGGGCACGCTGGTCCGAGATCAACCTCACGGAGCGGGTATGGACCGTTCCCGCTGAGCGGATGAAGAGTGGGAGGGAGCACCGCGTTCCGCTGAGCGACGCGGCCATGACGATCCTCGCCCAGCTTGATCCAAATACCGGACTGGTGTTCCCCGGCACAGGACGTGGGATGCTAAGCCGCGAGACACTTCGCCACCGGCTAGCTGGCCGCGAGGCCACGGTCCACGGTTTCCGCTCCGCGTTCAGTGACTGGTGCACCGAGTGCACTCAGTTCCCGACGGAGGTTCGGGAGATGGCCCTAGCGCACACTGTCGGAACCGCCGTTGAGCGGGCGTACCGGCGCACGGACCTGTTCGACAAGCGGCGACAGCTGGCCGAGGCGTGGGCGCGGTACTGCGAGGGCGGGAGTGGCGAAGTGGTCGCGCTGCGGACAGGCAGGGGTGAGGCATAGTCCGAAGGAAGCATCCACCCGCCTCCGCCTGGAAGGAGGGGGTAAGGGCATACACACCTCAATTATTCACTTTGAATAATTCCCCGTCAGTGACACTGCGAGGCGCGAAGCACGCCGAATAACTGTTGGCGTCGGCCCGCCGAGCTTATGGATATTTTTGTTGTCTTGTGGTATGATCGCAAGAATAGCCCGAGTGTTGCACAAGTACTGGCAGTAGCAATGGAACAGTGGCGCGAAGAACTCACCCAGATTGTTAAGGAAAACCTCACCAATTTTCATAGATGGCTGGCTGAGTTAGGAGATCGGCCAGATGACACGCGAGAACACCTCCACGATTTGATACGCCTCACCACCCAAATACTGGAACTAGCGCAGTCCGACGCCAAGGACGCTGAGGTGAAGCACGCCATGGAACAACAGCTTGAGGCCTTAGAGCAGGTTAACGCAGACTACGCAGACTGGGCAGAAAAAGGCGAAGGCGCTCGGGGTGAACTTTTCGAGGTAATGCTGAGCATCGCGTTGAAAGAGGCCGACCATGCTCTCATCATCACCAGCGTTACCGACAAGGGCATTGGCGTCTACCCTCAGACACGACCCCCATACAAAGCTTTCAGACTCATCCAAGAGAACCGGCAGGCACTCACCGAGATGTTTGAAGAGACTGACGGCTTGCTCGAAATGACCTGGAACGACGGGGACAGTGCAGCGACGGTAAAACCGACAGGGGTTGATAGAAAGCCAGTGCCGCCTATTACACTGCCGTTTCCGCCTGATTAGGAGAAGAACATGACTGCATTAAAGACTTGCGGGCTGGTCGTTGCCAGTCTCTTGGCCCTTTCGGCCCCAGCCACCGCCGACAGCATTTCGGACCAGCTGGCCGACCAGCAAGCACAACTCGCCAAGATGAAGGCTGAGTTCACTAGACTGGAAGAAAAAATACATGCCGATCGCATCGACATGGAGAACGAAGCGTTCCAACGCAGCTATCACAACAACGACTGGACGCCTCCTTTCAGACCTTTCACCGCTGAAGAGTGGTCCTCGTTTATGAAACCACCACCAACTGAGGTAAGGCCGGAATGCTCGAAGGGAGGGTTTCTCCCTGCGGAGTGTGTCAAACCGGCAGGGCTGATCAAAGGAACTCGGAACGGCTATGAGTGTCAACGTGGTTGGTTCACCACCTCGTGCGTATATGTCATACGAGACGATAATGACTGACGAGCCAACGCCCAAGTTCATGTACGGTCTCTACAAAGAGCAGCTCGAGTTATTCAAAGCATACTTAGCTCTAGAACTGATGCGGCAGATGTACCCTGAGTACGAACGAAAACGCCTGGAGGAGCGTGGACCGCACCTGGAGCCCCGACCGGAAGACGAGCCTCCGGAAGAGGCACTGGAGGATGGGTTACTTAACGCGGTGCTGTCGTACCCACTACAGTCCACCGACCACGCCCTCCTCATCTTGGGTGCTGACGGTATAACATTCGACGTTTATCCGCTGAGACTACCGCCGTTAAGAGCCATCAGGTTTCTTCGGGTACACCGTCCTCGCCTCATCCAGATGCTCCAAGACGCCAGCTTACTCCTCATTACCTGGAACGACGGTGAGCCCTCGGCAACCGTTCACGGCGGTGAGATAGTTGTACTGCCCCTTCCCGAGGCTATCTGAGCGCCGAAGGCGTCAGTGACGACGCGGCGGTTTCACGGGTGAAACTTTCCGCGCAGTGAAGTGTGTATGTGAGTTTTTCTCTGCATAATTTGCGAGGGTAGTGGCCGGGCCGGGCCGCACCCCCCTCGTCGGCGGTACGGGGGGTACCAGGGGTGGTCGCTTCGCGAAGAGTTCGACACCACTGATAGAGGGGCTGCGGGGCCGAGGGCCGAGGCCAAACCGCGAAGCGGCGGCTCGTCAGCCACTCACCGCAGCCCGCCGACGAATACGTTATTCATCGTCCAGCCCTCTGAGTGCCGCCTAATCCGCCACGCTGCATTGTGAGCGTGGCGGCTATCCATACTGGCGTCCACTTATCAGGGCGCTGAAGCCGGTCAGCGGGGGTGTGTACGTATAAACCGTTTATGAGACGGGTCGGGGGCGGGCCGGGTGTGTATCGTATCCCGGGGATAGCCGGTGGTAGGTGCGCCCGAGCCGTTCTCATGCCTTGGCGGGCTTCCTAGGTGATCCTACGCCCACTCAGTCCCCCTCGATAACCCGGAACCGATCACGCCGCGCCTTCGCCGCATCCAACTGCTCGCCCCAGTTGCGGGCGTTCCCAACACCCAGCATCGTGGCGCTGAGCTTGGGAGTCTCGTAGCTAACCCCAGCCTCTGCGGCCTTGAGGCGTAGGTGCGGCGGTACTGCCGGGTCCATAGCCAACTCCCGCAGCACGCCAAGCAAAGACTGCTGCGACCGCAGCCGCGCGATCTCTTCCTTTTGATCTTCGATAATGCGGAGAAGAACGCCGACTTCCTCAGGGGTTAGAGGTTCGGGCATCATGACTGCACCTCCATCGCGGTCAGTTACTACCATACCATAACCGATTGATACTAATCAACATTTTCGTGTGTATAGTTCGAGGGCGTACCGAGGGCGCACGAGGGCGTACCGAGGGCGTACCGGGCATATAATGCGCCCTCCGACCTAACCTGCGGGTGAGCTTTCAAAAAACACACCCGCATAACGCGAAAAAGAGGGCGAACCGAGGGCGGACTTTGGGCGCACCAGATCCCGAAAAGCTCAATGATTTCAATACGAGGGCGTAGAGGGCGCATCAAATTATTCAACTTAAAAAAACTGTGCTGTTACAAAAAAAGTTTTGCCTTCGGTACGCCCTGTACGCCCTCTACCAACAATAAAGTTAAATTCTTCCACATCCTACTCATGAGCCAGCTGCTCCAACAGTCCAGCCAATCTAACCCCGACCCAGCCCCGAAACAGTCCTGACTTACCCTTCGTCACTAACCCGCTGCCGGTGAGGCGTTCGCTGAAGGTCTTTTTTGTAGGAGGTCGTTGGTGGCCGTTTGCAGCTGCCCATTTGGTGAAATCGTCGTACGCCTCGCTAACGGAGAGCCTGTACGTCGGGCCGTGCACAAGCCGCTCGGCAGCCCAACCATGAACCGCATCAGCACGTTGCGCCCAGTGCATCAGAGCGTCGTCAGAACTCGCAGGCACGGTGAATGCCCCTTGCCGAAGCAGTCGTGCCGCGCCCTCCACTACCCAGGCCAGTACCAACGGCATCTCGTCCCGCAGTATTCGCTCGGCGAGATGTGCTATCCGCTCGTCCTTGGGTATCTTCCTGTTGAATTGCAGTACCAACAACCGGCGCAACACTCCTTGATCCATACCCCCTCGAAACGCTGGCAATCCATTGCTAGCAAATACATGCTGCGCAGTTGAACGGAAATCGACCATCGGGGCGTACAAACCACGAGCAGACACCTGTTCCCCAGTTACCAGATACTTGAACATATCTGAGCCTATCGCCCCGGCGCTGCCCAACTCATCGCTGGTGTTCAACAGTTTACCAGCCAGCTTAATTCGGTACGTGTCGTCACCAAACTTTGTCGGGGGCACCGCCGACACAGCACTCTGCGGCAGCATCCCCCGACACACCTCGATTACCTGACTCTTACCATTCTCAGCCGTCTGTCCGTAGAGGACCAGTGCCTTAGGCGCTATCAGTCGTGTAGCGTATCCTGTAGCTGCCGATCCCATAAGCTCGCCCAAGAGATCGCGCTTATCCTCTGCGTCATCGTCACCCTTAAAACACCCCGTCAACAGACGTTGCAATAATGAGCCCTCTATCGACAGTGGACCGTGCCACTCTGCCTCCAACACATGACGCTGCCTGTGTGCCGGGTCGTGCGCAATGAGCCTCGGTTCGCCGTCAGCCCCGAACTCCACAAAGCCGTTGGAACAGTTAATGCCGTGCTTCGGTACGGCAAACCATCCCGACTCAGCGAGTACAGTGGCCATCTCCTTTAGAATGCTGCCGATTTGCCCCGAACTAAGCCTCACCGGCTTTGAGGATGCTTTGATGGGTTTACCGTCCCAGGTGTGTACGTATCGCCGCAGCAGATATGCAGGAAACGCCTCCCAACATTTTCCACTGTATCCATAGAACTCACCCTCGCAGTACACTATGTGGCCTTTAGTTACGATCCGCAGTTTAGTTGCTACCCGCTGAGCGATCTCCACATCCGATCCGAGGAGCAACAGTTCGGCGGCCTCTGCCGCATCACCCCTGTACGACTGAGCTTTACGCAGCACCTCGGCAGCGCGCGCCGTCTCCAACATAGACTCAGCACGAGTTGATATGTTTTTGTTGTTACGTTCAGCACCCGCCCCTTGTACCATGCCTGCACCCTTTGTTTAATGCTGATCGTTCAACCGTTCGGTCAGTAGGAAGCATCCACCCGCTTCGCCTTCGACCGCAGACCTGTACCTCAGCCCTGGGTGCGGTTGGGACAGCCCCGCCTCCAAACCTCTGAACAACTCTCGCAACACCCTATCCGGCCCGTCCTTCGCTACCAGCTTGTTAGCCTCGCAGGCCCAGCACAACATGCTCACGACATTCTCAGCACTGATCCATCCGACCGCCACCAGTTGCCCCAACCCCGCTGCCGACCGATACAACTCGTTACCGCGAGTTCCAGGCACCGCCGTGCTGAGCCGTTGGTACTGATTGTTCAATGCGACCAGTGCGTATGACTCCTCGGGAGACCACCGAGGCACAGTTTGAGGGTATGCCTTCAGTGTCTCGCGGAGGTCTCCCAACTTAAAGGCGCGGCGGTGGATGCTTCCTTCGGACTGCGACCGAACCAGCGCCAGCAACCCCTCGGGCCACTCCGCGACCGGAGCATCCCTCGCCACCCAGTACCCCGCTGTCGGAGGCCACCCGACATACCCTCCGTCGCCCTTAACATCCACTCCGTACCGACTCAGTGTCCCCGGACACCCCATCCCCTCGGCGTGTCGCAGCACGACATGCCACCCACCCCTCGGCGTACCGTGCATCAGCGTCCTCGGAACCAGTGCCGTATTGGCGGCAAGCCAACTGTCACCGCCGTTCCTCGGATCAATGTCAAGGACATCCACTCCACTCGCGGAGCCAGTGGCAATCGCCACTCCTGCGCCAGGGGCATTGGCGAACAGCCGCTCCACCACCAGCGGATCGGACGAGGCTCCGTAACACCCACCGACACAGCGAGGGCGCTTGTCTGCGCCGATAGGCAGCACCGCGAAACCGCACGCGGCCAGCGCTATCGCTGCGGCGATCACGACCGCGCCCTCAGCGCCGCAGGCTCCCCAACTCTTGGAGTACATCCCGCAGTGGCGGTAGCTCCCGCTCCACCTCCCGAGCCTTCCGCTTCGCCTTCCGAGCCTCCACCGCCTTTTTGGTGGCGTTGTACTCCGGCACACCCTCGACAGCGTGTCGTCGCAGGTGTTCACGCCACGACTCCACATCCACAAGCAGCTTTTTCTTACCCACCCTGGTTGCTCGGAGTCGGCCATCCGAAATCATCTCCCGCGCCAGTGTCTGACCGATCCCGGCTCTTCGACAAAACTCATTGATCGGCAGGCTGATGGGATCGGACCCGGCCCGCAGCCGGTCTATCAGTTCTTTTTGCTCTTGGATGATGCGGAACAGGTCGTCGGTGGTCAGTGGCTGAGTCATCTTCACTGCCCCAGTCCATTACTCGGGTTGCCATGTATTTACGATGGCGATACCAAGTAAAGCACAATAACCGTTAATTGTCAAATAAGCTGTAGCAAGTAAAACGCTACGGTTACGACGCCGCGAGTGTTGCCCTACCAGCCTCGGTTCGGCATCAGTGTTTAAGCCCCTCTTCCGCCATGTCGAACAGGTGCCGCACTCCGATCAGGTTCTGGTACGGTAGCATCCGTCGCACCGCCCTCGTATCCCCGTCAGTCCACTCACCCCCAGTGGCCGCGCCAATCGCCTGCGCGGTGTCACTGATCGCCCCGACCGTCGGCCCCAGCAAACTCTCCACCGCATTCCGCGAGGCGTACCGACTCATCGGCGGACCCCCGGTCAGCGCGCTAGCACCCACCGCGCCCCTCGTCAGCTTCTCCACCATGTTGTTCGCATCGAACAGCCATCCGGTGAGGCCCGCCCGGTCCACCCCCTCCTTAACCCACGTTGCCACTCCCGCAGCGGTGCCTGGATCAGGCAGTGGCTGTGCATGGGGATCAGTCTGCCGCCGTATCCACGTCGCCCCTGTGCCAAGCGCTGTCATCAGCAGTATCCCATTGAGCGTGGCCATGTCCCGCTGTTGAAGTCCCGTCAGCAACACCCGCTGCGTTGAGGCGAAGGCGAAGGAGCGGAACTGCCCCACCACTTTGCCCATCCCGGTACTCATCCAGAGTGGCTTTTCCTGCCCCGGAGTCACAATCGCGATGTCCACCTCTTTCGACAGTGCGGCCCTGAACGCATCAGCGGCCCGCGTATCCTCCCACGCCGCAGTGTTCGCCCACCACACCCCGTTCCGCTCACCGTGCTTCGCGAACTGCTCCGCGATCCGTTCTACCTCAGTCTCGCCGATCCCCAAATGGGCCAGTCGGGTCCGCTCCGCAGCGGCCACTGGCCGGCCTTCGGACAGGGCCTCTATAGCGCGCAAGGCGCGCGTCTGCGAGACCACCCCGACAAACTGCTTCAGTGCTGCGTTCCACGGGGCCATCAGCGTCACAACGCCGAACTGCTCCGTCATCGCCTTCAGCCCCCGCTCGTACCGAGACCACCTCCCGTAGTCATCGAGCATGTCGGCCAGCGCCATCGCCCTCGTATCGAGCACCATATCGAGGGCATTGCCCGCCAGCTTCACCTCCCCACTGGCGAGACGGTACTGCCGGAACGAAGTCAACAGTGGTACAATGCCATCACCTATCACCCTCATCAGTCCATGAACCATGACGGTCCGGCCAAGATCAGGCAGTGCACTGACCGTCATCCCGCCCAACAGCCTCAGATAGTTCAGGTCGCGGATGACGTGGTAGGCTCGGTTCCACAACCCGTCAGGGTCTTCTGGCAGTCCGAAGGTACCGCGAACGCGGTCCCGCACCGCTGCCAAGTCCCGCAGATCGTCCTTCAGCCCCGCATCAAGCCGGCGCAGTGCCCGCTCACTGGTCACCCCTTCCCGCAGTTGCGCGTAACTCTCCCGCACCTTATCGAGCATCGGCTCCATATCGGCCCTGCCGAACGCCTCGGTCAGTGCCGTGTCCGCTGCCATCGTCCGAGTGTACGACCGGGCGATCCGCCGCACGTCATGCTCAAGGTAGTCTTCGATCAGTACGTCCGGGATGTTCAGTGTCCGCTCGCGCAGTGGCCCCCTCACCAGCGGCACCGGAGAGTAGTTGGTGCGCCCTGGCGCAGCGTGCAGCAGCTGGTCAGTGATCTGTCGGGAGATGTCCCGCAACTCCAGTTCGCTTAGCCCTGCCAGCTTTGGATCGCGCAGACTGGCCAGCCAGTCAGTGATGATCTGCTCGAACTGCGGGCGCTGTGCGGCGATCCGCTGAGTATTGTAAATGCGACTCAGGTACGAGGCGGCGGTTGCCGGCGCTACGTCTGCCGGTAACAGCCCCGCTGCAATCGCACGGTCTTTCAGCGGATCGAACACCTTCTCACGGAGCGTCCTCGCCGCCTCCGCCACCTCCGGTGTAGCGGAGGCATCGCCCCTTCTCATCGCCCGACCGACAGCCTCGGCGAACTGCTCATAGTTCATAATGCCTGCGGCACGGCCAGCTATGTCGCGGACTGCAATGCGAGCGATGTCACCGAACTGCCGCGCCCGACCCAGGCGATACCGCACAAAAGCATCGTCCAGCCCCACCATTGCCTCGGCCAGTGGCCCTTGCGCCAGCGCGATCCGTCGCTCCACCGACACTGGCGATGGGATGCCCTCGACGTTACCGCGTGTTACGAGCGGCTGATCGGCCAGTTCCTGTGCCAGTCGCCGTGTCTCGACAGACTCCGACGAGGCCAGCCGCAGTGTCGGTGACGAGAACGCGAGCGCCCGATCCACTCCCAGCGTGCTGGCAATCGTCTCCTGGTCCAGCGTCGTGCCGCGCACTGCCATTGCCCCGGCAGTGCTGCTATCGGCAGTCGGGGCCAAGGCTTGTTCACGAGTGATGATAGCACCCTCCGGTTCCCTAATCTCCTGAACGGAGGGGTTCTCGCGGAGAAAATCCTGGACTACCTGTCGCGACGCTTGCGGATCGAGGGGACGCGCCAGCTCAGCATCCCCTGCCCAGATATTATCAATTACAGCAGTGCGACCGTCAGTACTGGTGGTGATGTGAGCACCGCCAACCGGCTGCCCCTCGGACAGTATCGCATAAGCCCTCGTCTCCCCTTCACCTTCAGTGGGGAGCAAGTAGCCCCGTCGGATCGTAAACGCACTCGGAGCCACACTCGGCTGGAGTTCCCGCGAGTACACCTCCCCTGCCCGCGAGGCCGACCGAGCGAGGCCATCATCGACAGGTCGCGCGAGCGACCCTGCCGCACCTCCCAGTACACTGCCCAACAGCGTAGCGCCCGCCACGGCAATCGCACTCTCGGAGATCGGTCGTGTTACCTGCGTGCCTTGCAGTACCGCCTCCTGCGCCGCAGTGGTCAACCCGCCCACTGCGCCAACGCGAAGCGCGCTTTCGAGCACCCGGCCAGTCCGCGACACCGCGACCAACTCACCGCCGACCGGCACCAGCATTATCGGATCGGCCAGTCCCGCTCCCAGGTTGGCGACCACCCCTCGCCACCCGCCACTGGCCAGCAGTTCATTCCGGTTCCGCTCGTTATCGATCCGCGATTTGACTGCCAATACGTCAGCGTCACTGTTCGCGCCGACGAACGACGAGGCGTAATCCTCATACCCAGTGATGTTTCGGAACGGATCGTAACTCGGGTCGAGCGGAGACATGCTGGGCTGCATCGCAGCCTCCGCCGTTGAGACGTACGGGTTCTCGCGCTGCATCGCAGCCTCGAACAGCCGTCCGAACGGCGGCACTGGCGGCACTACGTCCAGCGGCGTATCCAGCTGCGGCACTAGACCGGCAGGGACTGCGTTATCTACAAAAGGCACTCTCAGTCTCCGTGTCCGCGCTTAGTACGGTATCGCCCGCTCACGCTCGATCTGCTCTTGCCGTAACTGCCGAGCAGTCTCCACCTCTTGCTGTTGTGCCGCAGCCCGTCGCTGGCGTTCCGCACTCGTGTTCCAGTCCGGTTTCCACAGCACAGGTTTGCCGTTGGCATCCACCACATGCTGCCAAGCGGCATCGGGGCGAACGAGCCACACCTGATACACTGGCAGTCCCGCAGCACTCCGAGTCGGGTCGGGCAACAGCCTTATCCGCTCCGGTGTGATCGGATTGTCCGGGTCTTGCAGTGCGTTCGTCGCCATGTCGCCCAGCAGCTGTTCCTTCATCCAGTTGGTATTCTCCGAAGGAGAAAGCCCAGGCACCGGATAAAACTTCTCAGGGGCAAACTTCATGTAACGCCTGTCTCCGCCCACATCGGAGCGTCCCCACACTCGATTGATTTGGTCGAGTGCCGTTCGGCGCGCTGCCTCTAGGTTGCCAGTGCGCTCGAACTCAGCCTTTGACACCTCGACAAACTCCTGGCGCATTGTCGGGTCAACGTTCGGATCATGTACCCACAGGGAGTTCTGCTGCCGTGCTATCCAGCGGTCATCGTTGTCAGTCCGCTCCTTCACGGTCTTGCCGCGCTGCGCCTCGAAGTCATCTTTTCGGGCCTCCTTCTCGGCACCAGTCGCCTTCATGCTCTCGGTCACGAGTTCGAGAGCGTGCTGCGGTGACACCCCCGCCGAGGTGTAGGAGTTTATCTGGTTGGCGAGGCGCAAATCGTTCTCATCCCCCAACTCACCGACCAGTGACGGATTGGCGTTCCGCAGTCGCGCCACTGTATCTGCGGCCAGCATCGCCCGATCCGGCTGGCCTGAGTGAAGGCCGCCCCTAATGGCGGCTTTCAGCTTATCCGGTACTAGCCCGTACTGCGTAGCATACGCTACTGAGCGGTCAAGCGCCTGCTGCGCTGGCCACAGTGACGAAGCTACCTCATAGTGGTAGTTCAGCGCTTTCCGGTCATACTCGTTCTTCGGGTCAAGTGGCGTCCCGCCTGCGCCAGCCTCATTCACCTTCCTGAGCGCCTCGCGCTCCGCCTCTTTCTGAGCCTGCACCTTCGCCAAGTAGTCCAGTGCACTGGTGCCTGCGGCTGGAGCGATCTTCCCACCTTTCACCAGTGAGTCAATGTACTCGGGCGTTACCGCTGCATCACCCCTCGTTATCGCCTTCTCCAGCTCATACTTCGCTTGATCCTGCCCCAGTGCCGTCGCCGAGTGTTGCTTGTGCAGTTCCGCTATCGCGGCCTCCTTCACCTCCGGTGAGGCGTTGGAGGCATTGATCCGCGCCACCTGCGCCGCGAGTGGACTCTCGGGGATGCCCTGTGCAGGCGACACCGCAGGTGCGCCTGCAACTGCGGGAGCAGTCGCACCAGGGACTGCGGGTGCGCCACCAGCCACTGTCAGGGCAGCGGCCCCAGGCGCTGCCGGTGGTGCGGGTGCGCCAGGAACTGCCGGTGCAGTCGCGCCCGGCGCGTAAGCCTTCGCCTGCTGATCATGTAACTGCTGTGCGTACGCAGTGGCGTTTGCCGGAGTGTCAAAGATACCTAGCATCTGCCCGGTGCGTTTGTACTGAGCGATAGCCTCTTCGTTAGAGAGGATGCGGCTTCCGTCAGCGGCAACTGTCGGGATCAGCACTTCGTTACCGTCCACGTTGATCGACATTGAGCGGACGGTACTGATCGAACCATCAGGGTTCTTAACCACTGGACGTTTTGCCAGATCTATGTTGCCCGGCGCAATCATGCCTGGGACAGCAGCAGCTGTCGTAGGCGCAGGTGCCGCTCCCCCTTCTGGTCTGTATTCAGTTATGCCCGGGACTCCATTAGGACCCAGCGTAATTAACCGTCCGTCAGCCGTCATCCTCGGACGCGCAACAACCTCCTTACCAGTCTTGTCCTCGTAGACCCACTTTACTTTCGGGTCGAGTGACGCAGGAACTGGCCTCGCTCCAGCAAGTTCCTCCTTTGTAGCTGGTCGCCAGTTACCTTCAGCCGACGTTCCTGGTGGTGGTGCCGGAGCGCCAGCCGCTGGCGCAGCCGTTCCCGGAGCGGCAGGTGTTGCGACAGGCGCAGCCCCTGGCTCGGGGCCACCAAAGTTCCGCCACGTCGAGTTAGTGATCTGGAAAGGCCCGCCAGCGGTACTGCCGCCAGGGGCTGTACTGAATGTAGCGGTTGGGATGTTTTTACCGCCTTCGCTCTCCAGTCGCAAAATCATCGGTTTGGCAGTTTCCCACTGCGCATCCGACACTGGACCGGACAGTGGCAGCCCAGCCGCCTCGAACTCCGCTCTCAGTTTCGGGTTCCACGGCTTCCCAGTCCTCGGATCAATGCCGCCCCAGTGCTGAAGGCCGCTGGTTGTGGCTATCGTTTTTGCTACCTGCTCCTGAACCTCGGGCGAGTGCGTCATCGCCACCGAGCCTGGGTTACCGGGGCCGAACGGTATCCCAGCGCCATCTCCAACAGTCGGCGCTGTCGCAGTACTCTTCACCAAGTCCCGCGCTGCCACCTTATCGGCCTGCGCCTTGAGCCGCGAGTGCAACTCGGCGTACCGGGCAGGGTCGCGGAAATGCTCCTTGTTCTCTTCGAGTGTCCGCAAGGCGAGTTGCGGATCGCTCGGAGCAATACCGTTTGCCCAGAACGTCACTGCCGTTGAAGTCAATTCAGCTTTTTTCTCATCGATCTCGGCTTGGGAGGCGTTCCGCGCTCGCATCCCCTGTTCGGTAGCTTGCAGAGCCTCGCCCAGGCTTTGGTCGAAATCAGCTTTGTTACCGCGCGTCGAGGCCCCTGCGACGTTATTCATCCTCAGCTCAGTTTCAGCCTTGAACTCCTTGTCACGGTACTGCTGGAACTGCTGCGACGAGTGCTGAAGCACCATCGCATCGTTGTGCAGCCGACGCTGTGACGAGCCTTCATCGAACCGGCGCACTGCCTCCTGGGTCGGCAGGTTCTTGCGCTCGTCCTCATAAAATTTGTTCAGCTGCATCAGCGTCGCTTTGCGCTGGTCCAGTGACGCTCGGCCCTGCAAGCCGAAATAGCCAGTGTCTTCCGGTTTGTCAGGGTCGCCATAGAGGAGGCGTTGTGCCTGAGCCTCAGCGCGGTTCCGCGCCTCTCGCGCAGTCACATCGTCATATTGCTTCTGGATCGTATCGAGCCGGTCGGAGGCCCGCTCTGCCTGCTGGCCGAACTGCGACAGTGCCTGTCCGATACTCGCACCGAACATGTCCGCAGTGGTCGGGATGTTCTGGTACTGAGGTGCAATTTCGGGGGTATCGACACTCGCAGCGCGGGGGACTGCGTAGCCTGCGGCCTGGATTGTTGGCACAGTTTACCTCCTGTTATTTACCGGGACCACCCATGTACGGCACGAGTGATCCCGGCTCATAAGAGCGATGGTAATCGCGCAAGCTAGCGAACTGATCGCGCACTAACGCTTTCGCTCCACTGATGCCACTTATCAGTGTTTGGGGCCTCCCATCCGCACACGAGATGACTAGCCCCCTGCTCGCACGCGGGGTTGCGTAGTGACTTGGCCACCTGAGCCATCCACTACTCCCAGCCGGTCACCCGTGACATCCGAGACTAGACCCAAGGTGCTATCTGTCCGGTGCCGGCGTTCGAGCGCCTCGATCCGCTCGAACAGCCCCCCGGCCTTGCTGCGCAGTGCCCGCTGCCAACCCTCAAGCTTTGCCCGAGACGCGGGCGACTCAGCGTCAAGGTCGATACTGGCGAGTACGGCTAACTGGAACCGGGCCGCAGCGGCCCCCGCCTCCCGTTCGGCCAGAAAGACCATCGCCAACGGATTTTTGTGCAGAGCTATGGCTTCAACTTTGGTCATGAGCCTCGATCCTTGCTATGTCGGCCTCGGGATCGACCCAGGCACCCGACGCGGCCTCGGCGTCCAGCCACGCCTTCACTGCCTCGGCCTCTTCGGCAGTGACACTGCCTGCGATCAACCGCCTGATCAGTTCATCACGAAGAAGATCATGCAAGCGCGCCCAGGCCTGCCGTATTTCGATCAGGTAGTCCGCGACCGGCTGCCGAACCTCTACTGGTCGGCCCAACACTCCCCGCCGCTCATACAGCGCCAGTGATGTGGTGAAGCCGCGCAGCGCACTGGCGATCCGGGGCAGGGCCTCGCGGAACGGTCGGTCACTGAACCACAGCAAAGTGTCGGCAAGGCGGGACTCGGCCTGGATAATTGGAGCGATGTCATCCCAGGCCCGCGCGGCAGGCTCATAGCACCTTCGGTGCAGGGTGCGCTGCACCTCCCGAGCCGCCTCCCGGTCACGCTCGTACTCAGCCCGCTCACGGTCACTGCGGAACACCACTTCGAGACCCAGTGCGTTCGGCATCGGAAGGTTCCACTGCCAGTAGGGTGGGGGTTGGAGCGGGCGCTGCGGTCGGATGTACTCCGCCTCCACCAGTGCGCCGCGAACGGCATCAATCCGGGCCAGTGCCATACCGGCACTGTCGGGCCAGCGCCCCCCGTGGCGCTGAAGCGCCGTGTACCACTCGGCATGAGCGGCGGGCATGTCAGTCGCGCTCCGCTGCCAGCTGCACGGCCAGTCGTTCGGCCAGTTCTCGCTCAGCATCCCTTTGCATCAATCGGTCCAGCAACTGAACTTGATCCTCGTGAGTACTGGACCGCGTAGGTAACTGCGGCCCCGGTTCAGGGGTCGGGGCGAAGCGTCCCATCGGCAGCGCTTCACCACTGATGCGGTCGCGGGGGATGCCGTCAGGGGCGTAGACCGTCTCCCCGTTGCCCAGTTTCCGGTACGGGCTGAAGTCCCAGCCAGCGCTTCCGCTTACCGCACTGCCGTTTGGTTCAGCGGCCTGCCCACAGAAGTGGGCACCAGTGGCATCACCGTGGGGGCGAGGCCCCTGCCCCAGCAACTGCGGCGGCGCTGCGCTCGCCGCAGCACGGGGTCGCAGGCCCGCCACCTCAGCCTGGAGTTCGCGGTTCTGTGCCTCCAATGCCGCGATCCGCTGCGCCAGTGTCTCGTTCATTTGTCACCTCCGCTGATGATCCGGTCAGTATCGTCACTGCGACTGCCCGGTGGCGGTCCACCGTCACCCCAGGTCGGCACGCCGCCCATATCGGCCTCAGTGAACGGCATTGACTGCGACGAACCGAAGCCAGTGAGTGTTCCCCCAGCGGAACTACCAGCCCACACCTCGCACATGGCAGTCATCCACTGTTCGGCCTCGGGGTCGAGTGCTGCCATGTAAGGGCTTGGCGTCCAGTGCGCGGGGCGCTCTCCAGCGTCGAACTCGTAACCGGCGTCACACTGGACTGGTATCCAGCCGTCGCCCTGCTGGACATCGAGGATGTGGGACGAGAGCAGGCGAAAGCGCGCCATGAGTCACTCCAATGTCTGCCGACTGCCGATGGAGGGGATTTCCGGCTCGCGGTTCTTCTGAAGAATTAACTGCTTTTCGGCGGCCAACGCCGCTGCCGACTCGGCATCGAGTGGCTCGATAAACGGAGTGACTCGGCTGTGCTGCCAAATATCGACCACTGCACCAGCCGGGACCAGCTGCGGCATTCCGGCCAGTGACATGTGATGCGGTCGCAGCAACCGGAACCTCACTGTCACCGACTCCGCAACAGGCGCTCGACAGTACGGATGAAGCTTAAATTGTTGCCCAAGCCTGTCCAATTTAGGTGAGCCTTGAAGGCTTGGGCGTCAGCGTCGTTACCGATCCGCGCGTTGAATGCGGTAGTGATGTCTCGCAGTTCCGCTGGCGTGTACGCCGCGCGAGTCTCAGCCGCCCACTCAGCGGCTGTGCGGTCGTGCTGGTCGAGCAGCCCTTGCATAGCCTTCTGGTGCAGACCGACAAGCCGATCCGCACTCGGCTTATCGAGGTTAAGGGCCTTTGCGGCTTCGCCGAACTCACCCCACAGCGCCGGATCGGCACCCTCAGGTATCGGTGACGATGCAGGGTCGAAGGCAACTCCCCTCGCACCAGGGGTCTCGGGCTTGGCCTCAGTCTTTGGGGACTGGGGAGAAGGAGGCGGGGTGGGTTTGGGAGTCGCGGTCGCGCTTTTTGGAGGCTGTGAGCCGGGGCCGTACAGCGCTGCCGTAAACGGATCACGCTCCGTCGTTACCGGAGGTGCCTCGGGCACCGGAGTATCCCGCGCCTTGCCTCGTTCCATAATCGAGCGGGCTTGATCGAGGCCCGTCGCCGCTGAGCCCTGGTACATTATGTCGCCGAGTGTCGGGGCTGGACCGCTAGGCTGGTCTGCCATCGTTCACCTTCCCTGGTCGAACGGAGCGCAGCCAATACCGAAGGCGGCAGTAGTCTGAGCAGAACTTGTGCCACGCTCGAGTTTTATTGAACAGCCTGCTGCACGTCGCGCACGATGATTTAATAGCCATGATATAATACTATCATAGATTGTAAGAGTTAGCAAGAAAATGCGTTTATGACTGTGACGATTACTTACACAGTCCTGCGCTTAGCGGCCTGCGCCTTGTCGGATACTGCCGCGCGATGAGTGGACGGGGGAAGTATGCCCCAAAGTATGGCAAGGTCGGCAGGCTGGGTCCTAAGTCTTTGATTTAGTGGGGATCAGGCGGGATCGTCTGACCGAGATGAGGGCCTCCCGCCAACACGCGACAACATCCCAAAACCCGCACTGAGCCTAGGTTTTTCGATCAACAGCTTACTTGACGAATGTTCGCGATACCGTCATCATGGCATCCCAAGTATGGGACACAGTATGCCGAAATGACTGGACGGGACGATGGCATCACGAGCGGGAATCAAGCTGGGACAGCGAGTAACCGACAAGCTAACTGACAAGAAAGTGCGGGAGGCAAAACCGCCGGTGCAGGGGCAAACCTACCTCAGCGACGGCAAGGGCCTCTACCTCCGGGTGAGTGGCGGCGGGGCGAAAAGCTGGGTGTTCCGCTACCGGGTCGATGGCACAGCCAAGCTGTGGGAAATGGGCCTGGGCAGTGCCCGCCTCGCCGAGGGAGATGGTGGCGTCCCCCTCTACGAGGTTCGCAAGCGGGCCGGGAACCTCCGCGACCAACTCCGCGAGTACCGCGAGGGTCTCACCGACCAGCACCCCCTCGCCGCGAAGGCCGCTGCCAAGGTCGCACGTCGGGTCGAGGCTGCGAAGGCGATCACGTTCCGGGAGTGTGCCGAGGCGTACATCGCTGCCCACCGCGCAGGCTGGCGCAGCGCTCGTCACGCCGCTCAGTGGCCCGAGTCACTGGCCGCGTACGTCTACCCCCTCGTAGGTGACTTGGGCCACTG
>Ga0247664_1000160_pt1 | contig 17306 bp, 41 predicted proteins | sample CNK05_metaG_FD_182715 | JGI IMG/M metagenome (GOLD analysis project Ga0247664, IMG submission 182715) | Soil microbial communities from Purdue University Martell Research Forest, Indiana, United States - CNK05 | ecosystem: Environmental > Terrestrial > Soil > Temperate forest > Bulk soil...
CCTCGCTGTTTTTCCCCATTCCGGGATTCGATGCAAGCCACGAAACCAAGATCATCACAGCGGAGGTGCGGTAATGGGAGAGTATGCGGTCCGTAAATCAGATGGTGTCGAGATCAAGATTGGCACCTGCGAGGATATGTACTATCTGCGCTATGAGGATATCGACAAAATCAAAGCCATTCCCCATAGCGTGAATCCGTCCCAATGCGCTAATGAGCTTCGATTCCGTTTGCCATTCCCCGATGAGGACGGTATGCTACCCGGCGAGTATGAAGACTTTCGACGCGGTGCACTCCTATATCGCGCCTCATCCGTTCAGGGTTGCTCGGAAGAATGGAAAGACGAGAGCACGGCAAACGATCCAGGGAGTATTCAGCTAACCCACAAATCCGGCTTGTTGCTGGGAGTTCCTTGCTACCACGGAATCAAGCTGCCCGAGGTAACCAAACCCATGGGAGCAGGCTGGAACGGCAAATCCTGGGCCTTTGAGCTTACCCAATTGCGGCCTACGGCAGAAGGTGTTAAGCCCATCATTCAATGTAGGTTCTGTGACCATAAATGGCGCTACGACTGGGCCGATATCTGGGAATACGTACCCCAGGACTTACGGCCCGCTCTCCGCCGATACTACGAAGCCGAAAAACTCCAAAGCCTACAGGGGAACGCGTGCCTTTGTGGTGCGCCTATTGGCCCCGACCGCACGAACTGCGGAGAATGCGTGGCCTCATGAACCTAAAACTTAAATGCCTCCGCTGCGGTCATGAATGGCTTAGGCGCGATCTCGACAAGCTGCCCGAGTCGTGCCCGCGCAAAGCCTGCCATAGCCCGTATTGGAACACGCCACGCAAGCGCACCGATCAGCCGTCCGCCAAATCAACCCAAGGGAAGGAGAAGCGAGCATGAGCGATGAACAGACCCTGGAAGGCAAAGCGATGAAACCAACCGCCAAGAACGTGCACGTGCGTATCAACGCGGGAACCACGCCCAAGAAGTTTAGCGGCAAAGTGTTTCGCGCGGTGGCTACGACCTACGAATCCGGTAGGGTCGCATATGAGGTGAATGTCGGCGAGTGGATGGGCAAAGCGGCTGCGAGCTTCGCCCGCCAGTCCGATCTGCGGATGTATTACCGGGCCGATGAGGTAACCGAAGTATCGGAGATCCCATGCGATCCTATCGCCGCGCCCGTAGGTTGCCCACGATCTAGCCCCGAAAGTTGATCCTAGCGCGTTCTAGGCCACTTCGCGGGCCATCCTAGCGCGCCTCACTGCACCCCGGCAGCATAGACTTGACCGCGAGTCATGCGCCTAATCCCCCGTTCCTGTCGCGCAAGTCCGAATTGGGACGAACGATAAGGGCCGCTCTTTCAATGCAGCATGACTCGATAGCCACATCCCCATCGTGGTCGAACTTCTCACCTAGATCGATCTTGCTCAGGGCGTACTGGATCAGCGCCTTCTTTACCTCGTCCTTATCGAGCGTTACCCGTAATGTGCTTCTCAATCCGATACCTCCATTGAAATGTTACACTTACCGCGCATGAATCACTGCACCCGCTCATCCTTGGCCGCGTACTCTTCCCGCTGCTTGCGGAACATCGCTTGTTTCATTCACGTTCTCCGGTTAAGTACTTGTGATCGTTAGGCATACAGGAACACGGTTTAGCTGCGCTCAGAATATCCTGACTAGGGCCTAGTTTCTTACGCAGGGCGTCCATTTGTTCCAGGTCCAAATCGAGTAGTTCGGCTTTCTTGATTCGGTACTCGCCCGGATGATACGTTATCAGTTTCCAGACGGTGATCCATAACGATCCGTCGCAGGTTTTACACTTCGCCTTAACGAAGGCGGTATGGAGTCCGTGTATCAGCCGTCGCAATTCGGCGGGCTTGGGGCAGCGCACCTGATCGGCCAGCCACTCGTCCACCACCTCGCGCAAAGTCGCCTCTGAGTGCGCGGATTCGCCAGCAACACGCAATTCCCGGAGCGCGGGCTTATCGTTGTGCGGGTAGAAGTCCAATCCGCCCAACCGCTCGATCTGCTTCGCGGACTCGGGGCCGGTTATCATTGCAACCCGTCGATGATACGAAATACTTCAACTTCTCCCAAGATGGCCCACGCTCGGTCGTTATAGGCGTGAACAGCAAAAGCAGCCTTGGCTTGGTCAAGCGTCTTAGCTTGCTCCTTACAGCAAGGCCAGAGAATCTGCATGTCGATTCTACGTAGGCGCGCATACCAAATCTTACGAATCCAGTTCATTGCCTTTTTGTCTCCCGATTGACGATTGTATTTGAGTTGATGAATGGTTTCAATTCATTAGCTATTTCCTGCTCCGTCTCCCCATACATAATCATCAGTTCGATTTTGTAGGGGAGATTCAGCTCTTCAAGGTGGACATGGATTGGCTTGCCTTCTCGGAGTCGCTGAACGTTTCCAGCGCTCAATCCGAGACCAACAAGCGTTCGGCCTTCTCTGGTTGATGTGAATTTGACCATAGATTTTCCTAGAGCGCCGCGATCTCCTCTGCCGTCAGCCCGCGCGAACGCTTGCCGTTGACTGGAACTCTCGGTGGGACCTTACAGTAGTCGCCAGCCTCGATCCACTTCCGAAGACCCGTGGCGTGTCTATTGGCCTGCTTCCAGTACTCAGCCCACGAGATTAGGCTTTGGGTGATCCGATCATCGAAAGTCAGGGGGATTGTGGATTTGTACTTTTCTTTCGAAAGCGCCATCTGGACCCCGCCAAGGTCGGAAGGCGAAGGATGCAGGTTCCACAGAACGTCCGCGAGGGCCTGACAATCGAATCCCGCACCCGCGCCTATATTAATAACCGTCTCCGTCTCCGTCTCCGAGCGCATATGCTGTGCATCTGCTACGCATATGCTAGTCATGTGCTGTGCGGGTGCTGGCCACTTGCTCTTCTTGGCTCTGAATTGCTGCCTGAAGTCAATTATTTCCAAGTACTTACGTCCGTCAACTTGATAGACAAGTAGCAGTCCAGCCTCGCGGCATTCCTCAACCCATAGCGGTATAGTGCTTTCGTCGGCCCAAGTCGGGCGACGTGGGAAGCATCGGCTGAGCAGCACCGGCACATCACATGCGTAGCGTCCGTAATCATCTGCTATGCTCATGAGTCGCCGATAGAACAACTCAGCCATTGGACTGATTTTATGGATACGTTCGGATTCTAAGATACCCTCGCGAAGGATGCGATTAGGCAAGCGACCTCCCCAGGTCAGGCCGGGGTTCCGCCCCTGGGGAGGAAAACGAAACCACCGGCGTATTTATTTGCTGAGCACCCCTATTATGGGGTTACCCCACCCCGCGAATCAAGCTATTTCTCCTCGGCGTGCACAACTTCGTTACCTCCGGCGGGCTGTATCTTCACCGGCTCATCTTTCACGGCTTGGCAATTCGGGCAAAGATCGCGGGTATCCCACCGGCAACCGCCCTTCATATGCAGGTGAACGTCGCCGATTTTCTTCGCGCAAGTGCGGCACACCGGAGCATCGCAGGATCGCGTTTTGCCGTTGAAGAAACTCGCCGGTACGCGATACGGACCGCGCGGACTGTCCCAAATGCGCCCATCACACAGTAATGTCGAAGGCCCACCGCAGAATTGACACTTCACGCGCAGCACTCCTCTCCTGAGAACGCCGCCGCAATCGCGCTTTGCACACCGCAGCCGCCGTCGTAACTCACGCGCTCCTGCGGCCTAGGTGACTCATGTGGGTTTGGCAACGTGCTGAGAATGCGGGTCATGCTTTCACCACATGCAACGCTACTCCAGGCCAACACGCGCGGAACAGTTTCAACTTCAACTTATAGACGGGTGTTTCCATACCCTTAACCTCAAGCAAGTGCCACCGTTTCGCCGTCTCAATAACCCGAAAGTCGAAGATCAAAGTACAGATGTACACATCGTTCACGCGGATCGGAAACGGCACCTGCCGCTCCCAATCCATGATGTCACCCGCCTTCTTGCGGATATCCAACTCTTGCGCCTGCTTCGCTTCTGCGGCGCTGTCGAACACCATCCCGCGATACTCCGTCTTGCGAGCGCCGTACTTGTGCCCTTTGCGCTTCGATAGCGCGGCGAACTCGGCGGGAGTAATCGTGGCGCGAGTCATATCTCCTTCATGCCAAACACCACATATCCCGGCTTCTGCTCGAAATCGGTTACGTATGTAATCTCGCCGCGCCATTCGTACCCGGTATAGCTCCCATCCTTGTAATCCTGTAAGATCACTTCGTCCCCCACCTTAAAGTCATTCTTGCGGATCTCGAAGCGTTTTCTTCCGGCCCACACTGCGGAGAAGTATTCCGGCCATGTTTTTAATGTGTGGGATCTCACGCTGCCACTACCCTGCGCGATCCTTCGACCAGCGCATCCAATATCATCCGCAATCGCTCCAAAGCCGCATCGTCCAAGTCCGCAATCTGACGAATGCCGCGCCGCCCTACACCTGGTAGCAATTGCTTCGCCGCCAGCCGAACGCCGAACACATCGAGCGATAGCGCAACACGGGCGCATTCGATGGACGCGAGGAGCGCGGGGCGATCAGGCATTGTTTTCCTTCAGCCACAACTCGGCCGCTTGCTTCATGATGGCTTCCAGCTTCAGTCCACTATCCTCGGCGGCTTTCTTGAGGCGCTTTAGAAGTGGCGGGGGCAACCGCGTAGTTACCGGCTTGAGTGCTTCCATGTTTACGATTATGGGGTAGAGTCCCCGCTCTGTCAACAAATATATTTCTTGACTTATTCGCCCGCATGCCCGATAATCGGTCTATGCCTTCCGCAAATAAACCCGCCGCGACTCCGGGTACTGCGTACCGCGTCAAATACGATTGGGGCCAAGCGCACATCGCGGCATTCTCCTATGAGAATGTTACCGAGCACAGCTACCTCGGGGCGAAGCTAATCAGCGAAGTATCCGGGATGGGTAGTTGCTATATTCCTCGGTCTAGGCGCATCCCCAAGCAAGACGCTTGCGACACGCTTGCGGAAGCGCTTAATCGAGCAATTGAAGAGGCCCGCAGGGACATGGAGCAGAAGAAGTATTTCGTTAACAAGATCAATAGCACTATCGGCCAACTGGAATCGCTTCTACGGAAGACGGAGGCCGCATGACCGACCGCGCTTCCGCGCTGACGCGCGAGCTAGAGGGGATGATCGATTGCTTGGGGTACTTACGATGCCAATACTAGAACCGTGCCCGCACTGTGGCTTGCGAACGATGCACGCGCACCAGTGCCCGAATCAAGAACCGCCGAAACAATCGTGCGTTTCCTGCGGCGACGTGATCGACCCGCGCGATAACGAGATCGGCGCATGTGAGCACGGACTACTGTGCAATCTGTGCCGCTTCGATTCGCAGTGCTTGCAATGCAAGCGGAGTAGCGACATTCCCCACGCTTCAGATTGCGCTACCTGGGTTGGAGAATCCTGCGACTGCATCACTGGCCTCGATCCCGACGACCTGCCCGATGAGGCGTTCGACCCGCACGACGCCGATGAAATCTTGAGGTACGAATGAGCACCAACGCACTCGCGGTAGTCGGCGGCGGATCGATCATGCCTGCGCTCACAGTGCAGGAAGCAGCCACGCGCTACAACGTCATGGTCGAGTTCACCAAGACCGTGATGGTAAAGGATCAGGACTACGGCACCATACCGGGAGTCCAGAAGCCATGCCTGTACAAGGCTGGCGCTGAGAAGTTATCTTCGCTGTTCGGCCTGACCCCCGCGTTTGAGTTAGTCGAGCGGCGTGAGGATTGGACGGGCAAGGAAACCAATGGGGAACCGCTGTTCTACTACTTCTACAAGTGCAAGCTGTATCGCGGCGGTGAGCTAGTCGGTGAAGCGGATGGGTCGTGCAACTCCTGGGAGAAGAAGTATCGCTACCGCGACAGTAAGCGCAAGTGCCCGAAGTGCGGCGGAGAGTTCATTATACAGGGCAAGGCCGAGTATGGCGGCGGGTTCCTATGCTACGCCAAAAAGGGCGGCTGTGGCGCAAAGTTCACCGACAAAGATCCCACTATCATCGGGCAGACGCTTGAAAGGGTCATAAACCCCGACATCCCCGAGGTCATCAATACAGTCCAGAAGATGGCTCAGAAGCGGGCGCTAGTGGCGGCTGTCCTAATCGCCTGCAATGCATCGGCGTTCTATACGCAAGACGCGGAGGACATGCGGACTATCGACGTGGTGGATTACGAGACATTAGAGGCGGAACACGATCTAAGGATCACCAACGCGAAACGCGATAACGACGCAAGACAAGCCGAAATCGACCGGCAACGAGCGGAGAAACCTCCCGCCACGAAGCCTGAGGTAATCCGCGAGCTATCTGATACGCTCGACCAGCCGCCAGCAATCAAGACCATCGAGATGCGGCACGCGAAGCAGGTAGCGGAGACTGACGCGGTGCTCGCGGACGTGAAGAAGGACGAAGCGAAAAACAAGGGGCGCTCGGGTGCTCATGGCGTGGTGCCGCTGGACAAACTGGCGAACTGGAAGAAGCTGAAGGATGACATCCGTGGCTATACGGGATCGGATGACTTGTACCGGGCCACAATTCGCACCAAGGCGGGAGTCGATCATGCGAACGAGATCCAGGAAGCCTCGCAAGCAACTGAAATATGGAGCATCCTCAAGGCCGAGTTGAAGCGCCTGGGCTTAGAGGCTAACCGCAAGAAGCAGGACGATGAGGTTATGGCGACTCTGGAGCACGCCAGCGAAGTGATCGGGGCGCGAGCATTCGGCGACGTGCTATTCGAGCATTCGTGCAACACCATCGCCGACGCATTGGCCCTGGAATCCGATCCTCTTCAAGCGCTACTGGCACGATTAAAGCAATGCGTCGATGAACGCAAAGGTTCACCCACCGGCACTCCTTGAGGTGGGCTTGGCGATCACGTGGGTATTAGGGCGGCGTGGTCGCCTTCTTTCAGGCTCTAGCGCAGTACGCAACGCCATGCGATGGATGGCGCAACCCGAGGACTACAGCGGCGCGTCGTGGTTACCAATGGGCGGCGCGCCGTTAAAACGAGGAGAGCATGACGGAAATCGATACGAAGCTAGAAGAATGGATCTCTTTGTGCATTGAGCGCGGGGAAAATGTTACGAGACTCATGGCTCTAGAGGAGCTACGCGATCAGGCTACCTCCCTCGTGGATATAGAACTCGAATCTGAGTACAAACGCATCACCGAAGAACTCGCCAAGCTCAAGGCGGACACGCTGGCTGCGGAATCGCGGCTAGCGGAAATCGCCGGAACGGTGCAGCCGAAGCGGAAAACGAGATCGGATGCGGGCAAGCCGAGGGCTAAGAAGGAGGGGGCCTAATGGAACCTAGCCGCTGGCAACTGGCCGCGATTGAAAGGGAGTTCGCCAAGGCGTTCCCGCCAGATGATTACAAGGGCGAGCGTGTCCTGATGCCGCTGGACAGCGGAGAGATCGCGCGGGCTGGCGGCGTGCGGTGGGAATGCTACCAGGCGCAGCGAGACGATTGGCACAACGCCGTTGAGCGGGCGCAGAAGGCCGAGGACGAACGGGGCAACGCGCGGCGCAAGCTGGCCGTGGCACGCTGGATCATTTGTGCGCTGTGGGCTATTTGCGCGGCGCTTATCGGGAGGATGACGCTGTGACTAGACAAACCCTAGAGAGACTTTCCTATATTTGCGCGCATCAGGTGCTCTCCCTGGAGTCGGGGGAATCGCTCCGCATTCCGGCTAATCAGTATGCCTGCGCGGGACGCAGAAGGACCGAGTTAGTGGATCGCATCGCGGCCAAGATCGCCGAGACATTTGAAGGCGCGGAGGCTGCCGAGTTGCAAGCTATGATCGAGGACCCCCATGAGAGAATTGCGCGACGGTAAATCGTGGGACTTCTCTGGCGCGCAGCACGGCCACGATCTGGCGCAGGCTGCGATGACAAGCGCGGCGGCGAACGATCCGCGAACCATCGCCAACAAAAAGCGCGGGGCGAAGAAGGGCGCAAAGCGTCGGCCCAACGGCAAAGCGCCAAGCTCGGAGTACTTCAACCGCATGGACCTGAAGTTGACGCTGCACGTATGCGACTCGGTGAAGGAAATGCTGAGGAGACCATGACCAAGGATCTTTGGGCCGTAATCCCACGTGCCCCGCTGTATGAAGTAAGTGAGGCTGGTGTAGTGCGGAACACGGAGACCGGAGAGGTTATAGCCTCTCATTGTCACAGCGATGGATATGCTCGCGTGTGTCTATGGGTTAGGAACAACGGAAGGTCCGTCCGTAAGAATTTTACAGTGCATCGATGTGTCGCCGAGGCGTTCATCCCAAACCCTCTATCGCTTCCGATAGTTAGGCACAAAGACAATAACTCCTCGAATCCCCATAGAGGAAATCTCCTTTGGGGAACCCTATCGGACAACCAGAACGACAGAAGAGAACACGGAACCATGCTGGACGGAGAGAAAAATCCACAATCCAAGCTACGGAACTCAGAAGTTATAGTAATTCGTGAGCGCATCAAGTCGGGAGAGCCTGCAACGGTTATCGCTCAGAGCTTCTTGGTTAGCCCAACTACGATAAGCGCAATCGTTCGCGGGAAGCGGTGGGTACATGTCCAATAAGGGCAGCGAGCGCGATCCACTCGTTGATCCGAAGCCGGGGGATGTTATTAAATTTGCCTGGTACTGGAGACCGTTAGAAATCGCCGAAGTGTCAAATGAGCTTATTAGGGTGTGGAACAGTACCCGCAGCACAAAAATGGCTCTGTGCACGCCGAACAACTTCCACAAGCAATGTCTTCATGCCGAGGTGATCCATGCCCACTAGCGATACACCCAAGCGCATTCAGAGAAAACGGACGAAGGGCTGGAAAATGCCCGAAGGCGCGGTGTATGTTGGCAGACCGGGACCGCATGGGAATCCGTTCAGAGTCGGCGGATGGTTCATGATGGGTGATCCAGACCCGCGTTATAGTCGCACTCCCCTCTCTATGGCCTGGTGTGAAACTTCAAAGGCCGGGGAGAAGGGATTCATTCTTATAGATACGCCTAGACGTGCGGTCGATTGGTATCGCGATTACCGGCGAAAATATCCGCTGCCCGGTGCCGTAATCGCCGAACTTCGCGGCAAGGACTTGGCTTGCTGGTGCCCGCTAGATCAGCCGTGTCACGCCGACGTGCTTCTGGAGATTGCGAATGCCCACTAGCGATACAACGAACCCTCGTTTTTCGCGAAAGCTGCTGACGATATTTTTCATTGGGACGGCCTTCGCTCAGGAAACTAGCATCCAGATCCCCGCCACATTCGACGCCATGGTCACGAAGGACGAAGCCCGCGCGATGGGTCTGGACAAGGCGACCGCGCAGCAGAAGAAAGCTTTTACGGAATGGGCGATCCGCTTTTCAACTGGGATTATTCAACAGCAGCACGATGCTGACATGCGAGCCTTCAGCGATTTGCTAGACGAGAAGCTGAAACAGATTCGGGAACGACGATGACGCGCGACTTGCGGGATAGCGCGTGTGTCACAAGTTTAGGAAGTCAGTAGAAAGGGAGAAAACAGAACATGAACGCACATCAGATAGCGCAAGTTTGCCATGAGGCGAATCGGGAGTACTGCCGAACTATCGGCGATTATAGCCAGGAGCACTGGGCTGAGGCTCAGGAATGGCAACGAGACTCCGCAATCAAAGGCGTGGAGTTCGCGTTAGCCAATCCGGACGCGCCCGCATCGGCGCAGCACGAAGCGTGGTTCAACGACAAAGCTGCGGATGGTTGGAAGGTAGGTCCAGTGAAAGACGCTACCAAGAAAGAGCATCCGTGTATGGTGCCTTACGCCGAGCTTCCGCTTGAGCAACGCCTGAAAGACAGCCTGTTCAAGGCAATCGTGCGCGGGCTTACCGAGTAATAACGATGCGGGATAGCGCGTGTGCGTAGGCGCGGGTGGCAAGAAAGCGGACCAGTTAGGGAATCCTCTGTCCGATACGCCGGAGGTAACTCAGGGGTGCCAAAGGGGAGGGAATAGGAAATGCTCTTTGACGAATTGGAAGAACTTGAGCGCCGCGAGAAATTGTACGATGCCCGGGAAGAACGGCGGCTTATCCCTGTCGATTCACATTCGCAATTGGATACCGGTTATACGGGTCGGTCAGATTGCGACATGAAGGCCCAAGATGAACGGTTGAAAGAACAGCTAAGGCCGCGATGGTGTGGCGTGATGCATCCAACCCCGTTTGAGTACAAGGGGTCGTTTCAACAACCATGCTGCATTCTGACTGCCGGACACAAAGGCCCGCACAAAACATCAGTGGCATACGGAAACATCGAATGGAGTGCGCCCACCGCTAATCCAGGCGCGAACGCAGAAAAGGAAGGATCACATGGCTAAATGGATTCCAGTTTTACTTATCGCGGGTGCATCGACGCTCACTCCGCAACAATCGGATTGTGTATCGTCGCGATCCACAATTGCGTTAGTTCAAGCGGCGTACCTGTGCGGGCAGATCGACGGAGGCAGGCAATTCGCCCAGAGCCTCCACATGGAAGGCCAGCCAGAATACGAACGAATGCTGAAACTTCTGAAGGATGCAGAGAAGAAAGCTCTCTGCGAGGAAAGCAAGTCGCTCTTTCAAAAAACCGAGGAAAAGTAGATGAAGCCGCTTACTGCAAAACACGCAATAATCAGCGACGAGTGCCGCACTAATAGGGGGGACGATGGGTCTCTGCTAGAGGCATTGGATCGTGTGAAGTCTGAATACAAAGAACTGACTCTCCTGCATGTTAGGGGCAACGGGGTTAAGTTCCACATCAAACTTGAGGTTGAATTTCCCGATGAAGCACCCACCAGCGAGCAAGCCGCACACGCCTTTCGGCCAGATCCAACGGCTAGGGAGATTGAGCCAAACGTAGCCACGGCGGATATCGGCTGCGCGGTTTGCGGCAAGAAGAAAGCGTTTCACAGCGAGCAAGCTGCACGGCCAGCGGAGTTGGATGCGCTGAAGAAACTTTACGACGAAACATCACTCCCGCGACACGTGCATAGATACGTCAAAGACCTCGAACGCCAGCTTGCCACGCCGCATCCTGACACGGTGAGGCTGGATTGGTTATTTGCTACGTTCAGTCGTCCGATGCTTCGGCCTAGTCGCGGCTGGTTCATGGACGGCAACGGCTACGTTCAAGAAGAGCATCATCCATCCGCTCGCGAGGCACTGGATGCGGCACGAAAGATACCAAACGCGCAAATTGACGCCGCCCTCGCGCAGCATCCACCCGAGGGGCCGCGATGAATAGATTATGGATGGCTTTAGCGTTGGTGGTGATCGTTTGTTGGTTGATAAAAGTGATCCGGGAGGACGTGTAGATGGGTTGGCTAACGGACGCGCTTATCCGCTTCACCCTATGGGTGTTGGATCGCGGGGAAAGGAACAAGCTACCGGATAGAGTGTATGAGCAGAATCGTTAGCCCTTACTCGCCTCTGTGGTGGATCGCGATGGCCGCGCTGTGGACTGGTATCGCCGTAGCGTTCGCTGTGGCCGGGGGGTGCGCGATCCTTCTTACGCGCTTGGAAGCGAGCCGCCCATGACCCGCTGGATCAGTATTTGTAGCCATGTGCGAACTCGCGGGGCAGGATACTTGCGCGGCAAGCATCGGGTAGAATGTGTGGTCTGCGGTAGGCGCTGGGTAGAACATCGCACGCGAAGGACGCGGCTGGAGTTGTTGGGACTGCTAGCGCCGCTGTTTCGTGACGGCGTGGGGGTTAGGGCCGCCGCCAGAGCTACGGGGATCAACAAGGATACCGTCTGTGAAGTTTACCGTGCGATACGGACTGTCTACTGGCCTAGCTTGACCAGGGACACCGGGATCATGTTCCCGCTAAGTTCGCCGGTCAAGGCGGTAACCGGAACTCCGGGGATTACCCCGTTATCGTCCGCGAGGACGATGGGCAGGCAGGATTTATCCGGTAGCTGAACCATGAGTGTCGTGTAACCAGGCTGTACGGACTTGCAGGGCACGCCCGTAAGTATGGGAGGAGCGGGCGTGCAGTTCTGGATGGTGATGATCGAGATTGTCGCGTTGCCGGTGATCGGCTGGAAATTGATGGCGATGAAACCCGAATCCACCTTAACGGAGGGAACAGTCAGTACGTATGGCTTCCGTAGCCCTACGGCGGCGTATACGTCGATGTTGGGCAGCGGGGCACCTTGGACGCTGACGCCGAATACGCGCTGCCCTGGGGCCGTCTTATTGGGTTCGACGAAGGTTAGAACGACATCGCACGTTCCGTTAGGAGCGGGGATTGAATATGAGAACGGGATGCCCGCGTAGCCGTAGAACAGCGTTGATGGGGACATGGCGGCGTTTACGTACTGGGTTACGCAAGGCGGGTTGCTCGCGGCACCAGCGGCGTTCCACAGGCAGACGTTAGTGGGCGAGTGGTACACGTCGGCGGCAGAACCGGCGATGATCGTGGTTTGCGCGCAAAGCGGAAGGGCGAGAAAAACGAGTGCGAAGCGCATAATCTTTAGGATAGGAGAAAGCGATGAGGAAAAGACAACACGAATCTTTGGGATCTTATCCGGTAAGTTCCCTGCGGCGTTGTTCTGCCGAGTACACTAAAGAAGGAAGAGGCGCGACGTTCTGGCTTCCCCCATCCCATTTAGGGGTTGCCTCAGGCTCTTTGGCTCCGCTGACGCTACAGCGAAGCGGCCCCGCTCACGGTGATACACCGCTGGGTTACGTCGCGCCGTCTCCCTTCAACTGGTCCGGGCCGAACGGTGCGTGTCTACTCCTGAAAGGGATCGGCCAATTCACCGGGAGGATCGCCATGCAGTGGTCCCACATTTTCTCTTGCAGTATGTGGCCTAAGGGGGTATGATGTCAACTGCGATTATGACGCGAGAGTTTTTCCAAAAACACGGTTCTTCTGGAGGCAAGAAGGCGGCCAAGGGAATGACGGCGGAGGAACGCAAGGCGCGGGCCGTTAAAGCATCCAAGGCTGCACAAAGGGCGCGCGCCGAAAGAAAGGTCGCGAGAGGAGAATGAGGGAATGTTCGTCAGCAGTTGGGACCCGCTAGAGGTTGGAGGAATCTATACAGACGCCCTAGAAGTGGGCTATGACATGCACGAAGGGGTTAGATTTATGGTTCTCCGCCAAGTCTCCAAGGAACAATGGATGGCCGAAGAAGTTAAACAAATAACGGCACTAATATCGTTGACACACCCAGGAGGCGCGTGCGATGCTTCCTAGGAGGAACGATGAACCAATCAAGAGGAGGACTTTCACGGACTTCCGTGAATTGGTTTGTGCTTTCGGAGGACGCGAAATAGTTGTGGTGTTCCGTGGCTACTTCGATGACGCTGGGAAGCTAAGTGACCCTAAATCCGTCAGTCTAGTTATTGGCGGATTTATCGGCACGATGGATCGCTGGGAAAGCCTTTTCTCCCAATGGCAACCCGTACTGGATCGGCACGGACTAAGCTACTTCAATGGGAAAGAATGTGAGCACGGCAACGGAGAATTTTCTAAGTATAAAGACGACAAGTGGAAGACCCCACAAAATCGCTGGGATGTCCGCTTGGAACTCGCATCGGTCATTGTTGAATCCGGCCTAGTTGGCTTTGTTTCTGGCGTCGTGGCTGCCGACTTCAAGGCTCTAACTCCGTCAGAAAAAAAGAGGATAGGGAAGCCGTTTTCCTTGGCTGCTCAGACGCTAGTCGTAATCGCTAAGGATTGGGCAAATCACAATAGGGTCTATGAGAGATTTCCCTACCTATTTGAGGCAGGCTCCGAAGGGTACGGAGAGTTCTCCGAGGTATTCAACCAGATCATGAAGCACGAGATTCGGAGGAACGCTTATCGCATGGAGTCATGTGGTTTGGTTGGCAAAGAGTGCATAGGCGCTCAGGCAGCGGATTTAATTGCTTCGGAATACTCCCACTGCTTGAACAGCATCGCCACAGCAACCGACTCCGGGTTCAAAAGGCCCGCAGTACAGGAACTTAGAAAACTAAAACTGGAAACCAAGTATCACAATTCGGGAACGCTTGCCGAGATGCTAGCTCAACCAAACTCAGACTACAAACCATTCAGGGCTTCCCGCAAAGATGCGATATCATCAAACCAGTGAAGCACGAACCCGCAACGTCATCCGAGTACGCCGCGTTCAAGGGGCTGCTCAATCGCATCATGGCTGTTCCGCATTCCGAGATCGTCAAGCGCGAAGCGGCCTATCAAAAGCAGTCCCTGCTCAATCCGAGCCGTCCAGGTCCAAAGCCGAAGCGGAAACGCGCTTCCCGCGTCCGGTCCTCCTAGTTACTGGCAGGTTCCGTTTCCCCCTCCTTCCCGATCAGTTGGGCGTAGGTCATGCGCTTGCCGACGATCTGGGAAAGCAGAAGCTTAAAGCGGTCGAAATCGTCCGCGTCTTTGCGGTTGTTAAACCGAAGGGAATTATATACATGAGTACAGTTAGCCTTTCTTTGCATCGCGTTTGGCCTTTCGCTTCTGGCGCTGCTTGGAGGCTTTCGCCTTTGCCTTCGGTCGGTAGGCAAGTACCGTGTCTGCAATACGGTCCAACTCAGGTGGAATCTGTTTCTTCATATGCTTCCTAAAATCCTCCTGCCGATCCATTCGGCCACTTGGGGCACTACGGCGTTTCCGAGCGCCTTCAGGCGCTTAGTGCGGTCCTGCAAAGCTCCGTCCAGCACGGAGGGAAGCCCATCAGCCATTCCACGAATCGTGGGTTCAGTCTCCGCTTTGGTGCTACGGCTGCGTTCTGAAGACTCAAGTGCCGGAGCAAGGTCAGGTCGCTCTCTGAGAATGGCGGCCCATCTGGGATCGCCGGGACCTGGTGCGAACGCGCTTGCTGATCCAGCCCCATCTCGTCCTTTCGGTCCCCGCCCCGGCTCCGAAAACTGTCCGTTGCTGGGGTCTGCCAGACGCGAGCTGACACCACCAAATCGCTCTTGGTTTTCCCATCTCCCGTCACTAGCCCTCCCGACGATCCCTCCGTGGCTGAAATTGGAGTCGGCCAATTCGTCGCTTGCTTCGCAAACTCCCCGCCGCGGCCCGTCTTGCCCTTGTGATCCGTTCCGTGCATTCAGTGGGGCGTTAGCCATTTCACCTGATCCGAAAGGTTGGTCTGTCGCTGCGGATAATTCGCATGTGGCCCCTGCGGGTGATGGTCCCGAGTGTTCGGAGTCGCCCAGGTCCTCGTTGCTCCCGTCAATGAGTCCGTCGCGCCCGGATGATTCCCGCAACTCTCGCCGTCCTCGCGTCGTGCGGTGGGCCACGATGAAGACGCGCTTTCGGAGATGGGACGCTCCGAAGTCTGAAGCCCGTAAACACGTCCACTCCGCATCGAACCCGAGTCCGGCCAAGTCTCCGAGAACTGCTCCAAATCCGAGAGAAAGGTGGCCTGGGACGTTTTCCAGTAGGACGTATCGAGGTCGAAGTATGCGAAGCAATCGCGCGAACTCTGGCCAAAGATGCCTTGGATCATCGGCACCGCCACGCTTACCGGCTTGGCTGAAGGGCTGGCAGGGATACCCGCCACAGATGAGATCGACTGCGGCGAGTTCGCTTCCGGTGAGTTGTCGAATGTCTCCATACTTGGGAACCTCCGGCCAGTGCCGCTTCAGCACAGCCCTGCAATACTCATCAATCTCGACTTGCCACCGACATTCCATACCGGCTCGCTCAAGCCCTAAATCCAGCCCGCCGATGCCTGCGAACAAACTTCCGAAAGTCATCCTACGCGATCAACCTCGCGTAAGTCAGCCGCTTGCCGGAAACGCCGTCCACGAACGAATCCAGACGCTCAAGCGTGTGGCGTTCGACGTTCCCCTCGTTCAGCCGGAACGTGAACTCATCGACGTAGCGGAACAGATGCTTCTTGCTGGCGTGGTGGTAAACCCCATGCAGACCGCGTTTCAGCACAGCCCAGACGCTCTCTATCGAATTGGTGGATGCCGCGCCCCTGGCATACTCCCCGGCGCTGTGGTTGACCGTCTCATGCCGGTAGAACAGCCCATCCAGCCCGGTAAAGACCATGTGATCGTCGGTGTAGAGTTGCGATCCGGCTTCAACGCGGCCGTGAATGTCTCCGTGGATACCGTCCAGCGTCCGAATCTCCACCACCTTGGCGAACGTCCGGCCACCCTTGCCGCGTTCCCGCATTCCGAGCACGGCTGTTTTCCCGACCGGGCCGCGTCCCATGTTGAGCTTCTTGCCCTTGTGCTTGTTCCCCTCCAGACCGCCGACAAAGCACTCGTCGATCTCCACGACGCCCCTGAGCTTCTCCGGGTCCGTATCGCCGCCGCACGCTTCCCGGAGGCGTCCCAGGATGAACCATGCGGTTTTCTGCGTAACGCCGATCTCTTTGGCAAGTTGCATGGAGGAAATCCCCTTGCGGGCCGTCACGAGCAAGTACATGGCATAAACCCACTTATTCAGCGGCACCTTGGACCGCTCGAAGATGGTCCCGGTTCTGACCGTGAAATCGAAGTTGCAGGTGTTGCAGTGGTAGAACCCCGGACGGCTCCGGGTTGTGATCCGCGCCCCTTCGTGGCAGTCGGGACAGACCGGGCCATGGGGCCACAGCCGACCTTCCAGGTAAGTACGGGCAGTACTTTCGTCCGGGAAGATCTCAAACAATCGAAAGGTGCTTATGGTGCTCTTGCTCATGCTTCAATTGTAGCTGAGTACAGCGCCGAAGTCAACTGTACTCATGTATATAATTCCCAAACCGAAACACTTGCTCGTCAACATAGGCTTGAAGGTGAGCGGGATCGACGCTAACGTAGGTTCCCTTCAATCCACGCTTCAGGAGCGACCAGAAGTTCTCCATTCCGTTGGTGTGAACACGACCCTGGACGTAGCTCTCAAGGTGGTTCACGAACTCGCGTTCAAAGTCTACCTGTCCGTAAACCGGGAGGTCATCGGTGTAGAGTTTCGATCCGGGTTCGACATTGCTCTGAAGGTTCGCGTTGATGTGGTGCTTATTCCGGCTAGGAGAGACAGCCGCACGAACCTTCCCCTCGCGTTCAAGCAACCCAAGAACGATGGTCTTGTTCCAGTTGGTGCCCGCAGTCTTGGCGCGTTCAAGGCGCTTCGATTTGCGATGCATGTTCTGGATTCTTCCGCCGACAAAAGTTTCGTCCGCTTCGATCTCACCCGAAAGCTTGTTCCCATCATCGTCCATCATGGCGAGACGAATGCGGTGGAGCATGAACCACGCGGTCTTTTGGGTAACGCCAACCGCACGCATGATCTCGTAACTGCTGATCCCGTTTTTGCAGTTGGCAATCATCCAAGTAGCGG
>Ga0247664_1000161_pt1 | contig 17290 bp, 9 predicted proteins | sample CNK05_metaG_FD_182715 | JGI IMG/M metagenome (GOLD analysis project Ga0247664, IMG submission 182715) | Soil microbial communities from Purdue University Martell Research Forest, Indiana, United States - CNK05 | ecosystem: Environmental > Terrestrial > Soil > Temperate forest > Bulk soil | place...
CTTCTCGGTCATCGCCCGCATGCCCCGAGCCGCCATGTACTCGGGGTCCATCATCGCCTCGATCTGGCGCTGGTACTGGACCGGGTTCGTCACGCCGATGGTGTGATGCGCCGACTGGTAGAGCGGCTGGTCGGCCACCTGCGGCGGGGCACCGAGTGTCGGATCGGCCTCGCGCTCGGCCCGTGCCTTCTCCCATGAGCGCACCTTCGACGCGGCCTTGCTGACCGACTTGGGCGTACCCCTCGGCATCTTGGCTGGCACCGGCACCATCTCGGCGCCCGTCTCGTCGACCGGCCGGAGGACACCGGAGATGAAGCCGTTGGCGGCGTCCTTGAGATCCTGCACGTCCTGCGAGTTGGAGTCGGGGATGGCCTTGCCACGTGCCTTCATCGACTCGACGATGTCATCGAACAACGTGTCGCCGATGACGTTGCCCATCTGGTCGGTCGCCAGTGGTCGGCCAACGTAGTTGCGGGCGAGGTACTCGCCCTCGCTGATGCCCTGAAGCCCAGCGGCCAGCCGGTTGCTGGCCCGCCATGCGTCCACGGTGTCCTGCGAGATGCCGTTCTCGACGGCAGCCCGGTAGAACTCGTCGGGCGTACCGAAGGTCAGCCGCGTGACGGCTCGCTCAACGTAGTTGGGATCGGCGCCTGCGGCCAGCATGTCGTTCCGCAGTGAGTCGATGGACACGGTCTTGTCGTTGACCTCACGGACGAGGTCGTCCCACGTCTTGGTCTTGGCATCGGGCCCGTACGCGAAGTGGCGCAGCAGTTCGTCGCTGACCTCGGCCCGGGCACCGATATGGGTCGGCCTGAACGAGCCCGGTCCGAGCGCCGAGAAGATGCCGTCGGGATCGGCCCGAGCCATGTTGTCGAGCAGCCACTGGATGCCGACCTCGCTGTCGGACATGTCGGCCGGGTAGAACGCCCGGACGGCGTTCCACTGCTCCGGCGCGTCGGCCAGCAGCGCCCTCTTCCACGTCTCGCCGTACTCCCGCCGCAGAGCCAGCGCGACCGACCGCTGCTTGCGGACCGACAGCGCCGTGCCACCCACCTTCTGGAGCATCTTGCCCAGCGGCGTGCGCGGGTCGGTCAGGTGACCGGCCAGCGTCAGGCCCATGCGGACCAGTTCGGCCGCCTCGTACGAGTCGTTCTCGGCGTTGGTCGCGACCCGGGTCATGCGGTCCATGACGACCAGCGTCTTGTCGTCCCAGATCCGGCGTGCCGCCTTCGACTCACCGATCCGCTCACCGAGCGCCCGGGTCGGGCCGGGCACGGCCTCAAGGGCCCTGACGGCGACGTCGGGCACGACGCTGGAGATGGGGTAGCGCCCGGCCAGCGCGAGGAAGAACGCGGCCTCGGGCACCTCCTGCGTGAAGAACAGGGGGTTCTTGGTGAACCGGAACTTCGGGTACAGGTTGTCGGTGATCCAGCCCAGCGTATTGCCACCGACGGCGCTGGCCTGCGTCTTCGTCCAGCCGGTCAACTTGGGCAGCACGCCGACCAGCCGCATCTCATTCTCGTAGGCGTCGAACAGGGCGTCCTGCACGGTCCGCTTGGCGAGCATCTTGCGGGTGGGCGACAAGCCGACCGCCCGGTCGACGGCGTCGATGATCTGGTCCGAAGACAGGCCACGGGCCGTCGTCCCGGCGATGTCGGCCGTCTCGCGGAGGGACCGCAGAACGCTGGCCGACTCGGCCTCGGACAGGCCCTGCTCCTGCGCCATGGTCGTAGCGAAGCGCCGACCGGCGTTGCGCTCCAGTTCGCCACCGGCGACGTTGCGGAGCAGGCCCTCGCGGATGCTCTTGAAGCCCGTGACCTCGACGGTCGGCACGCGATCCGTGATGTGATCGATCCACGTGTTCATGCCGGTGACGTTGCCAGCGGCGTCCCTGACCGGGACGGCCAGCCGGTCGTCGGCGGGTCGGAGCATCAGGTTGTAGCCGGGGTGGTCGGCCAGCCAGTTGGTCAGGCCGGGCGGCAGGTCCGTGAGGTCATCGATCTTGGTCGGCAGGCTGTCTTGGATCTGACCCAGCACGTGCTTGGTCGCGGCCAACAACTCGGTGTCGGGCAGCGACTCGCTGATGTTCTGGTTCAGGTCACGGAACCGGCGCACGAACTGACGGACCGTGTTGGCATCGCCATCGGCGATAGCCTTCGCCAGCACCTCGGCGTCCTGATCGGCCATCTGGCGTGGTCCCAAGACGGTCATCCGGCCGATGCCCTGAAGATCCCACTTGGCGGTCGCCGATGCGCCACGCTTGGCCTCGTCGAGGGTGTCGATGATCCGGCCCCAGTGGTCGTTCGCGAGCGCCCGCATCCCACGCTCGTCCATCTTGCTCGCCACGGCCCGGGCCCGATCCGGGTCAGCGCCCATCTCGGTCAGTTGCTTGGCAGCACGAGCGCGCCACTCGGCCATCGCCTGCGCCTTGCCACCCTTGGTGGCGGGCACGATGAACTCCATCGTACGGTCGACCTGATCGCGGACCAGCGAGCGGATGTCGCCCGGTCGCCGCGACGCGTGCCGGAGCGCCTGCTCGGTCGGCGTCTCGGGGCCCATCAACGCACTGTTCGTGTTCACGGCACGGGCGGTGTTCGACCGGTCGCCGACCTGCACTGTGTGGTTGGCAGCCGCGATGGCCCGCGACCGCTCGGCGATGTCCTGACTGACCCCCGCCTCGGCGTAGGTGTTGTCGAGGTTGCGGGCCACCCGCCAGCCGATGGCGTCGAGGTAGCCGTGCGCGGCCTCGCGTGACAGGATGGCCGGGACGGTCTTGCCCGTCCTCCAGTAGCCGAACAGGCTGAACGGGTCGACCAGTTTGTCGATAGCCGTGCCCAGCCGCACGACGCTCGGCGCCTTGGTCGCGATCTGGCCCGCCAGACCAGCAGCCTGCACGCCCTCCTTGACGGCAGCCGCGTACGGGTGGGCCGGGTCGGCGCCCATGTCGAGCAGCGCGGCCAGCCGGTCGGACTGGGTGATGGCCTCACTGCCGACCGCCTCGCCCGCCTTGGCGGCGGCGGTTGCCTCCTTCGGCAACCGACGCAGGAGCGCCTGCTCGCCGACCTTCCGGGCGGCAGCCTGCTCGGCCTCGCCGGTGACGCGGGCGATGGCTGCCTCGTAGGCGGCCGACCCGCTGCCGAGGGCGTGTTCGGCAGCCGTCTTGCCGAGCGTCTTGGCCTCGCCCTCGATGGCCGCCCGGCCGATGCTCCGGGTGATGCTGGCAAGGGTCGTCTCGATGGGCTTGGCCGCAGCATAGGTGCCGACCGTGGCGACGGTGGCCGGGATCGACAGCGGATCGCTGACGAACTCACCGAGGACGGCGATGGCCGCGTTGGCGACCGTGTCGACCGGGCCGAAGTGATCGTCGACCTTGACCGGGTTCGGGTTGGTCAGCGCGAACGACGACATGGCGATGGAGTCACGCGCCTCGGCATCGTTCAACTTCCCGGCCTGCCACTGTTGCTTGATGGCGAGCCGCTCCTCGCCCAACTGGTCGTCGGGCGTGTCCTTCAGCACCTGCAACTGGTCGACGGCGCCACCGCCGATGGCCCGCCGGAACAGACCGGCCAGCAGGCCGTAGCCCATCAGCGCGGCGCCGATGGGCGAGTCGGGCATCTCGCCCAGACCGGCCTCGGCTTGGATGATGCTCGACTGGCCCTCGGAGTGGGCCTTGGCGATGAGGAACGCCTTGTACATCTCGCTGACTTGCTTGCCCTGCATGATCGGGCTGTCGGGCGACTGCGCGAACAGGCCCTGATTGAGCGACTTGGTCTGGCGCTCGACCTGACTCAACTGCTCGTCGGGCGTGTTCTTGAGCCGGTCGAAGAAGCCCTGCGCGACGGCACCCGGCTTGTCGCTCTGGCCCAGCGCGGCGATGTGCGACAGGAAGTCGATCCCGCCGCCGAGGATGTCCTGCCCGGGCAGGTTGAGGCCCATCCCCTCACGCATGATCTGGGCAGCGCCGGGCAGCGGCGGCGGCGTCGTGTCGGGCTGGCCGGGCAGCGGCGGCCCGGGCGTGGTCGGCAGCAGGGAGAGGTTGATCTTGCCGATGTCGGCGAACGGCCGAGCAGCGGCCTCCAGTTCGGGCGTCGCGTACTTCGACTGGCCCGACACCCGGGGCTGGGCCCCGCCGCCGCTGTAGGTCGGGTAGACGCTGCTCTTCGACGCGGTGTAGAAGTCCTGCGTCGACATCCCGCCGTTACTGGGCGGCGGCGACGAACCGAACTTCACCATCAGCCATACTCCAGCGCGCCGTGACCCGGTCCGTGCGTGTCCCTCGGGCTCGGGCCCGCGTAGACGGGCGGCGGTGTCGGGCCGTACGAGGTCGTCGGCGCAGGCGCGACGGTCGGGGCAGGCTTGGGCGGTGCCGGTGCGACCGGCTTGGGGGCGGCGGGCTGCGGCGCGGTCGGCGGGGCGCCGGTCAGCGGGTTGCCGAAGGCGGGCGAGCCGAGCCGGATGCCGGTCGGCAGGTTGGCGTTCGGCGCGTTGCCGGTGACCTGCTGGATGATGCCCACCAGCGAGCCAGCGATGTTGCCCGGGATGAACGCACCGAGCGACGTCGGTGCGGTCATCGGGATCGGACCGGCCTGCGGCGGATTGGGCGCGAGCCGGTTGCGACGTGCCAACTCGTCGGTCGTGATCGTGTCGGCGACGCTCGGCTGGGGCTTGCCCGACAGGGCGTCGGCCATCCCGCCACGGCGTGCTTCCATGCCAGCCTGCGAGCCCGGGGCGCCGGTCAGTTCGCTGATGGCCCGGCCCTCGGCGCTCGGTGCGCTGATGCCCGCCACGGTCGTCAGCGGGACCGGGTTGGGCGTCCCGTTGTAGTAGTTCTGACGGATCCGGTTCTGCTCGTCAGTGCTGTTGCCCAGATAGATCGCCCGGCGCTGGTCGGCGTCGATGACCATCTCTTGGAAACGCGCCGGATCGCCACCGGCCTCCAGTTTCAGTGACGCGATGATGTCCTCGGGCTTGGCCGCGTAGGCTTGCCCGTGCTTGGGATCACTGGCGATGAGCCACATCCCGTAGCCCGACTTGGCGACCCGTGATGTCATGGCGACGTTCTGGGCCGGGTTGTAGTAGGCGGGCAGGATGGCGCTCGACGGGGCGACCGGACCGCCCGGGACCTTGGTCGGGACGTAGACCGAGCCGCCCTTGGCATCGATGGTCGGCGCATTCGGACCGAACGGGTTGTCGGGCGTGTACAGCCACTTCCCAGCGGCGTCCTGATACTTGTAGCCGACCGTGCCGTCGGGCATCGTGTAGTGGTAGGCGCCGGGCGTCTTGCTCTGGGTGATGGTGACATCGCCCGTCGTCGCGTTGGCCGTGTCACCGGCGATGTAGATCGGCGTCGGCTTGATGGCCGTGACGATCTTGCCCGCCCGTGGGTCGCCAGCGTCGGCTTGGATGACGAACACGGCATTGGGATCGACCGCACCACGGGCCACGACGCCCCACTGGGCGCTCTTGTGGTTCTGCTCTGTCGTTGCAGCAGCGACGCCGTTGTTGTCGACCTTCATCAGGAAGAACAGCGGATCGCCGTTGGCGTCACGGAGGCCGAGGTTCTCGATGCTCGCCTTCATGTTGTTGATGCTCTGCGCCGTCTCGGTTGCGCTCTTGCCACCCTCGTTCTCGCCCGGTCCGAACATCCCGCCCCAGTGCTGGTACGGATGCTCGTCCCCCGACAGCGTCTTCAACTCGTTGTCGACGGCGCCCAGCCGGTCGTCGACCTCACCCGGCTTCAACTGGGCGCGCAGGCCGCTCTTGACCTTGGTCAGGTCGGCCTTGTACTTCTCGGTGGCGCGGTCGTTCTCCAGCGGGGTCGAGTCCGGGTCGGTGACCGTGTCGAGCCACTCCTTGTGCGCGTCCTCGTACATCGCCATCTCGTCGAAGCCGCCCGACAGGATCTGCATCGCCCGGACGTCCTCGCGGTCGCCCCGGAAGTTCTTGACGTCCTGCGCCCGACCAGCCGCCTTGGCGACGGTGATGCGATCAGTGACGGCCGCCTTCTTGGTCCGGCCCATCGCGTTGTAGGCGTCCTGACTGAAGTCGCCGTTGAAGTTCGCGTCGCCGTTCTTCTTGATCTGGGCCGTGTACCACGCCCGCTGGTCGGCGTACTCGGGCGAGTGCGCGATCTCGTCCCACAGTGCGTTGATGGCGTGCCCGTCGGCCGTGTTCGGATCGACGTTGCCCAACTTCTCGCCCTTCTGGAGGATGCCCCGGTTGTGGGCCTCGCTCTCCAGAAAGACGGTCGTCTGGTCGTACGCGAACTCCTTCTTGTAGTCCTTGTTCAGATCGCTCGCATACTGCCGGTCGGCGGCAGCCCGGCGACCGTTCGACGCGTTGGTGGCAGCACGGTCGGCGTAGGCGGCGGCCAACTTCTCACGCTCGCGGTACGCCTCCGAGTCGGGTGGCAGTTTCGACGCCCACTTGTGGTAGAAGGCGACCATCCCCGCGTCGCTGGTCTTCTTCTGCTTGTACGACAACTCCATCTTGCTGTTGGCGATGGCGAACTCGTACTGGGTGACCTGATTGTCGTAGTAGTCCCACTTCGGGTCGCCCGGGCTGATCTCGTCGCGGCGAGCCTTGAACCACTTCAGGATCTGGTCGTCGTGGACCGGCTTGCCTTCGAACTCGCCGCCGTTCTTCCATGCGTCCACGATGTTCGACTCACGGACGCGCTGGTACTCCTGCGCCAGTGCGACGATGGTCGAGGTCAGGGATGGCGCTGCGCGAGGAAGCCGACCGAACCGCGCCTTCGACGCCACGGTCAGCCGCCCTCAGGCGGCGGTGTCTGGATGGGCTGCTGGAACAGGAGCCTGTTCGTGGCCTCGCCGCCCTTGACCATCGTCTGGGCCATGACCTGCCCGGGCTGGCCCGGCGCCGGAGCGGGGCCAGCGCCAGCCGGTGCGCCCTCGACGTTGGCGGGCATGGCCTCGTTGCCGGGCATCGGCTGCTCGTTGGAGCCGGGCTGGCCCGCAGCGGCGCCCATCTGACCACGCATCTGCTCCATCAGCGCCTGCTGGTCGGCCGGTGAGCCGACCGGCGGCTGACCGCCCTGCTCGCCGCCCAGCCCCTGCACCGCCTGCTGGGCGTTCTGGTAGCCCATCGCCTGCAACTGGGTCGCCACGGCGGCGATGACCTGCACCGACGCCGGGTTGAGGGCCACGTCGGTCTGCTCGGTGCGGATGGTGTTCTGCTCGGCCTCGGGGTCGTCGACACCGGTCCGGTCCATGCCCCTGATGGCGCTCCACAACTTGCCGTCGACGAGGGTCCGGGCGATCTGCGCCGTTTCCATGTCGTCACGCGGGGTCAGCGATGGACTCACGATGTCGAGACGCCCGCTGCCCAGCAGGATCGGGGCCAGTTCGCGGTCCTTGTTGGCCCACACCTTCCTCGCCAAGTACCAGACGTTCCTGCGCCACTCGTAGAAGATGTCGCGCTTCATCGAGATGCGCGTCTCGTAGTTGGCGACCAGTGCGTTGATGGCCTTGGACGATGACATCACGGATGCCGGAGCCATCCCGCGCAAGAGGTCGTTCAGACCACTGACGTCGACCATCTCGCGGTCGATGCGCGTCAGGAACTGCTCCAACTGGAACTCGGGCATCCACGGGGTGATGCCCTCGATCCGGTTGCCCGCTCCCGGTGCCACGACCTGATTGGGCTTCGGCCGGAGGCCCAGAGGGACATCGTCCGGGGCCTCGGGGCCGGTCAACTGCCAGTACTGGGCGTTGACGATGTTGTGCATCAACTGCGAGCCCGAGGTCAGGCGCTCGTCCTTCTCACGGATCAACTGCTCGATGTCGAACAACTCGGGCCGCCCGTTGGCGACGCCCGGGATGAACGAGTTGAACAGCGGCACGTACGGGATCTGGCCCTCGTACTCGGTGAACTTGAAGTTCTGGGCGACCTTGTTGCCGACGATGATCGCGTTCCACGTGTCGTGGGTGACCGGCTTGAGCCGGTTGCCCTTGGGCACCTTGCTGCTCTTGGGCTGGCGGTACCAGTAGTCGATGACCTCGATGGACCCACCGGTCCACATCGCACCACGGGCAGCCGTCCACGACGAGAAGGCATTCACGGGCAGGAGATACGGGTACGACACGCCGTCGACCCCGAACCGCTCGATGGCGACGAGGCCGTAGGTGCTGAAGATGGCCTCGGGCGTCATCAGGTACGAGTAGCACGCCCAGTCGAGGGTCCGGTAGTCGCTCTGGCCCCAGCCCAGCCACAGGTTGCGCGGCTGGTCGATGATGTCGACCCTCGGGAAGCCGGTGTCGGGATCCCACCAGACCTTGGCCGCCGTCCGGCCGTACAGGCCCTTCACCACACACGCCTTGTGGCCGAGCATGTTCAGCCCGATCTCTTCGCGCCACGAGGTGTACAGCCGCTCGCCCATACTCGCCAGCGCCCGCGACTGCTCGTTGTCGATGCTCGGCACGACGTTCTCGACCGGTGCCACGGCCTGAAGCGACGCCGGGATGTCGACGTAGATGGGCGGTGTGTTGATGGAGATGTGGGCCTTGCCCGGCAGCGACGCGCTGGAGTGGTACCACCAGTGCGATGCCCCCTTCTGGGGCAGGACGGCCTCACTCGGCGGGTAGTACAGCGAGTCCCAGCGGTCGCACGCCGCCGCGAACTCCTGCTGTTCGCCCCACAACTGGGTCCGGCGCGACTGCACCGACTGGAGCAGGTCGAGGTCTTCCTCGGTGTACTGCCCTGTCAGGAAGTCGGCCTGTGAGAACTCAATCGCCTTGTGCAGATCGAGAGTGGCGACGGCCACGGGGGCACCCTCTACCGGGACTGGGCCTTGAGCCGGGCCAACAGTTCTGGCGGGAACTGTACTCCACCCGTCGAGGGGTTGAAGTAGTCGAACGCGACCTGATCGGCGCTGGCGCCCGGATTGCGCTTGGCGACGTCGACTGCCACAGCAAGTGCCATGACCGCGTCCTGCTCGATCTTACGGTCGTCCAACTTGTAGCCGAGCAACTGGCGCCGGACGCCCAGCCACTTGCCGTGCTTGGGCAGGTGGAGTTTGCCCTCCTCGATGACCTTCTTGAGGGCGTTCAGCAGGCCCAGTTTCTTGGCCCGCGTCCCGCCGAACTCGACCATCCGCACCGGGATCGGCAGGAGGTCGCGGAACATCTTGCCGCCGTAGCCCGTGGCGTCCAGACCCGTATGGCAGGTGATGCGCTGGGATGAGTCGGTATAGGCGTGATGCGCGTGCAAGGTCAGGCCAGCCACGACCTGCCCGGTCTGCCGTCCGGTCAGCCGATCCACCCACACCCCGTTCCATGCCACACCTCCCGAGATGTCGAGGACGATTGACCACGTCGAGTCGAAGGTCAGGGCCGGATCCACGCCTTGGACGTAGCGATGACCGCGCTTGGCGGGCGTGGTTTCGGGCAGGTCGTTCGAAAAGACGGCGTTGATGCTCTGTGCGCCGAAGAACGCCTCGCGTGACTCAATGGCGAAGCCGTCGATGTTCTGGGGGATGAGATACGGCGGCATCGCCGCCACCAAGCGGTCAAACAGCCGCTGGTCGATGCCGTAGCCGATGTTCTCGCGTGTGCTGATGCGGAGCGAGATGCTGTCGGTCTTGCGGTCGGGGGCGTCGGGGTTGCCCTCCTGCCACTTGTCAGCGAAGGCGGTCAGGCCCTCGGTCATCGTCCCGATGAGGATGAGTTGTCCACCGGTACTCAACCGGCGCATGTGGAGAACCTCGTCGACCACGAAGTCGAAGTTGGGATCGAACGCGCACTCGTCGAAGGACTCACCGTCCATGTCCTTGCCGAGTGATCCGATGGCCCGCTCGCCGGTGGTCCGAAAGTGGATCGTCGCACCACCCAGCAGGGGGTGGAGTTTGATCATCAGGTACTCGCCCCGGTACTTCTTCGACCAGTCGGCCATGTTCTCGCCGAAGACGTCGCTGATCGGGCAGCCGAAGTGCTGCGCCTCGTGGTTGCCCGCCAGCAACTTCGTGATCTCGTAGAAGACCAGTTCGCTGACCTCGCTGTGGACCCCGAAGTGGTACCACTCGTAGCCGAGGTTCAGCCATCGCTCCACGGAGCGCAGATCCAAGGGGTTGGGCGGCTCCTTGCCCATCTTGTAGATGCACGAGTGCAGGATCACGACGGCCAGACCCAAGGTCTTGCCAGCCCGGTTCCCGGCGGCGATGGCGAGGGTCAGGTAACGGGCCATCCAGCGTGACTCGTCGCGCATGATGTACGCCGCGAACATGCGTGACTGGCCGGGGTGTGGCTTGAAGCCCAGAAAGCGTTCACAGAAGAAGTCGACGTCCCAGCGACCGCGCTGGAGGTCGGTCGCGAAGTCGGTCGTGGCGAAGGTCCCGAAACTGCCCGGCCCGTTGGCGACGGCAGCCGCAGCGAGGACCGCCTTGCCGCGTCTGGTCGCGGCGACGCCCGGGTGCTTCAGGTCTTGGTTGCGCGATGCGTTGCGACCCCGGGTGGTGGCGAGACCCGGCACCCTAGATGCCCGGGTCGTAGACGCCGTCGGGGGCCAGCCCGTCGCCGAGCAGGAGGTTGTCGTCGTCGTGGCTGATGACCCGGCCCTCGATGACGTTCATCGGCGGGATGACCATCGCACCACTGAGCAGCCGAGCGATGTTGATCGCGACATCGCGGTCTGCCTGCTTCTCTGCGCGACGGTCGAGCAGTGCCTGCGCCTGCAATCCGTGCTGGGCGGTCACCCGCAGTTCACCCGCTGCCAGCAACTCGGTCGCCCGCTTCTGCACCATGACCGCGAAGTCCATCTCGGCGGCCGTCTTGGCCTCCTTTGAGGCGTCGGCGATCTGCTGGGCCAAGACCTCGGGCGTGGCGCCCTTCAAGCAGATGCGGAAGTGCTTGCCGAGCGTCTCGCGCTTGTATGGGCGGCCCAACTGCTGGGTGGCAAGATGGATCTCGGCCAAGGTCATCTTGGACGCCTTCAGGGCGTGGATCTGGGCCTTGTACGGGCTCGCGCAGACGGAGCAACGCTTTCGGAGGGGATCGGCGGTCGCGACCATGAGGTGACGAGGGTACACCCCATGGAGGGGGACATCACGATATTCCCGAGACGGCGCTGTGCCACAATGCGTGGCCTGCCGGGAGAGACAGCGAGAGGAGAGGGCCTAGCGCCATACCGTCACGCGCACTCGTTTTTCGCATCACCGTGTTCTGAGGAGAACGCACTTGAACAAGCGCATGAGCCGACGCTTCTTGGCGGCGACCGCATCGGTCGCCCTGCTCGCGTCACTCGTCTCGTCGTCTGCCTTCGCCAACATCCCCGGCGACACCTTCGAAGGCGGCGACGGCAACCTCACCGTCGACACGGCGGGCAACACCGACTGGACGAACGTCTCCAACCTGACCTCGGCGGGCGATCTCGCCACCGGGACGGGCGACAACTCGTTCGGTCAGGGCACGTCGGAGAACGACGTCAACATCCATGTCGGCTTCGGGTCGATCCCGAACAGCAAGGCCGACCTCGGTCGCTTTGCCAGCGCGTTCCAGTTCATCAGCGGCAACCTGTACCTCCAGTTGGCGTGGACCCGGGTCAACCTGTCGGGCACGACCAACTTCGACTTTGAGATCAACCAGAAGGCCCAGCCGAACCTGACCACCGAAGGTGACAAGACGCTCGTCCGCACGGCGGGCGACCTGCTCATCACCTACGACTTCCTCGGCGGGGCGCAGAAGCCCACGCTCGGCATCCGCACGTGGACCGGCTCCGCGTGGGGCGCCGCGACCGCGCTGTCGGCGACCGTCGGCGAGGCCGAGGTCAACCGCGCTTCCTCGGTCAACACCACGTCCATCGGTGGCGGCACCGTCCCGGCCTTCGCCTTCGGCGAGGCCAACATCAACCTGACCGCCGCTGGCGTGGTCCCGGCCAACGCCTGCGAGGGCTTCTCGTCGATCTACGTCAAGAGCCGCGCCTCTGACTCGTTCAGCGCCGCGCTCAAGGACTTCATCGCCCCGACGCCGGTCAACATCTCCAACTGCGGCACCGTCACCGTCATCAAGCACACCAACCCGGCCGACCTCGATCAGGACTTCGGCTTCACCAGCACGGTCACCGGAACGGGCGCTGCGGCGTCGTACAACCTGAACGACCACGGCACCGACACCAAGACCGTCACCAACGTGCCCATCGGCACCTACACCGTCACTGAAGGCGCCGATCCGGCGGGCTTCGCGTTCGGCAGCGTGTCGTGCGTTCACAACACGGGCGGCACGTCGTCGACCAGCGGCAAGGTCGCCACGGTTGGCATCACCGCCGGTGGCGGGACCGTCACCTGCACCTACATCAACGACCAGCAGTTGGGTGGCATCGCCATCACCAAGACCTCGTCCAAGGGCACCAACCCCGGCCTCGCCGGAGCCCAGTTCAGCATCACCAAGGACGGCGTCGCCATCGCTGGCAGCCCGTTCACCAGTGGTGCGAACGGCACGGTGTGCGTCGATGGCCTGCCCTTCGGCGACTACAGCGTCACCGAGACCGTCGCGCCGACGGGCTACAGCATCGATGACACCACGAGCCACACCGTGACCGTGGACAACAACACCACCTGCGCGGGCACCCCGGAGACGTTCAGCGCCACCGACACCCCGCTCAGCGACATTCAGGTCCGCTTCCGTGACGGCGGATCCGGCGCCACCAGCGCGACCATCTCGTGCGACAACGGCACGAACGGCACGACCAGCACGGCTGACACCAGCGGCTGGGATGACACCACGACTGTCACGGGGATCAGTGCCCCGACCACGATCATCTGCACCATCGTCGTCGACCCGTAGCCCTCCCCTACGGGGCTGGCAACAGAAGAGACCCGGTCCCCAATCGGACCGGGTCTCTTCGTGTCCGGGGGGCGCCTCCAAGTCGGGGGGATCGAGAAGGCGCCTCGCCCCGGAAAGACATGCTACACCCAATGGCAAGAGTGGCACTTGCACATCCAATGTTGCTGATGTAGCATATGGAGCATCAACACCCCACTCAGAGGAGGCACACGTGCCGCTCATCACCGTCACCGCCGGGACTCCCGTTCTGCCCGCAGCGACCTACCCGGCAACGCTCATCGGCATCCGCCCCAAGCGGATGGCGACCAAGTTCTCCAAGCCCGGCACCGAGGACGACTTCCTTGAGTGGACGTGGCTCGTCGAGGGCAAGGACAAGGACGTCGAGATCACGTCGCTGACGTCGGTCGCGACCGGCCCGAAGTCGCGCATCTTCGAAGTCCTGACCGCTCTCATGGGCGCCGGGAACGTCAACATCAACGACGGCTTCGAAGAGAGCGATCTCGTCGGCAAGAAGGCCCAGTTGAGCATCGTCGTCACCGAAGACGGCTTCAGCAAGGTCGACCAGATCGTGGCCCCGATGGTCACGCGCTCGCAGCCCGCTGCGGCGCCCGCCAAGCCGCGTGAGACGGCTCCTGCGCCGTCGACCGACGGTCTGGACGACGATCTGCCCTTCTGACACCCTTTGTAGCAGGATATGCTACCGTTGAGGCCCCGTCTCTCCCGGGAGGCGGGGTTTCACCGTTTCAGAAGGAGTTTCAGCCATGTCAGCCGACCGCATGCAGACGATCAGCGCCTACAGCCTCACCGAAGCCGCCAAGAAGGTCGGCGTGAGCCGATGGACGATCCATCGGGCCATCAAGGACGGCAAGTTGGCCGCCCACAAGTCGGGTGGGGCGACCATCATCTGGGCGCCGGATCTGCTCGATTACGTCCTATCGCACCGTCAGGGCGCGGGCATCCCCGGAGCGTAGACTTCAGGGTCCCTGAGACGGCAAAAGACCCCGGTCTGGTAGGACCGGGGTCTCGGAACACCCCTCAGCAACACGAAAGGCACCCTCAATATGCCTCATCCCGACTCATTGTGCAACAGCGTGACGCCATGACCGCCTCACGAGCCGAAAAGATGGTCGCAGCGGCCGTCTGGCTCGCCGAACAGGGCGCTTTGATCGGCTGGGGCGACGCCAAGGACGGAAAAGCGGTCAATCGGCGCTGGAAGAGCGACGCGACCGACGATCCGGCCCTCGTTCCGGCCCTTCTGCACGGATCCCGCAACTCGATCATCGTGCCCAAGGGCCGTCTGGTCATCACCGACATCGACAAGCACGGCTGGTACGAGCAGTTGGTGTCTGCTGGCCTGCCCGACACCTTCACCGTGGAGTCGCCGACGGTCAGGGAAGTGCCGGGACAGCCCGATCTGACCTTCCGGGGGCGTCACGTGTACGCCTTGGCGCCTCTGGGCTACGACGTCCTGACCATCCCGGGCGTGTGGAAGGGTGGCGAGACCCGTCGGAGCGTCGCTGGCGAACAGAGCATGGTCTTGGGACCGTGGTCGATGCGCCCTGACGGGGTCTACACGCCCGCCCCGGGGACACCCCGGCACATCTCCGAGGCGCCAGCCGAGGTGTTCGACTTCATCATCGCCAACGCGGCGCGTTCTGGCCCGCTCATCACGGTGGCTGGGGGCGACGACGACGTCTGGGAGTGGGATGGCGAGACGATGGGCTCTCGTCACGACCACCTCAGGGACAAGATCCGCGCTTGGAGGGGTCTGGACGACTCCGCTGACTCGCTGAAGGCCCGGACGGTGCGCTACATCGACAAGCACCACATCCCGCTGGAGCGGCCGGGTGGCGAGGAGATCACCGACGCTGAGATCGACCGGATGATCACGGGGGCGCTCAAGAAGTACGACGACGACCTGCTGTCTGGTGGCGTGATCATCCACCTGCGAGGGGACGAGGCGCAGCCAGCCCAGCCCAGCGACGACTTCGTCATCGACCCACTCGCCATCGAGTCACGGATCGACAGTCCAGCGCCGCTCGACTTCCACGCCTTGCCCACGCCTCTTGGCCTCGCGATGCTGTTGGATCACCTCAACCCGCTCACGGATGCGCCGCACTCGTCCCTTGCGCTGGCGTCGATGGTCGTCTTCAGTGCCCTCGTCGGCCCCAGCCCGTCGCTCGACTGGCGTGGGCGTCATCGCTGCGCGCTGTTCGGCTGTCTGGTCGGCCATTCGGGCGTGGGACGCAAGGGCGCGACGATGCGCGAGGTCGAACGGGCCTTCTTGCAGGTGGATCCGCTGCTCAGCGAGATCCAGACGGGCGGGATGGCGTCGGGCGAGGTCTTGGTCGACATCCTCAACGAGTCGAAGACGAACACGCTCGGCACGACGCTCATCTGGGAACACGAGATCGCGTCGGTGCTGACCATCGCGGCACGCGAGGGCAACATCATGTCGTCGAACCTCCGCAAGGCGTGGGACGGCGACCGGGTCGAGTCTCGCTCGCGGGCCAAGAACAAGTCATTCGCGGTCGGCTACAACGTCGCCTTCCTCGGTGGCGTCACGCCGCACGAGTTGGCCCGGAAGTTGTCGCCGGACGACATCGCCAACGGCTGGGCCAACAGGTTCCTGTGGTTCCATTCGGAGAAGCGGGCGGGTGGGTATGGGGCTACGCGGCCTGATGGCGTGCTGAATGGGCAGGCTGTCGACTACCTCCGGCACTGCATCGACTTCGCCCGTCATCTGGGCGGGTCGTCGATGCTGATCAAGCCTGCCTTCACGATGACGCTCTCGCACGAGGCGAATGCGCGCTTGGAGGAACTGGCTGAACTTCTTGACGTCCCGCCGGTCGGGTCGATTGGAGCCCTCCGTCAACGCATGCCCGCCCACGTCATCCGGTTGGCGATGGTCAGCGCCCTGCTGGACGCCGAGTCCGTTGTCAGCCTCGACCATATCGCGTTCGGCGAGGCTCTGGCTGGCTACGCCGTCGACTCGATGCGCTCGGTGTTCGGGATGCGGATCGACGACCCGCTGGCGATGCTGGTGGCCGAGGTCTTGACGCAGGCCCCCGGCCACTGGCTCAACACGACCGACCTGCGGCGGGCCACTGGCGGGAAGGATCACTCGCGACTGATGTCCGCGCTGCGGATCCTGATCGACGCGGGGTTCGTGGTGCGCGAAGACAGGGTTCCGTCGGGCGGGAAGGGTGGTCGGACGAGCGTGGGATATAGGTTGCTGGGGGTTTAGGTTGCTCCCTCGCGCGCGCGATCCCAGCCATATGCGTCAGACACGGGGGGGGGAGTCATATCTGAGCAACCTAAACCCACTTATACCCAACTTATACTCCACTTCTATTCCACCTAAAGGAACTTCTAATGGCTGATCGAGACGATGCGGCTCTGGTGTACCGGTTCTTGCGCGGGGCGGGGCCTGAGGGGCGGTCTGTGGTCGAGATCGCGGCTGAAGTCTTCCCGTGGACGCTGGATGCCCCTGCGACGACCGTCTTGGCCGTCCAGAAGCGGTCTGTGGGGCGGGTCTTGAGTGCGGTGGTCTGGATGCGGGCTCAAGGGGTCGCTTTGAGGGTGGATCCGGGTGATGTCTTGGTCGGGGACGAAGATCGGGCGAGAGATCTCTCGAAAGTGACTCTGATCGCATCACAAGGCGTTGTGGATGAACCCACGGAGGGCGCTGGGGCGTGATCTGAAGGGCTTTCTGAGCGTGTGGGTTCATCCACTCGTCCTCAACCTTCCATAACCTCAGTGTCACAGTGACAGATCCAGATCGGGCGGCATTCCCGTGAGCGTGTCGGCGAACGCCGAAGACGGCGGGGACCCGGGGTCAGGGTCGACGGCAATCGGCGCCGCCGCCCGCACTCTCTGAGGACAGGGCAGTGGTCATGTGTATGCCCCACCCACCGGCACGGTGGCACAGAGGGGGTAATAGGTGACGCCGCCTGCCCGTCCTGCCCCTGTCCATGCTGGGCCTGCCGCCGGAGCGACCCCGGGCTGACAGCCTGACCGCCCCCACGTCGACCCTGCCCGAGCCCTATCTCCTACCACCCCAGTAGGAGATCCCGACCGAGAGGCGCCCACGCTCAACCTTGACAACACCACGCCCACGTTTGATTGCGATAACTACACATTCACCTCACCCCCACCAACCCATCACGCCACGCTCAATCCACGCTTGTGACATCATGGCTTGACAGGCTCCCATCAGGTCACATAAGGTTCACCCATCACCGAAACGGACCGGGCCAACACCCCCGGGAGCGACGAACCACCGAGAGCGCAGGGATGCGCAATCCGAGACCCGACCGGGCGACCGGTCAGGGAACACGCGAGGACGACGGTGGGGGCGCGAACCAAGAGGCCCATCAGGGCACCAACCCCCGAGGCGCGGCAGCGCAGAGGGGACCTGAGGCAGGGTCACACAAGGGAACGGATACCGCGAGGAACGCGGTCGACGTTCACGACGCACGAGGGCACGCAACCCC
>Ga0247664_1000162_pt1 | contig 17185 bp, 24 predicted proteins | sample CNK05_metaG_FD_182715 | JGI IMG/M metagenome (GOLD analysis project Ga0247664, IMG submission 182715) | Soil microbial communities from Purdue University Martell Research Forest, Indiana, United States - CNK05 | ecosystem: Environmental > Terrestrial > Soil > Temperate forest > Bulk soil...
CGGCCCCGCAATAATCAAGAGGTACGTCACAACAACCCCCACAAGAGCCACGAAGGGGTGGACTTCTGCCCATTGCGTTTCACTGTCGTCACTCATAATCTCCCTCGTTAAAATGCCATCCGCACTCATCGCACTCCCAACCACTCCCTCCGCTAAGAGTATTTACAAACGGAGACATCAAACCCCCGCATTCATCACAGAGCGGTCTTCCGTCTTCCCATTCAAGTTCATCTTCTAATTCAAGTCCGAGCATCAGCTATCCTTTCCTCAACCATTCTTCCGAATACATGCGCGGCCATGTATCAATTTTAGGGTCTTCATTACCGACTCTCGCGTTATAATCGTAATCTTCCAGACCTTGGGGAAGCGTTGGATCGAATCGCCCATCATCATTCCGTAATCCGGTCCCCCAAAATCCGTCGTGCTGGTGCTGCGCCCGAATTTCGATGAAGTGTTTTTTGTACAAATCCATGAACAGACGCTTTTCTTCAACTAAACTAAAACCTTCCTGCGTAGACTTCCGACGAAGATGAATTGCGTTGCCATCGTTAAAAGTTTCAAGATCTAGGTCGTCCAACTGTTGTTTGGCTAAATAACTAAACATCGTATTCCTCGTACTTTCTTTCCAGCAGCCCGAACGTGCATCGGGCACCGTCAAAGTAAAGTTTCGTTGCTCTAGGTTCTGATTCTCGGGATTTGTCCAACTTGACGGTTGTGACCGGATCGAAAATCGGGATGTTCTGATCCTCTCCGGTGGATTTGCGGTCCCGGTGCAGCAGAAAAACTTGGCTGGCATCGGAACCGAACGCTTCGGAGCCTTTCAAATCCTGAGTCACCATCTGCCGCCCCCGGTGCTGCGGCAAAGCCTTGCGCGGCTGGCCGACCACGATAGCGATCACGTTGTAGTCGAGCGCCATGTCTTTAATCATTCGCATAGCGTCTGCCTGGGCTTTGTTTTCGTCGCGCTCGTTTCGGGTGAGAAAATGCAAGTGGTCAATTACCACGATGTCCGCCCCTAACCGGCGTTTGGCCCAGATCAGGAGTTCAACGACTTCCTTCCAGTTCGCGCCCGGTTTGTAGCCAACGTAAAATCGGGAATCACCCATCAGCGCAGCGGCTGCGTCGAAATCTTCCTTCGCGATATCGTCCTTGGGTTTGTTCAGTAAGTAAGCTGCCGCGCGGCGGGCGTACTGTGGCGGGAGAACTTCGCCCGAGTAGTTCGCGGGGATCCGGCCAAACTTTACGGCGTTGTAGAGCAGGACATTCATCAACCAAGACGTTTTTCCTTGTCCAGTTTCCGTAGCGGACACCGCTACCACGTCACCGGGAACAATGGCACCCCAGCCGTCAATCTGTGGCCAAGGGAACCGTAACCGGTCTGCCCGCTCCATCGGTTTGGTCGAGTCCGCTTGCCGGAAAGACTCCCGGATGTCGAACATAAACGGCATGGGTTGTTCTAACCCACGCGCCATAGCGGTCTCGACCGTCGCTTTAAATACCCCCAGATCGCTATTAGAGCCTCGTAGGAAGGTTTCGTTGGCATCCTTCATGCCGAGAGGCCATTCGAGCTTAAAAGTCCGCTCCCGTAGCTCGTTCCAGAGCTTCGTCATAGCGGTCTGACCCGGAACGTCCGAATCCCCTGCTAGGAAAATCCGGCTCGCGGCCAACAGTTTGTCTTTTTCGTCAGCGGTCGGGTTATAGCTGGCGCTCGGATACGCTACGGCGGTAAACCCCGCCTGGGTCAGAACCATCGCGTCCGGTTCGCCTTCGACCACGAACACGTCCGAGAAAGGGTCCACGCCCCTGAGATTGAACAGCGAGGGTTTCATTCCCTTTTTGTACAGGAACCCTTCTTCACCTGTTTCGGGGTGTTTCTTGCCTTGAATTGAGCGGTACTTCAGTGCCGTGATTTGGTCGCCGTCGATGGTGGGAAAAACAATCCAACCCTGGTCAACCCAGGTGTGGTGTGGATTTACCGCTTTAGCCGACTGGACGAACCCAAGCCTAAACTTTTTTGCAGTTTCGAGACTGATTCCTCGTCCAGCAAGCCATTGTAGTGCGGCGGGTGTGTTTTCGAGGGCTCTTTCAGCCGGGTAGAGTTGTTCAACCGGGATAGTAACCGCTTCCTCTTTTTTAGCGATGCTTTTAAAAGTTTTTTCAACCCTCTCACTGCCTTCTCTCCATCCTAGAAATTGCTGACACTTCTCCACAGCTTGCGGCCAACTCAAGTTGTTCACTTTCTGAACGAGCTGCAAAAGATTCCCGTTCGCTTGGCAGCCAAAACAATGAAACATGAAAACCCCGTCGTCTTCCTGACGGATCGTGAACGAACCGGTGCGCTCGTCATGCAAAGGGCACAAACCCTTGAACTCCGCGCCTTGTTGTTCCAGACTCGGGACGAACTCTTGGACCAGCGAAACTAGTCCGCGCTCGCGCTTCAAAGATTCGATTTGTTTACTGGGGATCAAATCTCGTACCTGTGTTGTTCTGCGAATTCTTTCTCTTTAGCGATACGGGTTAGTTCTTTTTGAACTTCTTCGTCACGTTTCGATTGGTCTGCGGCCATAGCAAGGGTTACTTCTACTTTTTCGGTCTGTTCACTTTGTGAAGTGTTTTGCTCCCGTTCTTCGCGGAGCGCGTCCCCTTCGATCATTTCATCGAGCGGACGCCAAAAAAGATTCAACCCCTGGGAATCGCGCCGATCCCTCAACCACCCAGAATCTTCTGCCCACCGTTTGAAATACTCCAAAACTTTATCTTCGCCGTACTTCGAGCACGCGAGCTGATATTTTTCTACATGCTGTTTTGCATGGCTGTGGGACCGTCCAAAATACGAGCTGTACTGGACCGCGATATTCTTGAAAGAGCACTGGCCGAAATCACTGGATTGGATCGGTTTGGTTTGGCTTGGTACGGATTGGTTTGGTTTGGGTAGTACGGGTTTGGATACGCCCGTATATACGTCCGTATTACGCTGCTTCTCCCAACGTGATTCCACGGCGCTACGACCATTTTCAGAACGATTTCTTGCTAACATCCATTCACCATAAAGTGTTTCGTTTCTGAATCTTGCGCCCCACTGGGTTTCTACAATAGGGAACATTTGAAGTACCCGATCACTGACGGTATGGACTCTGGCGAGCCGAGCCAAGAGCTTCGGATCGTTCGGAAGAGACGCATCCTTACCCCCAAGCCATGCTTCGACTAGTAAGAGTATGTATTGGCCGACTTCTTCCGCCGACATCATCTGGACGGCTTCGGATTTGTTAAATCGCAGCGCGTGAAAATCAAACCTTGTTAGATCGGCCACTTTTAATTTTCCCCGAACCAAAACAGCGAGAGCACTTGAACGTCACCCACACAGAAGGGAAGTCAATCCATCCAGAACCGTTACACAGGGTACACTTTTTCATCTTCGTCTTAATTATACCACATATTTTGGACATTTTCAATCCTCTTGATTGTCCCACTCATCGTCTGTTCTAAAAATCAACTTATCTCGTATCTCATTATTGTTAAGGCAGAGCCCGCGCATCTGGCAGTTGAGGCACTTTTTGTCCATTCCACGGATCGAGCCGACCTGGGGCCAGAAGTTTTCTTCGTTGGAGCTGATAATCGCCGCTACATCTTTGGCTACAAGCTGCGCGGCCTCGGCTTGCTCGGTTAGTCCAATGTGGGCGTGGACGAACTGTATGCGCTGTTTCGTTAGTGAACTCTTCGGAACTAGCGTTGCGTTTTCCCGGATGAAAATGTTCCGGGCGTCCTTTTCTGCGTTGGTTTGTCCGGTCCCGCAGCTTTTTTCCATCTGTTCGATTATCGAATCGTTTTCGACAATCCAAACCTCTTCCGGAATCGCTTCTTTGGGTTTGGACTTCGGTTTGAACGGATCAGCGGGCTCGGCCTCACGCTCCGACTGATACTTTATGACTACGGCTTCCGCCCCGGCTTTGAAGTTGCCCGCATCCGCTAAGAGTGAGATTCGGGACCCTTTTTCCAGTGTGCGCCCGACCTTCTGGAACCACTCAAATGCCCAGTCCGGAATCCCAGTCACCCAGGCGTAGGTTCGTAGCTGTTGGTCCAGGGCCAGAATTCCAGGCGTAGTATCCAAAGCTACCCCCGAGGTCTTCATGTCAATCCCCATCCAACCGCTTGTAGCGGCTCTGTACGGGGCGATCATGTCCACGTAGGCTACAAACTCCACCCCCGCCCACTCGGTGCCTGGAAACAGCTCCTTGTTGTATTTAAGTTGAAATTTGGAGCGGGTTAAGTCAATCGGCCATGTTTTGTGGCGGACATGGTAGAGCCGTAGCATCTCTTCCCCGCTCGCCCGTAGTGCGGTCCAGCTTCCTTCAGTTTGGGTGTATTTCACTCCGAACCCTGGTCGGAAACTTCTCAACCCCGCGTTTTTGAGATAGTCGAGAGTTTCATCTGAAAATTGCGGCGCGACGGCCAGCTCTTTAGCATGATCCCAGCGGTCGTGAAAATATCTAACCGTATCGTCAATGCTTTGTTTCTGTTCGTGATAGAAACGGATGGCCGCTTCTAGGTCCATTCCGAACAGTCGGGCTGCACTGGTCTCTTTTTCGTTCCAGCCATTGATTTTCTGCAGTTTATATTTCTGCGGGCAGAACCGGTAGACTTCACCGGCTGAAAACGAATGGGACCAGACTTCGTAACCTTTACTGTTTACGTAGAGATATTTTTTCATCGTTTATCCTTAACACCCAGAATGTGATTTCTTACTGGGAGGGCTCCGTCTGGAATAGTCCGGGACAACCATTCATCCCACGCGCGGATAAGGCGCTCCAGTGTTTCTGCTGCCCGAATCTGGCCATCATCAAATCCTCGATAGTGATCGGCGTTCTCGCTGGCATACGTGTGAGCACGGGACTTTTTTAACTCTTCTACAAGGTCCATCAACGTTTTAGGTATCATCAACTCGGCCTCGATAGTGAAATAGACTGTTTTTGATCTGGTTCAATGTCATCGTAAAGAATAGGGATTCGTTCCTGGAATACTTTCAGCATCGGGATAGAAATTTTCTTCATGTCGGGATGCGTTTCCTTGGTTGTTCGCATCAAAAAGAACCAGCGCCACGCTCTTAAATTTCCGCTCATGGCGATTGTGGCTGCGGTGCAGGTAGGCAGAACTGACCGCGCGGCCTGCGGGGGTTGACCGTTTTTCAAAAGATCCAGATAAGTCTGTTCACTGGTGAACATCGTATACTCCCAATCGTACCGAGGGTGGCCAATCTTCACGGATTCCATGTTCCAAGTAGGCTCCACAAACTCAATTTCCCGCTTTCCATAGTTCACGAACCGGGTCGATTCCTGGGTGAACGAAAAATGCCGGTGGCGCACGATTTCATGGGTGATGCCCCGATCCGTGCGGATAATCACGCTGGCCGATGCGTGCTCGGTTACGGACCAGTCTCCTTTGTCCAAAACGACCGCTTTGATGAATCGTTTCCAAGAATCGTCCGTCTGGGCATCCTCGGAACGGTGCGAGATACGGGCGAAATACTCGATCTTTTTCAAGAGCGCAATTCCACCCTCACTATCGTCCGGGCCCACAAACTCGAAACTGGGATTGATTATTTTCACTTTTTCTTCCACTTCTCTATGCAAGACTCGATCCCAACAAAGATAAAAAACAGAAAGAACGTAGTCCAGAAAGGGTGCTCGTAAATGGCGTTCATGCGAGCTGCCGCACCTTTACTGGTTGTTTTTCTGGCTGTCTCTCAGGAACCGTAATCTTCGTCGGTATCGGGTTCCGGATCGGCTCCGAAATTCCAGTTCTCTTCGTTGTCCCTGTATTCATAACCATCCTCCTCTGGGTTGTAAAATAAGCACGGCTGTTCTACAAAAATCGGTACGCGGTACGTTTTCAGAAAATCAATCGTTTCCGGACTGATTTCTCGGGCGTAATTTCGGGTTAGATAGAACCGTTTCGGGTACATATACTGCGCCCGCCAACCTTGATCTCCGCGAACGTAGCGGCCCCACCCATAAACTTGGCCGTAGATTCCTTCGTATTTGTCATCAATTACTTCTTCTAGAGTGTCTTTCGCGTAAATTCCGCAGGTGCAGAACTCGGCGGGAACGGGGTGTTCTTCTCGGAGCATTACGCCTGCAGGGTCTGCTACACTGGGTCCTGCGTACCGGCGACTTCTGCCACAATATGCGGTCATCGGCGTGCCGGGGCGTAAGAGATGTTTTTCGTCATCGCCGAAAAAGGTGTTCTGCGAGCGGAGTGCTTTCTTCTCTAGATCCAGCTTCCATGCTCGCCAGCCAACCAAGGCTTCCATCATGTTCAGTTCAAACGGAGCGGAGTCTGGTTTTAGAGGTTGGGGCTCATCACCGTACCAGAAAGTCCCAAGCGACCGGCCCATTGGCGGCAGCATGTTGTATTGAAATCTGTAACTAGTCCAACCACCCAATCCTGCGGGCGAAATCGATGAAGTAAACGAGTCACAGGCTTTTTCTAGCATATCTACAGGTTTGAACAGCACATCACCTGGAGCCGGTTTTTCCATCTCTACTTTCAGATCGGGCAATGGTTCTTTGGATCCTGGAATACCCATAGCTCTCCGAACTGCGTTTCCGAGTTCATCCCAAGATGGTTCGATGATGCTCATTGCACAGCTCCACCACAGCGTATGCACCGTCGAAGTAATATTCCATCTAGCGTTGTGTGTTCCGCTGGAGTGGTTTTTCCGCAAGTACAAAAGTTGCCGGTTGTTCCCATTAGTGTTTCGCGAGCCCGTCTCTCCCTTCGGATAATTCCAGGGACACTGTTCTTTTCCAATTCCGCGAAAAGTTCTTCTTTCTTAAAAAAGATGTCCGTCGCGAACTGATACATCACGTCTACTCGCTCGGGTTCTTTATCGAACAAAATGTATCCAGGCTTCCCGAGCCCGCGCACATAACCCAGTTCCAGGTGCCCACTCTTCCCTGCGGGCATGAGCATGATGGCCGCGTCACAGCGTTTGATGTGGTGAAGATCGAACTCGAAAATGTGGCGGGCAGCATGGCTCTGAAGGGTTTGTTTGTAATTTCTCCCCCGAGCTTTGGAATAATCCCGCAAAAAATCGTCTGCATCCGGACCCGGCGATTGCCAGTCCGCGAAAGCTTCAAAACCTTGCTGTTCCAAGTCGTTCGCAAACTGAACTACCTCAGGGTTGCGGAGAGAACCGATAAGGTAGATGGATTTAATCATTGTAGCCAAATTCTCTTTCCACCTCGAAACCTATTTCGTATGTGGGACTGGTAAGACTCCACCTGCTCGCGTTATCCCCACCGATAAATTTCGCTCGCGCTACGCTCTCCGGAAAACCCCACTTCGTGTTCAAAAGATGTGCTAATTTCTTGAAATTCTCATCGGAGTATAGCAGCCCCGTTGTGGAATTCTTTCTATTTATGCAGATCATTGAAACATCACCATCTGTCGTTGTAGTTTTTCCACTTGCTCCGATCCTTTCCTGAGTTGTTCTCTAATTTCTTGTGTCAAATGTGGTTCTACGAATGAACTCGGTGAACCAGAAAATGACACTCTGAGTTTTTGTTTAGGCCGGGTAATCGCCACGTACCAGATTCTTTTTTCTTCCTCTATTTCTCCACGTTTGTGCGGCAAAAGCCCTGGTTCAACGCCGATCACGAAGACGTTGCTCCATTCGAGCCCTTTCGCTTGATGGATCGTGCTAAGAGTGAGAGCATTTTTACTCTTTCTTGAAGCGTGAGAGCACTTTCGGGCGTGATTAAGAAACTCACCAAGACTTGTAAATTTTCGAGAAATTCCAATGACAGTTTTGAGGTTCGTGAGCGCGAAATTTTCGTCATCGGAGTAGTCTTGGTCGCCATAAAGTTCGTTCAACCTCCCGTATTCCATCACCATGTTCAAACCTTTTTCCGGGGTCGCGGATCGGATTGCGCGACGATAAGGTTCGATCAATCTCTGGTTGTATTTTTCGGCTGGCTGGTTCCCGAGGCAGAAAGCGGCCAGCCCCACCAGCATGTTGATTTCGGGCTTAGTCCAGAGACCCGAGCGCCCGAGCAGTTGGAATTTCACGTTGTGCTGCATTGCCAGCGATTCGTATATGCCGAGCTGGTCATTTGTCCGTGCCAAAATTGCCGAGTTCGCAGGATCCTGTGCAGCCGCCGACAGAACCGATTCCGCTTCTTCGTTACTGCCGGTGTACATCCTGAACTCGATGGCGGGTCCGGAGGCGTTGCCAGTTCGGATGTTTTTCGTCAGCTCATTTTCAATCGGTGCATTTTTCTTGCTGAACTCGACTACTTCATAAGTGGAGCGAAAGTTTTCAGGCAGAATGATCGTCTTAGCGTTCGGGAACCACTTTGTAAATTCGAGCAGATTTTCGGGATTAGCCCCTCTGAAACCGTACAAAGCTTGGCAAAAATCCCCTACACAAAAAACGTTCCCGTGCTTTTCGGAAATCAGTTGCAGTAGCCGGAATTGCAGATCGTCCGTATCCTGGCTCTCGTCGCAATGGACGTATTTGAACTGCCAGCGGTCTCGGGCTTCTTCGGACTGTTCCAAAATGTCCACCGCGCGGGCGATCATGTCATCGAAATCCAGCATCCCGCCGTCGTGGAGCATGGTTTCGTACTTTTCAAACACGTTGGCGAACATCGGGTCGTTTAGGGGGTCGTCTATCGCTTCTTCCGGGGTAATCCGGTGCCGTTTCCAGCTAGAAATCGCGGCCTTAACTTCGTCATATTGTTTCCGGCGAACCCCGTTTTCTTTCATGGCCGTGAGAATCATTTTGTACAAAACTTGGCCATCCGGAAAAGGTTCTGCAGACAGTCCGTAGGGTAGAAACCGTGCTTCCCTTTTCACCAGATTTAAGCAAAAAGAGTGGAACGTCCGGAACCCGCCGCGCAGATTTTTGTCCGCTTCGAGACTGAGCCGCTTGAGCATGTTATTCGCGGCTTCCTTCGTGAACGTCAGGGCCAAAATATCATCCTGAGAAATCCCTTCGTCAAAAAGCTGGCGAACCCGCTCGGTCAGAACCGTAGTCTTGCCTGATCCTGCGGTTGCCATCACACAGTACGCCCCGGTTCGGGTCGCAATAGCCTCGATTTGTTCTTTGTTTAGATTCACGCGGGGTTTCTGTCGTCTTTGTGCGCGTTTAGGAAATCAACAACTTCTTGGGTACATTTCACATCGAAAATAGAACCGGGAGTGGTCTCCCAAACGTACTTTCGCCACGGTGCAAAAAATTGGATCCAGCCCAGTGGTGTATTCCCTCCCTGAGTGGAGTATATCGACCATCTTTTTGTTTTCTTTCCAGGGTTTGCGACTTCTCGGAAATCTAGGAAACTCATACTTTTTCCTTGTTCAACCATGCCGGTCGGATCGTTGTATCTGTTTTCTCCACATCAAAAGTGAACGCTAAGTGATAGAGATTCACCCGCACGTCGTGGTACTTATCCGAGTGCTCTTTTTTCACCTTGGCGGTTTTCGCCGTGGCGAAATATTGGAAATCAAATACGGCACTCTGCTCCTCTCCGGTCTTTAGTGCTTTTTCCACTAACTTGGTGAGTTCGGGCCAATTCCAGTACCCTGGCTCGTTCCGTTTCTTTCTCGATGCCGGTGTGAACCGAATCGACAGACTTTCTCTCAGATTCATCTATTAGCCTCGCTTTTCCGCTCCAGTGTTGTGGGTTCGGGTCCACCCCTCGGGTAATGCGCTCGTGCCAAGAGAGTGTTTCCCGAAGATGTTGAACCTCGATTTTTCCTAGTTTCTTAGGGGGAAACAATTTCACCAAAAAATGCATGATAGTCTCCATAAAATTGGTCCGGGATTTTTGGCATTCTTCCTGGTGCTACCCGGATCGTGAGAGACGACACGTCTGTAAGCAGGCATTGCTGTCGCATCTAAGACTGTGCTCGTTTCATCGAATCCCGAGCGAGCCGTATCTCTCACTACCACCAGATCAGCGTAGAGCGACTACGCAACTTCGACAGTGAACGAAAAAGGTTTCGGCTTTCGGCCCTCTCCCGCCATGTAATAGTCCTGAGCCCTTTTCGCCGACAGAGGCAACAAAATCTGTTCCCCGTTAACTTTGGCGTCGAAATACCCGCAACTTACTTTCTTGAATCCGGCGCGGCGTAAGGCTCGGGCAATAATGCACTTTTTGTTGTCGAAAATAGTTTGGCTTCCGAGTCGAATATCTTCAGCCGTTACTTTAATTGTTTTCTTCATGTTTCTCCTTAAAACGGGATATCGTCGTCACCAATCGTTGGCCCGTCAAATTCACTTTGTGAAGTACTTTTGGCTGCCTTGGTTAGAAAATCCAACCGGTCGGCGACTACTTCCAGAACCGAGCGGGTGTTCCCGCCCTGATCTTCCCAACTACGCTGTTGCAACCTGCCTTCTACAGCTACCTGAGAACCCTTTGCGAGATACTTCGCGGCCTGTTCTGCAAGTTTTTCCCATGCTTGGACCGGAATCCAAGAAGTGGTTTTTCTACCTCCAGACCCATATTGATCCACGGCGATAGTGAAATTCGCTACGGTCTTTCCGGAACTCGTGTTGCGAACTTCGGGGTCCTTACCAAGACGGCCAATTAGAGAAACGTTGTTCACTTCGTTTCCTCCTTCGGATCTGGATCAATTAGAGCAACTACGTCTTTAGGGTTAGTCTTGACCAATGGTTCATATTTCTCGAAGAATGCTGTCCACTCCGTGGTCGTAATTTTGTCTGTCGCGGACGCACCGGTTTGTGCCAGCAAGAAAGTTTTAAATTTCGCCCCTGCATGGGATCCTCTGGATGCCTTTAATCCTGCTTTTTCAAGGGCGATTACTAGCTCCTTTGCTCTAGTAATGTAAGTGTCGAATACGGACTTGTCTGGAACACGGCTAGGATCCGCTGGGGTGGCTTCTGCAGGGATTTGAGCCTTGGGTATACCGTTATCCTTAGCCGGGGCCGGATCGGGGCTAGAATCGGCTGGTGGTGCGTTTGGCACGGTCTTGGAAGCGGGCTTAGACTCTCCCTGCTTCGCTGGAGCTGTGTCCATCTTCGGGGGTTTCGGGCGACTTACTCCACTTTGTGAACTAGTCTCATTATGAGACGCATTCCGGTCGGTCGATTCGTCGGCTTCGGGGTCGGACTCATCCGGAATCAGAAAAGCATGGCGCAGACCGTATTTCAGAGCACCGGTCATAGCTTTATATACCGCTTTGTCACCCTTATCGGTACCAGTACCGTAGGCGTGGAAAACGAGGGGTTGCGTGCTTGGGTTGTCGCCGTCGAAAAACGAGAACTCCATAGTCACGTCTACTGCCTGCATTACCCCCTCTTTGGCGGGGATTTCGTAGTTCCGGATATGCACCATGTCCGACACTAGGTAAATGTTACGTTCCGACAATGCTTTGCGGACAGCCCACGCCACGTCCGCCGCCTTCACGTACTTGTAGTTCTGGAACTTGTTCTCGCCCCGTTTTTCTACCGAGTCCATTTCCTGGACGATCTCGGCCAGTTTCCTGACCAGACTCTTGGTTGTCTGCTGATTAGCTTCCATCTTTCCTCCACGAACAAGCCTAGCACTAAAGATTCTAAATGTCAATCTTGTTTTTTCATCTTATTTGTGCTATTATTTCTGCATGGAAGATACCTGCTATTTCTGTGGTGCCGAGAACGCTCAATATGCCCGCCGCGAAGATGGCGGCACAAAGCAGTACTTTCCCGCGTGCGAAAAATGCGCCCGCAAACCTTATTCACATAGTGAACAACTGGAGGAAAAATGACCGTAGCTGAATTGATCCGGAGTCTCCAATCTCTAGGGATCGAAAAACAAAATCTACCCGTCATCATTCGAGGCTACGAAGGCGGTTCCAATGAAGTCTCAGAAATAACTCCCACGCAGGTAGCCTGGGATCACCACGCAGATATGCCTTACTACGGTCGCCATCAAATTGTAAGTGCTGATGAATATGAGTGGCTTCCTGACGCGGAACCAACTTTGGTTCTGACAGAAGTTATTCATCTCGTTGGGCACAATCGTTGAATCTGCTTTTCATCGACTACGAAACCCGATCTGAACTCGACCTGAGAGTGGTCGGTTTGGACCGGTACATCAGGCACCCCTCTACCAAAGTGCTGATGATGTCCTACGCCTTCGATGACGGTCCTATCGAACGCTGGGAACCGCACACTGGGCCGATGCCTGCGAAACTGTGCGCCGCACTCCATGATCCAAACGTCACAAAATTGGCGTGGAACTGGCCCTTTGAGCACGGAATTTCGTTCCACGTTCTTGGAATCGAGATCCCGCACGAGCACGCTGTAGACATAATGATTCTGGCGCGACATCTCTCCCTTCCTGGAAAGTTGGAACTCGCCGGTCCCGCTATTGGTTTGCTTTACGATGAGTTGAAAAAGTCTGAAGGTAAACGGCTGATTGAACTTTTCTCGAAACCTTTCAGGCTTGGCGGAAAAGCTACGCTGTTTGGCACCACTGAACCTGAGTTTCACGGCCCGCACGACCGTCCGAAAGAGTGGGCACAGTTCGGAGAGTATTGCGATGCCGACGTGATTTCCGAGCGGGCGATTTACAACATCGTTTCGCAAATCAAGTTCCCTGAAAAAGAACGCCGCGCGTGGTTGCTCGACCAAAAAATCAACGAGCGCGGGATTCCGACAAATCGGTTGTTTGTCCAAAAAGCTCTCGCGCTTTCTCTGGCGTCGAAAAAACGCCTGATGGACAAGTTGAAAGAAATCACCGGCCTGAAGAACCCGAACTCGCGGCCACAGTTCTTGCCTTGGGCGCAGCAACGTGGATTCCCTTTCCTATCCATCGGTAAGGAATTTGTCCGCGCGGCACTGGAGTCCGATTCCGGAATTGATGCCCTACTCCGCACAGCTCTGAAACTTCGCCAGCAAGCGGTTAAGACTTCCTACACGAAATTTGAAACTTTACTGAATTTACTTAGTGAAGATGATCGGCTGCGCCATCAGTTCGCTTTTATGGGCGCGGCTCGAACCGGGAGATGGGCTGGAAAAGACGCCCAGGTTCAGAACATGGCGCGTCCGGTTAAAGCTGTGGAGGAACACTACCAAGAAGCTTTGGATCTGATCGAGAACTGTCCGCTTCCTGTGACGGACGAATACGTAGACATGGTAGAAGCGAAGTGCAAGTCCTGGGACAAAGATTTGTCCGTCATGGGAATGAGTATTTCCTGTATTCGTTCGGTTTTCCAAGCCTCTAAGGGCAAGAAATTAGTCGTTTGCGATCTCAGCTCGATTGAGAACGTTGTTTTGGGATGGCTGGCGCAGTGTGAGGCTATCGCGCGAGTTTTCAGGGAGGGAAGAGACGCTTATTTGGATTTTGCGTCGAAGATGTACGCGCTGGCCTACGAATCAATTATCAAAATCGTAGACGGAAAGCACAAACCAAAAGACAAAGACGCCGCAGAAAAACGCCAAGTAGCGAAGCCTGCAGTTTTAGGGGCGGGGTATGGGTTAGGTCCGGGCGTGATTAAACATCCTGACGGGACTTACGAGGTGATTTACAAGAAGGACGATTACGGAAATGAAGTGATGACGGGCTTGATGGGGTATGCGGCCAACATGGGGGTGAAACTTACTCCCGAGCAAGCCTATCTCGCGTGGGAAACGTTCCAAAAAGCCTATCCGGAAGTTACGGACAAAAAAGACGGTCTGTGGGCTAAGTGGGAACGCGCGGCGATTAAGGTTCTGCAGACTGGTACGGCAGTTCGGGTTGGATTCGTGATTTTCCAGCGCCGCGCTCGCAAAGATGGAACATTCATTCTGCGTTTGCAGCTACCGTCCGGGCGCGGTTTGCATTATTTAAATGCACGAATTGAAACCGAGATCGCAGTCAGTAAACGTACCGGAAAAGAGTACGAGCGCAAGAAAGTAATGTATGACGGAATTGGCCACGGAGTTGGAAAAATAGGGAAAGGTGGGAAGTGGGGGAAGGTTTATACGTATGGCGGGAAGTTTGTTGAAAACGGAGATCAGGGATTGTCTCGGGACATTCTAGTTGAAGGATTGTTCTTAGCGGATGACGCGGGGGCAGCTATTGTGATGCACACTCACGACGAAATCGTGTGCGAAGAAGATGACGATCCGTTCGCTTTTGGGTTGGCGGAATTAAAAACGATTATGTGTACTACTCCGGAGTGGGCTCCTGGTTTGATTATTGGTGCGGAAGGATTTGAAGGTCAGGTATACAAGAAATGAACATTCGTAAATGCAGAGAGTGCGGCAAAATGGTGGATTTCGATGAACCGTGGTGCGACCACGAAACTATGGAAGAAAGTGGTTGGCTTGATGTTATCAAGCGTCAACGAGAAGCCGCCGTTGCTAGAGTGATTGACGATGCGGTTTGGAGAGCGGCACTCGAACTGCATATTGGAGCCCGAGACGCAGTGATTAAAATCATGCGCGATGCCGGAATGACTCAAGAAGAGATAGACAAACTCTGCCACGAAGTTGCGAATACGAAAATCAAGTATCTATGAACCGATCCTGGAAACGCGGATTTGAAACCGCTAAAGCGGCCAGCCTGAACTCTATCGCGCCCCGCCATGCTCGCAAGGTCGGGGCTGCGCTGTTCTCGGGATCCGTGTTACTGAGTCTTGGCCACAATAGTTACAATCACGGCCATCCGAAAGCAAGCTGGAACATCCACGCCGAGCACAGGGCTTTGCTGCGTAGGCAACACTATGATGTTAACGGCAGGGGTCTAATTCTATACGTGTACCGAGAGGTTCGTAGCGGGGCCGCAGCCTGCTCACGGCCTTGCCGGAATTGCCAAATTCTACTGCGGGAGGCAGGAGTCCGGGTTGTTCGCTTTGTGAATGAGTCGGGTCAGTTTGACCAACTTGCGTTGTAGCCTCGGCTTCGATTTCTTTCTGTAACAACGCGAGCGCCCGCCACGCTAGTTTTGCTGAATGGCGAACCCCATCGGTATCCAGAGTTCCGCGCTGTAGGAAGTGCCTGAGAAGAGTGTCGGCCTCGTCCCCGGACTTGCCTCGATTCCAGTGTAATGGTTTTCCAGGATTGTGTTGCTCATTTCCTCGGTAAGAAATGTGTGCGATGGCTACCAAAGCATCGGGGAAGTAGTCCAAAACTCCGCTCGCCACGGGGTATTTCTTTCTTTCCGATGCTTCTTCTGGCAAAGTAGTCGCCCGAGTCGGTGCTCCACCAATACCTAGTTTACGACGGTCTTCCGATGTACGTCGGTTTTCCATTTCAATTTTTACCTTAGTAGAGAGTTAATTCGACGCGAGCTTCTTTAAACATCTGTTGGGTTAGTTTGAAGTCTTCTTGCCAGCGAGGATTATCGTTGAAAGGTGCTACGCACCGGCTGATACCAGCTTGGATAACCATTCCGGCGCACGGAGCGCACGACATGAAAGGATAGGTATAAAGCGTGCAACCTGCGAGATCGCGTTTGGCTGCGATGATTGCGTTTCGTTCGCAATGCACGATCATTTTGTACTTTAGGTCGCGGTTGTCTAACCGGTCCAAACTGTCTTGCACTAAACGAGGGAATCCGTTGTAGCCAACCGAAATTAGAAAGTTATCCGGACCTACGATTACCGCCCCGGTTCGGGTTGAGGGATCTTTGCTCCAGGTGGATACTAATTCAGCTAGTTCGAGATACCGCTGATCCCACTTCTCTTGACGGTCAGTAATCACCGGTTTCCCTCAACGTTTTAAGTGCGTTTTTAACCTGCTCGAAATTTTCAAAATGTTGAACTTCGGGAAGGTTATGAAAAATGTTCTCGATCCCACCAACCACTAAAACTGTTTTATTGAGTGCGAGCGCGAATCCAAATTCAACGTGGCGTCCGCCGCGCCGGGGTTGTTTTTCTGGATCCTCGGCGAAAAATACAAGTACATCCGCGTCGGCCACATCAATTAGATCGTACCGAGCCCACAAGATTTTCTCGTTTTGGTCTATTAAAGAGGCTGGTTCTTCGGTTATCCAGCGCGAAGTGACGTGAATACCGATATCTTCCAGCTCGAAGGCGTACTCCCGTAATTCATTTTTTCTGGCGTACTGGGAGGCTAAGTAGACTTTCAAGACATCGCTCCCGCCCCAGAGTTTTGTTTGACGTATTCCCAATATGGAGTGGTCGGCCCAGCGATGCGGTCGCATGGTTTAAAGCCCCACTCCCGGCTTTTTGGACCTGTAAAAATAATCGACCACGAAGTTCCGTAAGGAGTGATGACGTTGTGGGCGAAGGTTGCGGGCCTCCACAAAATGCTTCCAACTCGACGCCGGTAATCCTTAGTTCCAACTCTCTCTAGATACCCGTTCTTCAGAAGAATGGCTAAAAAACTCCACGGATGATCGTGGCACTCGGGGTGCCAAGCGGGAGCCCATAATTGGTGGAGGTAAATGTTCAGCCAACGAGATTTGAACAGTTGATATCGGGTGAACCGCTCCCCGATTTCATACCAACCAATTTCTTTGAAAGCAAAACGCTTCCGGAGAAATGTTTCAACTAATTCCATGCTTTATACTGTACACTAATTACTTCACTTTGTCAACTCTATTTTGTCTATGTATTCAGGCTGCGGATTAGTCGCTGGAAGGTGTACAACTGCCACTCTGCTTTTTGGGGCCATCAGGCTTTTCCGGAATTTGATCGGTTCGTACAGCTTTCCTTTGTACGCTCTCCTGCGGTAATACTCTGCCGGTTTCCATTCCGGGGCTCGGACAGGCTCCGAGACTTTGCAGACATCCAACATCCCTACGCCAGCCACTTACTTCACAGCCTCCTGGGTCTTGGCGAGCGCATCCTTCGCGCGTTTCTTTAGCTCGGCTAGTTTGCTCTCTAGGGCTTTTACAGTTTCCCGAGCTTCGTTCAGATGTGAAGTAGTCACGGCCACCGCTTGGATCGAGTCCGAGTAAATGATGGCCGCGTTGATGACTTGTTGCTGCGCGGGGTCTGAAACTGTGACTGGTTCAGGGCGGGTTTCCGGAACTTTGGTTTCGGCCACTTTCTCGGCTACTTTTACGGGCGGGGGTGGTTCTAGCGCCGCGTCTTTCTTACAAAGCGGGCAGTTTTCTTTCATGTGGGTTCCGCAAAGAGCCATTACAAAGCCTCCGGAAAGTAAATCTGGCGCAACTGTGTTTCGATCTTCGTGGCGATTTCGGGGTGTTCTTTTAGAAAATCTCGGGCT
>Ga0247664_1000163_pt1 | contig 17142 bp, 24 predicted proteins | sample CNK05_metaG_FD_182715 | JGI IMG/M metagenome (GOLD analysis project Ga0247664, IMG submission 182715) | Soil microbial communities from Purdue University Martell Research Forest, Indiana, United States - CNK05 | ecosystem: Environmental > Terrestrial > Soil > Temperate forest > Bulk soil...
ATATGGGTGGATTAGCTAGGACACCCATAGTAAATCCAGCCTTATCCCTATCCTTAACTTGGGCAATATACATAGAATGGGCATAACGCATAAACCTGGCCCTATGGGTAGTCTGGGGCGCGCCAGCTCTAGCGGCGAGACTGGCGATTGACTGGCGAATCACGCGGGGGGGTTGCTCTAACCTTGCGGCGAGCGTAGATAGCTCTAACTGGATTTGACCAGTGAACTAGGCGCGCAAAAAAAACACACGGCTAACCTTTCGGCTAACCGTGTGTCAGGCAGTATGACGCGGACTAATCCGCAAGCTGCCTAGACTTCCTCGACTCCGGCTGCGGCGAGCAGGGCGGACAAGTCGAGTTCCATCGGGGCGATAGCCGATTTCGCCTTGCGTTCTCCCTTCGGCACCCCTTCCAGTTCCGGCAACTCCGCCAGAATCGTCGAATCGTCGGGAGTACCGATGGGTTGACCGGCGACAAGAATCTTGCCGTCCTTTACCACGGGAGTGTCATTCTTCCCGAGGTCAATCTGGACGTATCCCCCCGGAAACACCTTGTCCTTTGCCGCTTCGGGCACCTTGTCGATGGGGAGTTTGCGGAAAGTTGCCGCGAAATACTGCGCCAACGCGCCGCAACGTTTGCGAAAATCGTCATCGTCCATCTGATTCGCTTCAAGCGACTTGCCGGATTCCTGCGCGCCCTTGTTGATTGCACCTTGCAGCAACTGGCGGAACAAATCCCCACCGTGTTTCGCCGTCTTACTGACGGCCTGAACAGTGCCAGCGGCGACAGCGGCGAGAACCGCGAAATACAGATTGACCTGCGCCCTACGGGAAGTCTTTTGCATTTTCAACTGTGCCATTTCAAAACTCACTTTCGTTTTTTGAGGAAAAAATACACTGTCATTCCTGCGATTAGATAGGCCAGTGATTTACCTATCCACGTAAACACCTCACTATGATTTTCCATACCTTTCTAGCCTTATCGGCTACCTTAGAGAAATCGAAATCTTTCCGGCAATTTTTGTGACGTTAGGTGCAACCGTTGCCACTTCGATTGCATAAAATTCGCAGTAGGCTAATTCCGGCAAGTTGCCAAGCAATATGGAGAATTTTCCCCCGCGATGTTTCCCGCTGTGTTCCAATACTCCTGAAACCGTAAAGTTGCGACTTGTTAGCATGACCTGCGAACCGACTAGGTTTAAGAGAATGTTGCGGAGTTGTGGTTCGCTCAAAGTTTTCATGATGACGGGGCGAGTTTCCTAAAGGTATCGGGCCAACGTTACACATTAGTACGCTCGCCCCGTCAATTTCAATATGCGACTTTCGTCTTAATCCAGTAAGTGAAAGCAACGGCCAACAGTGTAGAGATTACAGACATTGCATCCACCTTTCATTCTGATTGACTTATCCCCTCAATAGCTATCGGTCCCCCCGGACGGTTTCAGGACAATTCTTGACGGATTTGTGAAAAGATTTCTGAAAGTATCCTGCCTGCTTCCTTCGACGTTATGTCAAGCGCCTGACCTATCTCCCGATGCGACAGACCGGCAAGGCGCAATTGGAGCGCGCTTGCATAGATACCATGCAGCCCTAGTTCCGAGGGGTTTAACGGGGCGATATGGGGCGCGCTTATTCCCGCGTTTATCGCCTCACTTATCGGCAATAGCTTTGCCGTAAACTCCCCCTCTTTCGGTTGAAAGTATTTCCGTTCGCGCCTTGAAAGATTCGACTTGTTGTTAGCGCTCGCCCGTTGAATGGCGCGCCCCATCACAACTCCCCTTGCCATTTCTAAGTACGTTTCCCCCGCGATTTCGGGAAACCTTGCCAGATTCTCCCCGATTGCCTGCGCGATGTTTGCTTCGACCGGCTGCGTGAAGATTGTTTGCATTGTCTGCGCTCCTTCAAACTTGAATAGTTGTCGGTTTCCTAAGTCTAGTCTCGTTTGCGCCCAATTTCAACCCATGAATCTGAAATGTAGTTTGTTTCCAGATAATCCAGACATTTCATCATATCATCTAGATTGCTCGCCCCCTCATACCATTCAATCAGGGTTGCACGTAGCTTTTCGTCCCCTAGATGCAGCCCCTTAACTGCAATCATTTGACCTATGGTATTAAACCAGTTTGCGACATAGTACCTTTCGTGTACTGGCTGATTGAGAAATTGACACAACTCCCGGTCAACTTGATTCAATGGAGTTACAATTCCAGTCGCTTTGTTTGTCAGTTGAAAGCAATTTGGCATAGCTTGACCTTTCAAAAAATGGGTTTACGTGGAATCGTAGACAATACTTCGACGTTTGAACTAGGTGACAGCGTAATGATATTTCCGGCAATGTGTCTGACTTGTCGCGCGGTAAACTCGACTGACAGCGGGTGAGAATAGAGGCATAGACTACATTCAACGAGATTCAAATAAGGATAGAATCCCGCAATTAGCTCACCTTTCCAATGATGCGCGCCGTCATAGACTTCAGCCGGTTTGCCGGAAAGAGCAAGTAATCGCGCCTCTAGTTGTTCTAGGTGCATTATGCCACCTTTGAATATTGAGACAATCGCGCTCCACAAACTACCGACACATTGTAGACGTATCTGCCTTGCAGTAGAGCTACCGTTGCGCGACTTGCACGGCTAGTCTGATAGAGCATAGCAAGGTATCTGACTGCTGTTAGTTCAATCACAATCATAGTTCACCTATGGGAAATGGGGTTTACTACATACATCCTAACAACTATCGACTCTGCGCCTAGCTCTAATCGGGACAAATCTTTTCAGAATTCCAAAATAGTTTCGACAGAATGTCTGGAATATCGACGTAAGTCTAATAACTCAATTCAGACAGTATGTATTTATTGTCGCCATAACTCCTTATTTTACGTCAAAAGTCGCATCGGTTTTAACCTGCCTAGCTTCGATTATGGCGCGTTCTGCCCGATTTCCGCCCCTTCCATCGTCCGCCCCCGCTCCGGTCGATTCTGGCTAATATCTACTTTTATTTATATGTGTCATATTGTGCCGTATTTCGCACCTTATTTCTAGCCTTATCTCTGCCGTATTCCGACCCCTATATCTACCCATATACATATCTATATAACTACATATAAGGCCAAGTTTATATAAGCCAGGTTTTATATGAGCGAATCTTTATATATAGCCTTATTGATGCGAGTTGCTCGCCCCGTCCCGCCCCCGTATCGCTCGCCTTAACTCTAGCCTTATCTCTATCCATATCTCTAGCTTTATCCATATTGCCTAGAGACCCCCCCACCCATTATTTGTTCCAGAATACCCATTTTAACCCTATCCCTATCGCGGGGCGGGGTGCATACGAAATGGGGCAATTTTAAATGAAATGTCCTTATTAAGGACTAAAAGCCCTTGGAAAGGTTATTCGTTCTACGGTTAATTTAAAGAAGAGAAAAATAAAAGGGCCTGAACAATGATTCAAATGTCCTTATTTTGCAATCTTTGAAACACCGCGCAACAAAAAACCCTAGGGCGATTAAGCTCTAGGGTTAAATTTTGTGAGGGGCTCTTTATTTATGACGAAGTCATTATGACATCCAGAACCAGAGATTACCTGAGCCCACATTAGCCTTAACATAAACGCCTGATACGTTATCTACTGTGAAAAGGTGTTCTTCGCCGGGACGAAGTGGGTAACCATCTGTCGTGGGGTTGGTCCAAGCTGTTACATTGGATTGACCAATGAACAAGTTATTGGGGTTACCTGAGTCAGCTTTTAACCAAAGCCCAGCACGTAACTGTACTGAGGATGGAAAGACTTGAACAGCAACAGTCCCTACGTTTGGAACTCGTCCAGTTTGGAAATAGCGTTGTACGTTAAGATTCATTCTTTTCTCCTAGGGCGACCGGGTGATTTAAGTAACCCCATACGCTGTCTACACTTACGTATAGATTCAACCTTATGAGTTGGAAGTAGGGCGGCTAACTCTTTATCTGTAAGAGTAGGGTTTGACCTGAGAATACTTTTCTCTAAATCCGTCCATGTCTTGTGCATAGGTTGTTATTTTGGGGTTTTTGGTGTATAATATAATGAGGACATTTCACTTACTATTTATACACCGAGAAAGGCAAAAATATGGAGAGCAGTACAAAAATCGTTGAAGGGCAACTGGAGTTGGTAGAGGCAGAGGAGCTTAAGAGGGCCGCAGCTAAGGAATTGGATGAAAAAGACCCTCTGAATGCCGAAAGTATTTTGAAGGAATTTATGGTCGATGAATTAGATGAACAAACTAAAAAGGATATTATCTTAGGAAAATAATTATGAAAAAGAAACTAAGTAAACAATTTGATGAAACTACATGGGGCGGTAATGATTTAGAGGAGTATTGGCAATTACGAATGCTCCTAGATGGTATCTATGCTAATATAGTAGTTTATGATTCGGATGAAACCAAAGGAAACTTTACAAAGAGATTAGTCTCTCTAATGAAGACAATCGCCCTAAGAAATAATGTGGGGGCCCTAGAAAAAATATATACTCCAGCTTTAGAATTCGAGGAAGGTTTTATAGGAGGGCCAACAAAATGTTATGGTGTAGAACTAATTAAGTCTAAGGATTATACTGGATATTATGTGGCTTTAGGTGGAAGTCTAATTCATTATAAGGCCACGGTAATTATAGGGGAGTGTGAAAATGGAGCATTGCTCGGGATGTATTAAGGATGAACCTTATATTGGACATTTTACTAGAGACTTAATACCCAAGATGAAATTCCTTGGGAATTGTGGTGCTTTTGTATATCCTGAGGTCACATATATTACTGTAGAAGAATTAAATAAGATGCTTTATGATTTAGATAGACAGTTGAGTGAAGTTCATGAAAATTCCTAATGGTATGACAGAGGCCCAAGTAATTGAAATAGTAACCAAGGCTATAAAGGGCCTCGCTTCTAAATTTAAATTCGGTTACTTTGAAACTGAAGATATGGAAACAGAAGCTTGGGTTTACTGTTTGGATACAGCCCTAGAAAAATATGATATAAGTATTGGGCCCCTTGAAAATTATCTGAGGGTTGGTATTAGAAATCACTTTATAAATCTCCAAAGAAACAAACTTAGTAGGCGAGAGCCCCCTTGTACTAAGTGCCCCTTTTTCGACCCCCAATGTAAAAAGTCCACTAATAAGTGTTCAGAGTTCCTAGATAAGTTAGACTGCACTAAGTGGACGGATTGGCTCAAGTCTAATGCGGCAAAGTCTGGCCTAGTTCGCCCATTAGATATTGATTCAATGGTGGAAGATGAGTTACCTGACGATACAGAGTTTATCAACAACATTAACATTTCCTCTATTCTACAAAAAATCAATCGAGAGTTACCTGTGGAACTAAGAGCGGACTTTCTTAAGATGTTGGATGGGGTTTATGTAAGTAAAGTTAAGAAGGAAAAAGTAAGGGAATTTATTAAAAAGATGGGCGTAATGGATGAACTCCAAGATTGGCAGGAGAAATAATGGCATTTAGAACCGGTAGACTAGCCAAAGAAGAACAAGAGTTCATACTTCAAAATTATAAAGTGATGACTCCTGCTCAGATGGCAAAGAAGTTAAACAGAAAGTTGGCCCCTATTAAACTCTACGTAGATACGAACGCCCATAAAATTCTGGTAGAGGAAAAGGATAAGGAGCTTCTCAAGGTACTTTATCGCAAGCCCTACTGGGAGCCTACAAAAAGTCAATTCAATGAGCAAGAAGTTAAAATCATTGAGATGGACTGGGTTGAGTTCATGAAGCAGTTTAATCAGGATGTAGAGTATTCCGAAGAATTACAATTAATGGAGCTTCTTAAACTTCGTAGACTATGCGACCGTAACTTGTATGAGCGAAATCAAGCTAAGAGAGAAATGGAGATAATGGCGAAGCAGAAAGAGGACTTTATTAAGACTCAGGGCTCACATCCGCCCTACCAAGATAATATGGTGCAATTAGAATATACGACTCTTGAGTCACAAATTAGGATGTGTGAGGCCTCTTATATTTCTCGTACTAATGAGTACAAGATTTTCCTAGAGAAAGAACAAGTCTACTTCCGCGAGCTTAAGTCTACAAGAGACCAGAGAATGGAAGTATATAAGCATAGTAAAAAGGATTTTGTGGGGCTAATTAAGTCCTTAATGAATGAAGAGTTTAGGGAAATGGAAGGAAAAGAGCTTGCCCTTAGAAATTTGGCTACGGAAAAAGAAAGAGCGAGGCTTAGCGAATATCATATTTACAGCGATGGTAGCGCTGATAGACCTCTTTTAAATGCAGAAGTTATGGAAGAAAAAGGAGAAGAAAATGAAGTTTAATAAACCAGATGAAAAAGAACCATTTAAATTTGTACAATATGTAGCTAATTTATTAGGAACAGCTTATATAAATAATGGATTTAAGAAAGAGGATTTAAATAAGGTTCAAGTCTTTTTTGATGTAGAAATGTTAAGACAAAGACGACTAGGATTCTATAGTTGGAAAATAGATGTTGATATGAAGGGTGGAGGTTATGGTTGTTCAGTTGATATGGAAATCGTTTATCTTATAAAGAATAAAGTTTTAGAAATAGAAGGAATAACGAGAGGATACTGTGAATATTTAGCTGATTATGTTCAGTCGCAAATTAGGGGTGGAGAATTTGATATTTTATCTGAAGATGAATTATATAATGATGCATATATGAATGAAGAGGAAGAAGATGGCTGAAAACACAACTCAGGTTCAACCTCGACTTTGTAGATGTGATGAGCCCCAAAAAGATTACTGTTATCCAGCCTGTGAAAATTGTTGGAAGTGTAAAAAGTGTGGAATTTATGGGGGTTGTAAAGATATAGCAAATTTTATGTATTCTATATTTGATAATATGATTAAAAAGGACTTTGAATGAATTGGGAAATAATTGAGAGGGCATTAAAAATAGAACGAGAAAAAATATACGAAAGAATGAAAGAAGAAGGTTGGAAAGAATTCTTAAATCTTGTTCGTTTTGATATGGATGCTCAAATTATTAAAGATATATATTCTGTTGTTGAATTAGAGTCAAGAGCAAAAGTGGAATATCCTCTAGATTTGGATGGACAATGAGAGAAGAAATAATAGTGGGTATAGGAATTATAGACAATAGGAACATTAAACTTAAGGAGGATGACAATGCCTAAAGCTTTTATAACAGGAATTACAGGTCAAGATGGAAGTTACCTAGCAGAGCTACTTCTAGACAAAGGCTATGAAGTGATGGGCCTTTATAGAAGGGCCTCATCGCCCAACTTTAGTAGAATCGCCCACATTAAAAATGAAATCAAATTGGTAGAAGGTGATATAACAGACTATGCATCTTGTTTTTCCCTACTTAATAATTTCAGACCAAATGAAGTTTATAACCTAGCTGCCCAATCTCATGTTAAGTCCAGCTTCGACCAACCCTTTTATACTACTCAAGTTGACTATCTAGGCTGTCTAAACCTATTAGAGATTTGTAAAAATCTAAAATTAGACATGATGAGTTGGGGTGAAGAAATTAAATTCTATCAGGCTTCCACTAGTGAAATGTATGGAAGTAATTATACGAATGGTTGGCTAGATGTTAAAAAGAATGAACCAATTTCTCCATTCCCTTATATGCAACATGAAAAAGTTCCATTTCCATATACTATAACTGAAGTTAGAACAGAATATCATTATCAGGATGAGTTTACGCCATTCGCTCCTAACTCACCTTACGCCATTGCTAAGTTAGCCGCGCATCACGCAGTTAGACTCTACCGCGAAGCCTATGGATTACATGCTTCTTGTGGCATCTTATTCAATCATGAATCCCCCCGAAGAGGAGATGAGTTCGTCACTAAGAAAATAACTAACTATGTTAGAAAGGCTAAACATCTTAAAATGACTGGCTGGCCTTGGATGGATAATAAACTTAAACTGGGGAATGTTAAAGCCCAAAGAGATTGGGGATATGCCCCAAATTATGTGGAAGCTATGTGGCTTATGTTACAACAAGATGACCCAGATGATTATGTTATTGCTACAAGAGAGACTCATTCAGTAGAAGATTTTCTATCGGAAGCCTTTGGATATATTGGGGAGGATTGGACTAAGTTTGTAGAGTTCGACAGACAATTAGAGCGCCCTTCAGAAGTACCATTTCTAAGGGGCTCTGCTCAAAAAGCAAAAGAGAAACTTGGTTGGACTCCTAAAACCACATTTAAAGAACTAGTAAGGATGATGGTGGATAATGAATAAAGAATACAATTTTAATTATATTGATAATGCTAAAAAGTTTGTAGAGGACAATGATATCGAAGAAATGTATGTGCGAAAACGTGGTAAAAACTTTTCATTTTATATTTATCCACATGAAAAAGGATTTACTGCTGCTCATCCAGTAATTCCTCCAAAATATACAACTCCTTGCTATCCAGAAGAACATGGATGTAGGTTACCAAATGCCTCCTAGACGAACATTTAATTATACTAGATTGTGGGAATCTCCTGAGTATATCAAGTGGAGAAAAGATGTTCGTAAACGTGATAAATATAAATGTCAATTTCCTAATTGTATTAGCAAAACTAAAATTCAATGTCATCACATCCAAAAATATGCTGATAACGTCTTATTAAGATTTGCTACCAATAACGGTATATGTCTCTGTAAAGAACACCATGAGTTTGTTCGTGGAAAAGAAGAGATATATGCGCCCCTTTTTATGAATATAGTACAAGCCAATATAAGGGCTGAACTTGAAAAGAAGGCTAAAAAATGAAAACTTGTCCAGAATGTCGTGGAGAAGGATGCCCTAAGTGTGACCATAGTGGATTTGATTTAGAACGAGCTAAGAATCAATGTCCTTATTGTGGTGCTCCTAGGAATTTTGAGGTAGATGAAAAATGTTCTAAGTGTGGTAAACCCCTTAAGGTGGACCTATGAGCTATTATGTAATTGTCGATACGAGAGAGAAGTTGCCCTATACCTTTCAACCTAATGATTACTGTGAAGGCTTCATTAAGCGTAAATTAGAATTAGGAGATTACTCCCTTGAGAAATACGAGGAGATTCTAGTAGTTGAACGCAAAAGGACTACGGCTGAACTAGCAATTAATGTGTTCGAGGATAGATTCGACAGAGAACTAGAAAAGATTTCCAAGGTCAAATATGGCTTTGTGTTATGTGAATTTTCCCTTACTGACATTTTAGAATTCCCTGTAGGAAGCGGTATACCCACTTCACGATGGGATACCTTAAAGGTAAAACCGGCTTTGCTCCTAAAAAGGGTCGTAGAATACATGACTCAGTACCACTCTAACTTCATCTTTTGTGATAATGCCCTAAACGCCCAAAAAATCCTAAACTCAATATTCAAACGTGTTTGTGAGATAGAATGCCTATAGAAAATATAACGGACATAGATACGGAAAGATTCGTAGAAAACTACTGGTTAAATGTGGGCGAAGTAGATTATGGTGCCCTCATAAACCCCTTTAAGTTAAGTCCCGAAGAACTAGCCGACCCAGGCAGATATTTCCTCAAAGAAATGATGAGGCCCGAAAGATTTTACTTCACCTGTAAACACCTCTTTAATTTAAACTTAGCTCCCTTCCAATTAGTCATTTTATCTGAACTTTGGAACCGCCCATACCCTATGTTAATCGGGGCTCGTGGTGCTTCAAAGACCATGATGCTCGCCCTATTCTGTATGTTAAAAGCCGTACTTAATCAGGGCATTAAAATTATCGTGTGCGGTACAGGTCTAAGACAGTCCAAATTAGTTTTCGAATATTGTCTTAAAATCTGGGAAAGCTCAGATATGTTACGGGATATTATGCATTCCTGTGGCAAGAAAGACCAAGGGCCTCATACATCGGTAGAAAAGCTAGTATTTAAATTGGGTGAGAGTGAGATAACATTTTTACCTATTGGAATGGGCGATAAAATTAGAGGGTTCCGTGCTGGTGTTCTAGTCACGGACGAGTTCCAACACCATAATCCAGAAATCTTCGAAGTCGTACTTTCGGGGTTCACCTCAGTTTCCTCTTCTCCAATTGAAAGTATGAAGTATTCGGGCCGTATTCGAGCTATGAAAGCTTTGGGAATACCTATCCCTGTGGGCCAAGATGGACAGAGAAGCACGAACCAATCTATCATTTCAGGCACGGCTTACTATAGCTTTAATCACTTCTGCGCCTATTGGAAGAAGTGGAAAAGTATCATTGAGTCTCGTGGTGATTCGACTAAGTTAGAAGAAATTTTCCAAGGATATGTTCCACCAGCCTTCAGTTGGAAGGACTTTTCTATCATTAGATTGCCAATTGAATTAGTCCCCGAAGGCTTCATGGATGAGAAGAGTATTGCTAAATCAAAAGTATCAATGCATTCGTCCGCTTATCAAATGGAATTCGGGGCAGTTTTTAGTAGTGATAGTAGTGGATTCTTTAAGAGAACATTAATAGAAGGATGTGTTGCGAAAGATACTGAACCAATTGAAGTTAACGGAAAAGCTGTAACTTTTAATGCAAGAGTTAATGGTAATCCAAATCTTAAATATATCTTTGGTGTCGACCCTGCTTCAGAAAAAGATAGATTTACTATTGTCATAATAGAATTACAACCTGGACATAGAAGAATCGTTTATGGGTGGTCTACACAAAGAGCGGAATTCCAAAAGAGAATGAAGGGTGATGATACCCCCAATGATTTTTATGAGTATTGTTCGAGAAAGATACGTGAATTGATGAATCAATTCCCCTGTGAACGTATCATAATGGATGCACAGGGCGGTGGTCGTAGTATCTCCGAAGCCCTACACAATAAATCTTATTTGGGCCCTAATGAACTTCCTATTTGGGAAATTATTGATGAGGAAAAAGAAAAACCTACAGATATAGAATCAGGCTTACATATCTTAGAACTTGCAGAATTCAGTAAGGCCATTTGGGTATCAGAGGCTAACCACGGAATGAAGAAAGACTTCGAAGATAAGGTTTTATTATTTCCAGACTACGATGCTGGACTTGTAACTCTAGCTCAAATTCAAGATGAACTCAAAGTTACATCTTCTAGATATGATACAATGGAAGACTGCTTATCTGAGATTGAGGCTTTGAAAGATGAGCTTTGTACAATCGTCCATACCCAAACAGGGCAACAACTTAGAGATAGATGGGATACACCTGAAGTTAAACTACCCGGTGGTAAAAAGGGCCGAGATAGAAAAGACCGTTATTCAGCTCTATTAATGGCTAATATGGCTGCGAGAATTATACAAAGTTATAAGCCAACAGGCTTTGGGGACTTTTATGGTGCTAGAGTAGGAAAGAATGAAAAACCTAAAATGACAGGTAAAATGTATATTAGTGCTCCTGACTGGTTTCTTGAGAATGCAACAGATGTACCCGGAACAGTAGTTCAACCTAGGAATATATACTGGTAAGTCGGTGTATAATATTGTGGACAATTCTAATTCAATTACAATGGTATTAATATGACAGCTAAAAATAAGGTGACAGGAGTTCCGGTTGTTCAAGCAGCGGGCCCTATGTTCAATTGTTGGAGCACAAGTAAAGACGGAACCGTCACAGATATGGCTTCTTTCAATTATGCTATGTCTCAAATGAATAAGGGCTTTAATGAATATGCCCCTACGCAGAGAGCAGATGCGTATCGTATGTCGTTTCGAGATATCCAAACGAATACTTCAGTTAGGACAGGTTTTAATAGGGGCGACTATAACTATTTCCGTCCTGATGAAGCTGTACCTCAACGATTTAAGGATATTCTTTTCCTCTGTCAATCTGTCTATCAGAACGTACCAATTGTAAAACAAATTGTGGATTTAATGGGAGATTTCTCTACTAAGGGAATTCGACTAGTTCACCAAAATCCTGAAATCCAGAAGTATTATGAGAAGTGGTTCGATACAATAAAAGGTACACATATAACTGAAAGATTTGCAAATAGCTTTCTTAGACTTGGTGTTTCTTATATTCGAAGATACACAGTTAAGTTAACGGAAAGACAAGAACGTAAAGTTTATAGAACTCAAGCTGATGCTGATTTAGATTATGATTTCGTAGAACCAGAACCTATTGGTCGAGCAGAGATTCCCTTAAAATATACATTATATGACCCACTTACTGTTGAGAACTTGGGTGGCTCTTTAAGTAAGTTTGTGGGCGAATCTGTATACGCACTTGAACTTCCTCATGATATCCGTCAGAAAGTTCAACATCCCAAGACTCCTGAAGAAGTTGATTTAATTAAGAAATTAACTCCTGATATAAAAGAGGCTATTTCCAAGGGTAATAAGTTAATAATTCCACCCGATAAGTTAAGGGTATTTCACTATAAAAAGGATGACTGGTCTGAATGGGCTCATCCTATGATTTATCCTATTTTAAAAGATATTATCATACTAGAGAAATTGAAACTAGCTGACCAGACTGCACTCGACGGAGTCATTTCTAAAGTGCGCGTATGGAAGCTTGGAAGTCTAGAACATAAGATTGTTCCCGGACCCGACGCGATTAACAAATTTTCAGAATTTTTATTAAATAATGTTGGCGGTGGAACAATCGACATCGTTTGGGGTCCAGCTATTGACCTCCTAGAAACTGATGTTGGCACTGAAGGTATATTGGGCGAAGATAAGTACAAACCTATTTTAAGCTCTATTTATGCTGGATTAGGAGTTCCTCCAACTCTAACTGGTATGGATACTAAGGGTGGTTTTACTAATAATTCTGTCTCCCTTAAAACTTTGATTGAAAGACTTCAATACATTCGTGATGTTATTACAGAATTTTGGGCAGGTGAAATTGAAATAGTTAGAAAAGCCAAAGGTTTCAAACTTCCTGCTGAAGTAATGTTTGATAAAATTGTATTAACCGATGAGGCCTCACAAATGGCCCTACTTAAGGACATGGTAGATAGAGACTTAATCTCTTATGAATATGTAAGAGAAGCTATTGGAGTTATTCCAGAATTGGAGGAACGAAGAGTGAGACGAGAATTTAAGGCTAGAGAAACTGGTAAGAATCCCCCAAGAAGTGATGCATTTAGACAAGGTGGAAACTTAGAGGGAGAACTTAAGAAAATTGCACTAACCAGTGGACAAGCCACCCCAACCCAAGTTGGATTAGAATTAGAAGAAAAGAAGGAAGGAGAAGTTTCTCTAATGGAACATAATAAGCAAATTGCTGAAACTAAGATTAAACAACAGGCCGGTCGCCCAATCAATAAAAAAGATGGTAAGAAGAGAAAAACTAAAACTGTCAAACCAGTTAGGGGCGTAGCTAATATTATTATGTGGGCGGCTAAGGCCCAAAAGGAAATTGCAGAAGTTATAAACCCTGCCCTACTAGCAACTTACAAGAAAAAGAATCTAAGACAATTAACCACAGCAGAATTCGAAGATTCAGAAAAAGTTAAGTTTGCCCTACTAGCAGCCTTTAATCCATTTGAAGAAGTGACACAAGATAAAGTTGTAGAAAAACTAGGAATCGCCCTAGACAGTTCATTACTCCAAATCTATCAAGATTATATAGACGCTTTTATAGTCCAATTTGGTAAGAATCCAGATACAGATGAACTAAGAAACTTACAACAGATATCTTATGCAAAATGGGCTGTTTCAGAATAAAACTCTAGTCGGTGTATAAGGAGTTATGATTCTTTCCTTATTAATTTTCCCAGCTTTTTCGATATTTTTCTCGAAAACTAATAAATTTCAACATTTTCGGTGTATAAATCCATTGGAGCAACATGGTTCCGATTTTTAAACAAGAAGTAGCAGATGGACTTGCCGAAGCCGTAGCTAAAAGTTCTATAACTTTATCTGCTGCTTTGAAACCTAGCTTCGATAAAATAGACTTTGATAAGATTTATTTGAGTCTTGCTAAGGCTGGTGATGCTGACCTATATCCTCTAAATACAATTTTAGTAAGTACGGGTTGGAACAAGAATTTTGATATTTTCACTAAAGAAGAAGTTTGGGCTGCTAAAGATACTCCTGAAGACAAGCCATTAAATATTGGTCACAATCATACTAAAATCGTTGGACATATAACTTCAAGCTCAGTAGTAAATGCTGAGGGGACTTTGATTCCTAACGATACGCCACTTGATGCAGTACCTGATTTTTTTCATATACTAACAAATGCTGTTCTTTATAAAGTTCTTAAACCTGAAGCTAAAGAGTTACAAGACGAGATTCAGAAGATAATTGCGGAGATTCAGGATAATAAATGGTTCGTTTCGATGGAGTGTTTGTTCCGTGGATTTGACTATGGAATGATTGGGGCAGAGGGCTCTAAGGTTATTCAGAGAAATGAAAAGACGGCATTCCTAACAAAATATTTAAGTTCGTATGGTGGTACAGGCGTTTACCAAGGAAATAAAATAGGAAGAGTTTTGAGGAATATCACGTTTTCCGGTAAAGGCTTAGTAGAGCATCCGGCTAATCCATACAGTATTATTATTGCCGAAGAATTTAAACCTAACTTAATGGGAGATAAAATGGAACTTAAAGACCTAGAGGCACAAGTCGCTAGTCTTACCAAGGCTCTAGAAGCCAAGGATAAGAACGACAAAGATGAGAAGTTTGATAAGTTTAAGAAAGATGCAGATGCGGCTTTAGCTACTAGCAAGACTGAAACTGAAACTTCCAAGGCGAAAGTCAAGGAACTTGAGGCATCAGTTGCTAAGTTAGAAGCTGAAAAAGCTGAAGAAGTAAAAGCCAAGGCTGAACTAGCTGCAAAGCTTGCTAAGGCTGAAACTGATTTAGCTGAATCTGTAAAGATGTTTAATACTATCCGAGTTGCAAAAGATGCAATGGATAAAGAGAAGAAAGACGCTGGTCGTAAGGCTGACGCATCTAAGAAAATGGAAGCGGACAAGGCAGTTGCCTTTATCGCTAAGTTTGAAGCCTTAGATGACGCTGCTTTTGCCGCTGTCATTGAAGCTCTACCTAATCTTGCCACAAGTACAGAAGTTGCGGCAACTGAATTAGCAAAGAAAGTTGATGAACCCACAGGTGCAGTAGCTAGTGCTAAGCCCGAAGAAAGTAAGCTTGCATTAGCAAATGACCTCAAGGCATATTTCAAAACTGAAACTAAGGAGGTCAAATAATGGCTCTTAAAGGCGACCGTCACGAATTCCAAGTAGACCTACACTTTTTCTGCACATCAGCAGGTAATCGTGGTGGTATTATGTCCGCTGTTACTGGTGGCTCTGGTGCTTCAATGGACCAGTCAGTTGCTCTAGTAGCATACGCTGCTGCAAGTTCAGGTTCACTACCTATTGGTCTATGTCTACAAGACGTAGTCAGTATTGACCAGACTCGTCAGCACATTAACTTCCATCGAGATGAAGTTCAGGTTGGGTCAAAGGTTGCATTACTCCGAAAGGGTTATGTAGTCACCGACCAAGTTGTATCTGGGCAGAGTCCAACTGTTGGTCAGCAAGCGTATCTAGGCCCCGCAGGCCAAGTTACTCCTACAAATACAGGTGCTATCGCAAGTCCTCCAGTCGGCCAGTTCTTGTCGAGCAAAGATGCCGATGGTTATGTCACTCTATCGGTTAATCTATAAGGAGAAAATAAATGAGAAAGTATAAAGAACCCACAGAGGCAATGAAGAACCTACTTAAGCAAGTAGGTAGCCCAAACTATAATACTTCTGCGAATGCATCAGCAGAGCTTGCTCTAGCTTTTGCTCCAGTTATTCGTGAAGGTATTATGCCTGGAGATATCGTAACTGATATCTTTACTGAAATTCCTCTTCCTCAGGATGCAATTCCTGAATTTCCCCTCGACTTCGTAGCTCCCGGTACAGAAGGTGACTACGTAGCTTACACGCTAACTCAGCATGGAAGAATTCCTGAGAAGCATGTAGAAGGCGACTACGTTCTTATTCCTACTTACCCAATTGGTAACTCAGTTGACTATTTGCTAAAGTATGCTCGTATGGCTCGTTGGGACATCGTCTCTCGTGCCATTGATATTATGAAGCAGGGCGTTGCTAAGAAAATGAATGACGACGGTTGGCACGTTCTTTTAAGTGCTGTTATTGACCGTAACATTATCGTCTTTGATAGTGATGCAGTAACCGGTAACTTTACTAAGAGACTAGTAACTCTTGGTAAAACCATTATGTCACGTAACGGTGGTGGTAACGCAACCTCGATTAATCATAGAGTTCTTACCGACCTCTACACTTCACTTGAAGCAATCGACGACCTTCGTAACTGGGGTATCGACCAAATCGATGAACTAACACGACGCGAAATAATTATGGACGACCAGAATGGTTTAGTCCAGAGAATCTTCGGTGTTAATCTTCATGGTACTTGGGAATTTGGTATCGGCCAAGAATACCAGTTATTCTTCACTTCAACCCTCGGTGGAGTTCTACCTAACGCTGGTGTCGAACTAGTGGTTGGTCTAGACCTTCGAAATCAAGATAGCTTCATTATGCCAACTCGTGGCGTTCTTGAAGTCTTCGATGACCCAACACTACATCGTAGCCAGAGAGCAGGTAACTACTGCTGGCGAGAACTTGGTTGGGGCGTTCTTGATAACCGAAACGTACTTGCCCTTTCCTTCTAAGAGCTTCGCTCTTTACTCTAATTCGACTAAGCCTCCATGTGAATGGGGGCTTTTTCGTTTTTAAGGACATTTGAAAGTCGGAATACTGATTCGGTGTATAATAGATAGGGATTTTATGGAATCGAAATACAATTCAATTAAGGAGAGAAAATGCTAGTTCATATGGAAACGCGGATTCAGACAGTTTTTGGTTTAGTTGAGGACGGAAATGTCACCAAGAAATGGGTTGTTCAAGCTGACCCTAATCAAGTTGACCCTCTTCAGATTTCTGTCTTAACTGAAGAAAATTTTAGGAAGGCGTATGAAGCCATAGTTGGGTTAAAGGCCCAGTTAATTGCTCAGCTAGAAAATCCTCCTCAGGAGCTAGAGGTTAAAACTCCATAAGGGCATAGATGCCTTCTATAAATCAGAGTAATGCATACAGTGTACTAACTAATCCGAGTACATCTGCCGTAAATACAATAACACCACAGAGCATTTCTGTGGTGGGTCTAACGGTACGTGGATTAAGTGGGCAGTCTGCCAATTTGCAAGAATGGCAACAGTCTAAT